>JAAUYD010112233.1_pt1 | contig 12480 bp, 12 predicted proteins | sample 7278101 | NCBI WGS metagenome assembly JAAUYD01 (sample SAMN14350128, study PRJNA611818) | marine sediment metagenome | isolation source: surface marine sediment (0.6m) | place: French Polynesia: Moorea | collected 2018-08 | reverse complement strand
TTTCGCCCGAGGTCATTCTCCATGGCTGGTGCACAGGATCGGCAACTCAAAGATGACTTCTCCAATCATCTCATTATGGGTCTTTTATAGACATGATTTTTTAAAATGCAAAGAGATATTTGACTATCCGCAGTATTTATGAAATATCACCCTAACCCGGATAAATCAGTATGAATTATCGCAACAACCGACAGCCGCCAAAAAACACTTTTAGCTAAATTATATTTCTATATTTTTGTGTCAAAAATATTAATTATTAACTTTAATAAAATAATATAAACAATTAAAATTATATGAAAACAACACATAAGATACTGTTTAAGAATTCAAAAAAGATGGGTGCTATCCCTTCGGCCAGTGTGCATCTGGTGGTCACCTCACCGCCCTATCCGATGATTGAAATGTGGGACGAGATGTTCAGCAGTTACAGCAAACATATTGCCAAGGCATTGAAACACGAAAAAGGGTTGCAGGCCTTTGAGTTGATGCACCGGGAACTGGATCCGGTCTGGGCGGAAACGCATCGAATATTGATCGATGGCGGCATCGCCTGCATCAACATCGGTGATGCCGTCCGGACCGTTGATGAAGATTTTAGGTTGTATCCAAACCATGCTAGAATACTTTCGGCGATGCTTAATTTCGGCTTCAGTGCCCTGCCCTTGATATTGTGGCGCAAACCAACCAACGCACCGAATAAATTTATGGGATCGGGGATGTTACCGGCCGGGGCCTATGTTACCCTTGAGCATGAATATATTCTTATCTTGCGAAAAGGCTCTAAACGAGAATTCAGCAGTCTCCGGAAAAAACAAAACCGGCGGGAAGGCGCCTTTTTTTGGGAAGAAAGAAACCATTGGTTTTCAGACGTATGGTTTGATTTGATCGGAACGACCCAAAATATGAAAAATAAAACTACTCGGCTGAGAAGTGCGGCATTTCCGTTTGAGCTGTCCTATCGTTTAATAAACATGTATTCGACAAAAGGAGATACGGTGGTGGATCCGTTTCTGGGTACCGGCACCACCACGGCCGCGGCCATGGCAACAGGCAGAAATAGTATTGGATTTGAGATTGAATCCGGTTTTCGGGATGAAATTTTATCATTGGAGAAAACGATCGTTGAAAGGTCCAACGATCGAATTCATCGCCGTATTGACAATCATCTTGAGTTTGTCAAAAAAAGATCCGAAGCCTAAGGCAGCTTCAAATATATCAACAAATATTATCGATTCCCGGTGGTCACCCGTCAGGAAACTGAGCTTTTTTTCAACCCGCTGGAAAGCGTCGAGCAGGTCGGTCGGAACATCCTGGCAGTTAAATATACGGGTATACCCTCAAGCGATGCAGCAGACGATTGGAACGCGGTAGCACCCCCGCCGCCCAAGAAAACCAAAGCCGGTCAGATGCAACTATTCTAATGAAAATCGCACTTGCATTGAAACTATAAAAAATCAAAACATTAATCATAGCGGCGGATCTGCCGACGAACCCAGGCGAGGCCCAGCCGTCCCCACAGGTTATACAATCCTAAACTTAGCGGCAGTGCTTTAGCCACCAACGGCGTCAGGTAACATATCCGAATCAATTCATTGAATAATTGCGGCATATCACCGGCATTAATATAGATTTCATCTTTCCGGCAGTCTAGTTTCCAGCGATCCGCGATTTTTCGTGCGGCTGCTTCACCATCGCGCATTTTTACCAAAACCCGAAAAGGTCCGGCTGGTCGATAGGGTACCGTCTTGCTATTTGACAGGGATGCTGCCGCTTCCTGGGCAAGGGCGGATCGCCACGCCCAGATGTCGAAGCGCTGCTGCCCAACCGCTTTATCAATCGGATAAACGTTGATATTCTCGATAGCACCGGCTGCCTGGCCACAGGCGATAGGGCAGCCCGTGTAGAAAAGCGGCCTCAAATTGAATGGTGCCAGACAGGCGGCAAAGAGTTCGACTTCGGAAAATGGCCGTCCGTTCACCTCCAGCCTTGCGATACGTGACGTCAAGGTGTGGGCCAAAAATCCAGCGGTACCAGCTGCCGCATGCATGCCCATGAATAGAATGCCTTCAGCCCCTGTCGGATCTCCCAAACCCGGTACGGGACCAGCAATATATCCTTGAATGACCTCGGCTCTGGCATCAATTTTTTCGCGGAGCAGATTATAGCCTGTGCGATGAAAATCCTTTATTAGGATATGCTCGACGCCGGCATTGAAAAGTGTCTGGACAACAGCGTCGACATCGCGGGTCATTTCCAGACAGGCGCGAGCCCATTCCTGTGTCAAAAAAGAGGAAGCCCGACGCTCCCAGCATCCTGAACTGCCTTCAATATCGGCGATTATCAAAACCCGATGAATCATCACAAAATATTAAGAGTATCCCGTGCAGGGGATGATAGCTAACTGTGTCTCCGTCGGCCGGGTTGAATTTGTATCGACCAGCTCATTGATTTGATCGAACTAGAATGTCCGGCACTCAGGAAAGGGCCGACACCTGGCGAAGGTCACTGATGCGCTGCAACACCGGCGGATGAGAATAATTTAGAAAAACGTATAGCGGATGCGGCATAAGATTGGTCAGGTTATGGACGGATAGTTTCTTTAGCGCCGCCTCCATAGATTGCGGGTCTCGGGTTGTTTCTGCTGAAAATCGATCTGCTGCGGTCTCATTTTTACGCGAGAGCATTTGCATGAATATGCCCATTAAAAAATCAATCGGCGAATAGAGCATGGCAAAGAATATCAAGCCGCCATACACTGACTTTTGCGGCATGAAAAAGGCGTCAAAAAGTCCCTGATAGGAGATGAAAATCGACAACAGGTAAAGCATGATGCCCATTTGCAAAATACCGAGGATCATGGTCAACAAAATATGCTTTTTCTTGTAATGGCCCATTTCATGAGCCAAAACGGCAAGCAACTCAGCGGTTGTATGGCGCTTTATCAGCGTGTCGAACAAAACAATGCGCCGATGTTTGCCGAATCCGGTAAAAAAGGCGTTGGACTTGCTGGATCGACGGGAACCATCCATAACAAATACATTTTCGATTGGAAATTCGATTGAGCTGGCATATGACAGAATGGCTGATCTCAGTTCGCCGTCTTCCAGCGGGGTAAATTTATTAAATAGCGGCATGATCCAGGTGGGTGCGATGAACTGAACGCCAAGCATATACAGCGTAATCGCTATCCAGCAATACCACCAGGCGTTTTCGCCAGCATGCTCAAAAAAAGCCAGGATGCCGGCTAACAGCGGTGTGCCCAGCAAAACTGCCAGCAGGATTCCTTTTGCCAGGTCCGCTACCCAAGTCTTCCAGGTAGTTTGATTGAATCCGAAACGCTCTTCGATCACAAAAGTGGCGTATACGCTGAATGGAATTGACAGGAGCCCTTTGAGAGAAACCAGGACAGCCATGTATACCAAGCCGGTCAAAATCGGGTTGGAACCCAAAGATCGGACCCATTCATCCAAAAGGGGAAAGCCTTTTGCGAACCAAAAAACCAACATTACGGCAACATTAAAGGTCGCTGCCACCCAGCCGAAGCGGGTATTGGCTTTTAAATATTGCTGTGATTTGCGATAGCGATCCGGATCATAGATTCCTTCGAAGGCTTCGGGCAGCTCGTTTCGAATTTTTGAAACATTAAGGTAGTCAGCCAGGAAATTAAGGGTATAGTCAAAAAGGATCGCGGCGAGGATGATAATAGCAATCGTATTCATAACATTTTCTGGAAAAAAAGATGGTTAAGTGCCTGGGGTTCTTTGTCCGACGGGGGCCAGATTTTGAGTCAAGATCGATAGTGCATCATCTCGGCATATGAGGATATGACGCAGATTTTGCTTGATGTCTCCGTCATTCATTTCAGCTGCGTTTCTTCACGCCACTGATCGATACCAGTTCAACCAGCTTTTCATAGGATTGGGCACCTACTAGCGATCTGTCCTTAATCATGAAGGTCGGCACCGCCCGAACACCCAATTGATACGATCGTGTCCAATCTTTGTCAACCGCTTCTTGGAAAGCCCGATTCTCAATCGCCTCCAGTACCTGGTTTTCAGAAAGCCCTACCGATGTTCCCAATTCCATGAGGATGGATTTGCGACCAATGTTCAGACCATCCGCAAAATAGGCCTTAAAGGCTGCCAGATGAAACTGTTCGCCACATCCTTGCTTTTCCGCCATCTTGCCCAATTCTTGGGCCAGACGGCTGTTGTAGGTCTTCTCGCGCTTTCCAAACGGCAATCCCAGATCTTTGGCCGTACGATTAAGACGTGCCAACACCTGATTGATGTCAATCGGTCGGCCCGCAAACAGCTCCTCGAGGGTCAAGCCTTCTGCAGGGGTGTCCGGGTGAAGTGGGAAAGCCGTCCACTTGATATCAATGTGAAACTCGTTTTGCAATTGTTCAATACGCCCGGTAATGAAGTAGCACCAGGGTCAGACGTAGTCGGAAAAAATTTCCAGGGTTGCCGGCTCAGTCATCTTTACCTCATGTGGAATTTTGAACAAAATTAATAAGGACTCGTAATTAAAAAAAAGGGGCGGTTCATGGGGAATGAACCACCCCGGATAGAGGAAAGTGTTAAGGGTTAGTTTGTAAAGTTAACCAATTAACAACTTAGCAGCATCAGCTGCATATGAGGAACATAATACCACTGAGTATCATGTCAAGAATTTTTTTTATTATGCCGCACAAATTTAACGCCAAAGCCCTGTCGGTTGGACCATGAGACCTTGCCGTCAATTCGAGCGATCTTGCCCTTTTTTTTCAAAGGAATTTTGACCGTAATTTGCTGACCCGCCATAACAGGATCTTTGGTTTTAATTGAAATGCCGTCTGCGCTGATGTTGTCCGCAGTCCCTTCATATGTAGAGTTATCGTATATAAATTTGACGGGGACGGTTAGTGTCTTTCGCGGATTTTCTCTGGACCACAGGAACTGATCCTGAGCCTCGTCTTCGGTGTTTTCCAATTTCAATTCCACGCCGTATCCATAAAAGTAGGAGGACCGTTTTAGTGTCTTGCGCCACTTAATGATGCCGCGATAGCTTTCGAATTTATCGGGTTCGGATGCAAATGGTGAATTGCTGATACCTACCCGAACTTCTGTGTCTTGTTCCAATCGAGTGTCGGCTTCAATATACAATCCGGTGTTGCTGAAATTATACATCATGATACCGCGTTGAACACCAATCTCACTATTTTCCAATGTAATTTTAGACTCATGCTCAAAACGAGTTTTATCTCTTCTTTCAGGATTAGAATCCATTTAACCCCTCTGTTTCATACAAATCTGTCCAGAATTTAATCTAGATGACAGAAAAATGAATACAATCGAATTTATTGCGGTCCAGCCAGATATTTATGGCTGAACCTTGGTTAACCAACTAAATATTGGCGTTTCTTTCCATCGGAAAGTCAGGTAGCTGCGAGTTTACTCAGACGTTGCTCCAAAGCACCCCATAGCCTTACTATCTAAATTTTATTAAAAGAAAACCATCATTTATTTAGTGATTGTTCAGGTTTATTGTGAATCGGTTTTGCTCTGGTATTTTTGGAGAAGGTCCTGAATGGCTTCTTCCAGCAAATCGTTTTGCCGTTTTTCCATTTGTGCTGCAAGAATCTTGATTTGTCTAATTAGTTCCGAATCTAACGTTGTGTTGTACATTTTTCTATTATTCATATGTTATCTACCAGATAGGAAAGATCGACCCATATTGTTGCTCACGTCAGTCATCGCAACGATAAATGGATGCTGACGACCCGATAGGATGGTTATACAACCAGACAATGTGACTGCCCCCAATATTACTCGCACGCTCCAGAACCTTCAGCTCTCCGTCATATGGATAGTAGTACTTTGCTGGAAACAATAATTTACCCGGATCTGAGGCTTCCGAGATCGTGTCCAGATAATTGCATTGGTACACCATTTTTTCCTCGGCAGAGACAAGATTTGGAAACCGATTATTCGCACAAGCAGAGAATAGAAAAAACAGAATGAATATCGTACATTTTGCCAATTTATCTGTCAGCATCCCGATTTATGCCTTTATATTAACAATATTCCCAACTTTGATATTTAACTGTTGTTCGTTTTGTGTATATTTTAATAAAAATAATTGATTATGTCAAAATTTCGGCCCAGGAACCCCCAAATTTGTCCAGAGCATATACAACCCCTATGAGTTTAAAGCAGTCAGAGATCATTGAAAATGGGACAGGCAGGTATCTGACTAATAGGACAAATGGCAGCAGATCACAGTGGTATTATCGAATCGTTTTTATAAACTCACCGATGATTTTATGAACCCTTTGGGAACCTTTCCCCAGAAGAATACCATGGCGATCGAAATTTACCAGAAGATACTCTTTTTGCTCGGTGCCGAGTAGTTCAAAAATTTTTCGGGATCCCTTTGGATCAACAACCGGGTCCCTGCGAGATTGGATGATTAGCGCCGGCTTGTTCAAACCTGACAGTTTGGGTTCGAGATCATCCATTAGCCGGGCAAGCTCTTTGACACCGGAGATCGGATTGCGCAGGTAATTGATGTGTGGATTCTCTGGCTTGTTTTCTACAAATATTTTTTTAGGCCCGACATGATACGCCTTATCCATTATTCGATTCCACATGTCCACTGCCGGAGCAAATTTAGAAGAAAAATCCTTAAGCGTCATCGGGGCTGCAACGGCAAACACTCCGGCGACTTGTTCAACTCTGGCGGCCAGGTTCAATGCCAACCCCGCGCCGGTCGAAAATCCGCCGACCACGACCTTTCGGCAAACACTGCTCATAAGTGCATAGCCTCGATCAATGGATTTCACCCAATCCTTGTAGGTTCGTTTTGCCAAATCGTCAGGGGAGGTTCCATGTCCTTTCAAGCGGGGAACATATACCCAAAAACCCAGACTGCCTAAATAATCCGCCAGACCCTTGACTTCGAGGGGAGCCGCCATATATCCATGGGAAAGTAAAATGCCCACATTTTTTGATTTCCCCCTGATTATAAAAGGCCTGCCCACTTCCATGGACTTGGATTCGCCTTTCACGAAAAATTGGCGATAGTCTCGTTCGTATTCGTCAATCGCCTGCGATAGAAGATATTTGGCAACTTTTCTGCGAATCCAAAAACTGGGTTGCAGGGCAATTTGACGTACGGTTCGCTGGAGATCGGAAAGAGGCTCAACCGCATTGGCAATCACATCAATGGGATTGTCAATCCGGGCACGGTGAAAATCGTAAGCAGACGTAAAGGTTGAGTGATCTTTAATCAACCTCTCGTGGAGTTTCTTCAAATTGCCCTTCTCCAAAGCAATCGCAATAAAATCAGCGGCTTTACTGTCTGAATCATCGGTCAACAAGTGGATTGGGTCTTCCTTGAGGCTGGAATGAAGATTTAGACCGACTTGGTTTTGAATCCGGGTAGCAGCTAAAAAAACCCGGCGCCGTAAATCGTATTCGTCAACTTGCTTGGCACGCAAGCTCCGAAGTATGGAAGCAAACAGATGATCCAGGTTCACGGTCGTCAAATTGTAAATATCGGTCATATATAGCTGCATGAGCTTAAGCGCTTCTTTGCGCATGGCGCTTTTGGAAGCGACCGGATCATCAAAATTAATTCTTCTTTTGGCCCGGATGTCGGTCTCTATAATGGTGCATTCTAGGCATTCACCGATTAAGATCGGGTCTCCAAATCGGATGTCGATATCAACGCCGGAGATCAACATGGAACCCTCGGTCATAAGCTCTTCCAGGGCTCGGTCCGGCAGATCATCTACGAGTTTTGAGGCCAAATTACTTAGCAAGTTTTCCCTGGCCCGGATTGGATAATAAGTCAGATTAACCGGTACGATGTAAGTGGAGCGGTCGAGGACGGGATCGAGCGATTCGATTTGAAAAAGATCCAACAGGTATTGGGCCTCATCCGGTTTTTCCTGGTCAAGGCGGCGCAAGCGTTGACGGTAAAATTCAGTCCGGATGGCCAGCGTTGCAGCACCGGTATGCGGCGGATGCTTGCCCCCTGCCCAAGAAATCATAAACTGGCCTTTTTCAATTATTTTTTTGTTTTTGACCATTCGGCCTTCGGGAAAAATGATCCAATTGGCCTCTCCTGTTAGCAACGATTTTACGATAAGACGGTCTCTGTCCGGATCTTTAGTTGAAACCGCTCCGACCTTATCAAGATAGCGCCCCAATGAACCGGTGAAAAGTGAATAATCCGCCAATGACCATATCGGTACTTTGGTAAGGGTAAATATTTGATAAGGCATCAGCATGGTTTCAAGTCGGGTGAAATGATTGATCACAAATATGATCGATCCTTCCGGTATATTTTCCTGGCCGTGCAGGGATATATTGGCCTTGGACAGGTTTGAAATGGCCTTTATGGCTAATCCGGTAGTTCGATAGGCAAATCGATTCATAATAAAATCATAAGCGAAAATGTTGAAGGAATCAACTATATACAACTGGCAAAGCAATTATTTAATAAGTTTATAGATCGTTAGATAAACTAAGCCTGGCCAGGAGATCTGAGCTCTGATAAAACGTGCCGTTGCTGGGTGAAAATATTTTTGACCTCGCTCTACCTGTTGACAGGGCATCTATTTGCTATTAAGTTGGTTAATCTTGTTAAGATTTGGGATATTTTGCTGGAGGTATGCGTGTACTCTAAAATATTGATACTTCGTTTTCCGAAATCTGAGGTCCATAAACCGATTGTTTATCATTTAACCAAAGATTACGATCTGATTTTCAATATTCTCAATGCTGCGATTCTACCCCGCAAGGAGGGCGTCATGGCGCTCGAATTGTCCGGCACGAGAAAAAATTTCAAAGATGGGGTTAAATTTTTGAAGAGCCAGGGAGTGCATGTTAAAAGTGCCTCTCAGGAAATCAAGCGTGACAATAAAAAATGCACAGATTGCGGCGCATGTACAGCGGTGTGTCCCACCGGCGCCCTTGCAATTCAACGGCCGGAAATGAAGGTCGTTTTTGACCAGGAAAAATGCAGCGTATGTGAACTGTGTGTGCCGGCCTGCCCGCCTCGTGCCATGGAAATCCGTCCGGCTGACCAGACCTTTTTCGAATGATAAAAACAACCGCAATTGCCATAAGCGGTGGTGTTGACTCTTTAATGGCCGCCTGGTTCTTAAGGGAACAGGGGCATGATCTCATTGGGATACATTTCATCACAGGTTTTGAAACCGACTTTTCCAGCACCCGACACCCCCAAACCGAAAACCGATCAAAAATAGATGGCATCGGAGAACAACTCGGAATACCGGTTGAAATCGTTGACATCCGTACGGAGTTTCAGAAAGAGATTGTCGATTATTTTATTGAAACTTATAAACAGGGCCAAACACCCAACCCATGCATGCGATGCAATCCCATCATTAAATTTGGCAAAATCTTGTCATATGCACGCCGTCTTGGGGCTAATAAGCTGGCCACCGGGCACTATGCCCGAATAGGCAGAGGTTCTGACGGTAACTATCACTTGTTCAAAGGGCTCGACAACCATAAAGACCAGTCCTATTTCCTGTCACGCCTAACCCAGCAACAACTTGAAACCGCCTGTTTCCCGCTGGGAAATCTGAAAAAGTCAGATGTAAAGCGCATGGCAGACCAAAACGGACTTCGACCGGTGACCAGAGAGGAAAGTCAGGATATCTGCTTTACAAAGCTGAGTTCTTACGGCGAATTTTTAGAAGCCCAACCCGGATTTAAGCCAAATCCCGGACTGATCGAAAATATCAAAGGGCAGGTCATAGGAAGACATAATGGTCTGCATCGATTCACCATCGGTCAACGACGCGGCATTAATTGTCCCGCGGCCGAACCGTATTATGTAATTCACTTGGATGCTGAGCGCAATCGACTGATAGTAGGTGCTAAAAAGGACCTGCTGTCTTCGGAATTCGTCGTCGAGGACATAAATTGGATCGGCAATCAGCCAATCCGGTCCCTTAACGTAAATACCCGGGTTCGGTATCGCAGCAAAGAGGTTGAGTCCGTGATTTACCCGCAGGATAAAACCACTGCGAAGGTACGTTTTTCAGAGCCTCAAGCGGCGGTAACACCGGGACAGGGGGCTGTCTTTTACAAGGGGAATGAAATTCTGGGGGGCGGATGGATCAGACCGTAAAGCTAGAATATGTCGAAATATAAAATTACAACCTTAAGCTGTAAGGTCAACCAAGCCGAATCAGAGGCGATTGCCCAGGATTTGCAGTCTGCTAATTGTCGGGTTGCCGAAGACCGGGAAGAGGCGGATTTTTGCATTGTCAATACCTGTGCCGTGACCCAAAAGGCAGCCATGCAGTCACGCCAGGCAGTACGCCGGGCCATTCGCGCCAACCCCAATGCACAAATTATCGTTACCGGCTGCTATGCCCAAACGGCCCCGCAAGAAATTAATACAATTGAGGGAGTGAACTACCTTATCGGCCATGGCGAAAAACAATCCATTGGCCGCAAAATCATCTCAGGTGATATGGTAAAGTGCGCGAATACAATTTCCATCTGTGGTAATATTCACAAAAAGCGACCATTTGCCCCAATGGCCGCTGCCGTCTCGATCCCCCGCACGCGACCCTTTTTGAAAATTCAGGACGGTTGTAATGCATTTTGCACCTATTGCATTGTGCCCCATGCCCGCGGCCGCAGTCGAAGCATGCCGATTGAAAACCTAATGGCTCAGATCGGAAAACTGGCCAAAGCTGGATATCGAGAAGTTGTGTTAACGGGAATTCATCTGGGAGCCTATGGTCATGATCTGTCCCCCGCTTTGAATCTTTCTGAGGCCATGAGACGTATGGATGATTCAAAACCCATTGACAGAATTCGCCTCAGCTCAATTGAACCCTTCGAGTTTACACAGTCAATTATTAAACAGGCGGCAAACTCCGAAATATTCTGCCGGCATTTTCACATACCATTACAAAGCGGAGATGCGGCAATCCTGAAAAAAATGGGCCGTCCGTATACTCCCAAGTTTTTTGCTGATTTGATTCATAAAATTCATGAATTTTTGCCGGATGCCGCCATAGGAGTGGATACCCTTATCGGCTTCCCTGGCGAGGACCATACGGCGTTTGAAAACACCTATCATCTGCTCGAAAACCTGCCGATCAGCTATCTGCACGTATTCCCGTTTTCACCACGTCCCGGCACCAAGGCAGCCGGTTTGGCGGGCAAGGTCGATGGACAGATCGTCAAGGACAGATGTGAGCAAATGCGGGTTCTGGGCCATAAAAAACGAGAGGAATTTTATCGGAAATTTATCGGACGGGAATTGCCCCTTCTTATCGAATCCAAAAGAGACCCTTCGACGAACTTGCTGAAGGGAATTTCTTCCAATTATTTGCCGGTATTCATTGAGGCCGGTGATGAATTCTTTAATAAAATTATTAATGTCAAAATTCAAAATCTGGAGGGATTGAAATTATTCGGCAAGAAAACTGTGTAACGGTTTTAACGATCGGACACAGATTTACACATATAATCACCGGATAAGATAAACAAGCAGTTAAATCTTAGCCAAAACAAGGAGACTATTATGAGTATAAGTAAGAGCGATTACAGAGAAGATCTTGAACGGGTCACCGTTGTCTTTGAAACCACTCAGGGAAATTTTGAAGGCGAACTTTTTGCCAAGGAATGCCCCGAAACGGTTTGGAATTTTATTAATTTGGCGGAAGGCCGACAGGAAACCGAAAGGGCCGGACATTTTTATGACGGTCTCATCTTTCATCGTGTCATTGACGGCTTTATGATTCAGGGAGGATGCCCTATGGGGACAGGCACTGGTGGACCGGGTTATAGATTTGCCGATGAATTTGATCCTTCTTTACGACATGACAGCGAAGGTATCTTCTCCATGGCCAATGCTGGCCCCGGTACCAATGGCAGCCAATTTTTCATCACCCTGGGGCCGACGCCTCATCTTGATAACCGACACTCGGTCTTTGGTAAAATAACCAAAGGTATGGATGTGGTAAAAAAGATCGGATCAGCCAAAACCGGTCCAGGAGATCGGCCGATAGAAGATGTCGTGATGAAAAAGGTCACCATCAAGCGATAATTTATGGGAAACCTACCAAAGAAAATATCGATCCCGGTGCATTTCTGTTTTGAGATATAGATTGAGCGGCGGCCTTACACTTGCATGGTTACGCCAAAAATATCGCTCAGTCTATATTTCTATTTCGTGCTGAGGATCGATAGTATATGCTGAAATTACCTGTAGTCAGAATCCGCTTTCTCTTCCATAGTAACAATAGTACCCAGATATGGCTTAAATTACATAATATTTAGATACTTTAGTTCCTACATTTTTCTTCCATCTAATACCCACTTAAAATTAATCCTTTGTAACTTCAATAAAAAGTAGCTTTTAAGGCCTTTTGCTGAGATTTGCACGATATTTGCAAACAGAGGAAATATGATGCAATTTCAGTTACTCGCAATTCGG
>JAAUYD010052841.1_pt1 | contig 12482 bp, 14 predicted proteins | sample 7278101 | NCBI WGS metagenome assembly JAAUYD01 (sample SAMN14350128, study PRJNA611818) | marine sediment metagenome | isolation source: surface marine sediment (0.6m) | place: French Polynesia: Moorea | collected 2018-08 | reverse complement strand
CGGTCACCGGTCCCGGATCGCCAGGCACAACCAGTTCAACCAGTACACGCGCGATTTCCTCGCCGACAATCCGGACCGTGGCATGGCCGATGTCCGCCATTTCTGGGCGCTGAAACGCCAGCGCCCGTCAGAGGATGGCCGCCACCGCTACGATCCTTCCGACCTCGATCTCGAATAGCGGAGGGGATTGCGAACCGGTTAGGTTCCGGGCCAATGTCGCGCCCATGAAACTCCCCGCGCGCCTCGCTCCAATCCTCTTTGGCTTTCTGCTGTCCGGTCTGATGTCGTTCGTCGTCTCCGGCATCTCGACCTTTCGTGCCCTTGGGCTGCCAGAGGGCTTTCTGGCCATCTGGATGGGCAATTGGGCGTTCTCATGGGCCGTCGCCTTCCCGACGGTCCTTGTCGTTGCCCCCATGGTCCGTCGCATTGTCGCGCGGATCGTGATGCCGCCGCCCGGCTAGGCTATTCCCGACGGAAGGTATCGGCAAAGCGCTGGCCCGCCGCCTCGATCACCCCGGCGAGCTCCGCGTCGATGGCCTCCATATCGATCTCTTCAGCCAGGGCCGAGACCGGTCGCCCCGCGAACAGCCCGACAAAGGCGCGGCGCAGCGCGGTCGGCGGATGCGTGCTGTCGACCGTCAGCTTTGCCTCCTCAGCCTCGGCCAGATACTTCGCCCGCATCTCCTCAGGCGCCTCACGGATGCGCTTCGCAAACCGCTCCAGAAACGCTGTGCCGTCCACCTTGCCTGAAACATGGGCGCCCCGCGCCTCCTCCTCGATCAAAGGCGCCATTGTGAAGGTCGCGAGCACATCCTGAACGGCCTCCGCCCCGGCGATATCGGCAGACAGCGCATCGGACAGATACTCTGCCCGCTGATTGTCGAAATAGATCAGGCGGGTCAGGCACCAGCCGACAGAGCTTACGGCGCCCACAAGGATCCACAGGAAGAAGTTTACGATCATCTCCACGAAACCGGCATTGTAGGCCCGATTGCCGTGCTCATCCTCGAACTCACCCGGCTCCAACAGAAAGATCCAGCCCTGGACAGCTTTCAGCGCGCCCCCGTGAAGATCGTAGCGCGCCGGATCGCCGTTCACGTGATGCGCCAGCTCGTGCGCGACCACCGCCAATCGCCCGCGCGGCGGAAGCGACAGCCAAAGGAGCGCCCCGATGCTCAGAACAACCTCTCGCTGCCGGCCAGAACGGTAGGTCCAGGCGTCGAACTCGGTCGAGATTTCCACCCGGTCGACCTTCGGCCCATCCAACTCGGCCGCGACCCGGTCCAGCATCTCGAAGAACCGCGGCAGATCGGCCCGACCATAGGTCCGGATCGGGGGCTTTTGCCGTCGCGGGCGCAGAAACCAGGCTGAGGCAAGGCAGAGGGTCCCCAGAAAGATCAGCCCGATATTCGGGAATTCGACAGCGATCAGCCAGATCCCCAGACCAGCCAGCGGCAGGGGACTGAGCAGAATGAGAAGCGACAGCACACCAGCGGCCCACCCGGCCGGCCCCATCGCCCTGGATCTCCCGGTCTGAAAGTCGCGGCTGGCGGCCAGAAACACCCGCTCGGCCAGATGGCGGTGAAGCCGGGTCATGGTCTTGGAAATCAAATCAACAATGCTCCGCAGTCGGCCACATGCAATGGTTCAGGCATAGCCCGGCACCCTGGCTCGCGAAAGCCCCCGGTGCCCGACACATTCTGTACAGCTTCTGGACGGGGTCTTGCCCGCCCGCCCGCACCTTGCCATAGCTTTGGGCGGCGCATCGCCCGATGCGCGCTCAGCCAAAAGGGGGCAACCGCGTGATCCTCGGCATCGGAACCGATCTCTGCAATATCGAGCGGATCACTGCCACGCTCGACCGCTTCGGTGACCGTTTCCGCAACCGTGTCTTCACCGAGATCGAGCAGGCCAAGGCCGAACGCCGCGCCGATACGGCCGGCACCTATGCCAAGCGATGGGCTGCCAAGGAGGCCTGCTCAAAGGCGCTTGGCACGGGGCTCCGCATGGGCATCGCGTGGAAGGACATGAGCGTGCGCAACCTCCGCTCCGGCCAGCCGGTGATGGAGGTGACAGGCTGGGCCGCCGAGCGCCTCGCCGAGATGACACCGCCCGGCCACACCGCGATCATCCACGTCACCCTGACCGACGATCACCCCTGGGCACAGGCCTTTGTTGTGATCGAAGCGCGACCCGACGGCGCTTGACAGCCCCGCACCCCCGCGCGACAAGCGGCCCCGGCAGATGAAAGGCGCTTAAATGGCTGAAAAGACCAAGTCCTCGGGCGGTGTGTGGGAGCTGATCAAGACGATCTTCTATGCGCTCCTCCTCGCGGGTCTGATCCGTACCCTTGTGTTCCAGCCCTTCTGGATCCCCTCAGGCTCTATGAAGCCGAGCCTCCTGATCGGCGATTTTCTGTTCGTCAACAAGTTCGCCTATGGCTATTCGGCCTATTCCTGCCCGGGTTACCGCGACTTCAACCTCTGCGGCTACTTCGAGGGCTCCGAGGGGCGGCTCTTTGGGGGCGAGCCCGAGCGCGGCGATGTCATCGTCTTCCGCCATCCTGTGTCCGGCCAGGACTATATCAAGCGCCTGATCGCCCTGCCGGGAGATACCGTCGCCGTACGCGACGGCCAGGTCATCCTGAACGGCGAGTCGGTTCCGCAGGAACGGATCGAAGACTTCGTCGAGCTCTTCGAGCGCCAAGGACCTACACGCACCCAGCCCCGCTGCCGCAACACCACGGGCTTCGGGGCCGATTGCGTCAAGACCCAGTATATCGAGACGCTGCCAGGCGGCTTCAGCCATCCAACCCTCGATATCTCGCAGTTTGGCGGCGACGATGTCGGCCCGTTCGAAGTGCCTGAGGGCGAGTATTTCTTCATGGGCGACAACCGCGACAACTCGCTGGACAGCCGGTTCTCGCGCACCGCCAACGGCGTCGGCTTCGTCCCGCGCGAGAACCTGATCGGCCGCGCCGACCGGATCATCTTCTCCTCCGCCGGCAGCTCGATCCTGTTCTTCTGGACCTGGCGCCGCGACCGCTTTTTCAAGGCGATCGAGTAGTGCGCCTCTTGGGACTCTCCCTCTGGAAAGTCCTTGGGCTCGCTGCGGTGGTTCTTGTCTGCGTTCCGGTGCTGGTGCTGTTCGGCCCGCGACTGGTCTTCCTCGCACGGGGCTATGACTACTACACGATCCCCTCGGGCGCGATGAAGCCGGCGCTTCTTGTCGGTGACGTGATCGCGGCCCGACCTGTGACCGATCCGGCAGACATCCGACGCGGCGACATCCTGGTCTTCCGCCCGACGGGGCGGGATCAGGCCTACATCAAACGCGTAATCGGCCTGCCGGGTGACACCATCGCGATGGTGGACGGTGTTCCAATACTGAACGGCGAAGGTCTGGTCCACGTGACCGAGCCCGACTTCGTGGAGACCTTCGAGCGTCAGGGACCGACCGGTGCCCAGCCGCGCTGCACTGCTCCCGTCGACTTCGGGATGCCTTGCCACAAGACGGCCTATCGCGAGGCCTTGCCAGGTGGGCGCAGCTACTTGGTCCTCGACATCGCCATCTTTAGCGGGGATGACATCCCGGAACGAACCGTTCCCGAGGGCCACTACTTCTTCCTAGGCGACAATCGCGACAACTCTCTGGACAGCCGCTTCAGTCTCGCCGCCAATGGTCTCGGCTTCGTCCCGGCGGAACGGATCGACTCAAAGGCCGAACTCATACACTTTTCCGTCGGCAACAGCGGATTGCGGATGAACCGCACCCTGCGGAGGGTCGAGTGAAGCTCAACCCGGCACAGAAACGTTTCGCCGAAAGGCTTGGCCACAGCTTCCACCAACCTGCGCTTCTGGTTGAGGCGCTGACCCATGCGTCCCTCGCCCAAAACTGGCGCGACAACCAGCGGCTGGAATTTCTGGGCGACCGGGTGCTCGGCCTCGTCATCGCCGAAGCGCTGCTCGACCGTGCGCCCGAGGCCAAGGAAGGCGATCTCGCCCCCCGCCTCAACGCCCTTGTCCGCAAGGAAACCTGCGCCGATGTCGCGGCTGAGATCGGCCTTGGCGATGCGCTCCTGATGGGCCGGTCCGAGCAGGCCTCCGGCGGGCGGCGCAAGATGGCGCTTCTTGGCGATGCGATGGAGGCGGTCATCGCAGCCGTCTATGTCGATGCCGGTTTCGATGTTGCCCGCGCCCTCATCCTCCGCCTCTGGGCCAGCCGCATCGACACGGTGCCCGAAGCCGCGCAGGACGCCAAGACGACGCTGCAGGAATGGGCGCAGGCGCGTGGGCTGACACCGCCCGACTACATTCAGCTTGCGCGCAGCGGCCCCGACCACGCGCCCGAGTTCGAGATCGAGGTGCGCCTGACCTCAGGCCAATCGGCCCGTGGCCGCGCCAAGTCCAAGCGGGCCGCTCAGCAGGCTGCGGCCGAGGCGCTGCTTGACCAGCTCAACGGGGAGACCCCATGACCACACGCGCAGGTTTCGTTGCCCTGATCGGCGAGCCCAATGCCGGCAAATCGACCCTCCTCAACCGGATGGTGGGGGCCAAGGTTTCCATCGTCACCCACAAGGTCCAGACGACCCGCGCCCGCATCCGCGGCGTGGCACTGGCCGGCGACGCACAGATTGTCTTCGTTGACACGCCCGGCCTTTTCCGCCCCCGCCGCCGCCTTGACCGCGCCATGGTCTCCGCCGCCTGGTCGGGGGCAGCCGATGCCGATCTCGTTGTCCTTCTGATCGAGGCGCACAGGGGCCGGACCGAGGGCGTCGACCAGATCCTCGACAGCCTCAAGGACCGCATGGGCGACCGCCCTGTCGCTCTGGCCATCAACAAGATCGACCGCGTCCAGCGCGACGCCCTCCTGGTGCTGGCCGACGAGATGAACAAGGCCTTCCCCTTCGCCGCGACCTTCATGATCTCGGCCGAGAAAGGCTACGGCGTCGAGGATCTGCGCAGCTGGCTGGGCGAACGTCTGCCCGAAGGGCCCTGGCTCTACCCCGAAGACCAGATCGCCGATCTGCCGATGCGCATGATCGCGGCCGAGATCACGCGCGAGAAGCTGACGCTCCGCCTCCATCAGGAACTCCCCTACCAGCTGACCGTCGAGACCGAGAACTGGGAAGAGCGAAAGGACGGCTCGGTCCGCATCGACCAGATCATCTACGTCGCCCGCTCCGGCCACAAGGGCATCACCCTTGGCCCCAAGGGCCAGACGATCAAGGATATCTCAATGGCCGCCCGCGCCGAGATCGAAGAGTTTCTCGGCCGCAAGGTCCACCTCTTCCTGCAGGTCAAGGTCCGCGAGAACTGGCTGGAAGAGGCCGAGCGCTATTCCGAGATGGGCCTCGACTTCAAGGACGGCAACTGAGAGGTGTCGCTAGTGGGCTCCGCGAAAAGGGCCGCAGCCTCAGGACACCGCGCCGCCCGTCCGCTCAAGACCTGTTCAGGTTTGTAGCGAAATACCTCAGGTCTGGTCCAGCCGGAAAGCCACAAGATAGATCTGCAGCACCTCGGCCGGATGAGCCCGCAAAGCTCCGCGATCAGGGGTTCCGGCCCGCCCGTCATGCCCAAGACACCCACGACAATCAGTCGCTCCCTTGGCCCAGAAATGTGCATAGACCGCCTGCTAAGACACGACTCATCTACGCTGCCGCCGAGAAACCCCTTGCCTGCAAAAACACGCTCAGGCGCCGCGAGAAGCTTCTCTTGACCGCGATGGGCGCGGGCGGCGGGCGACGGCCCTTCAGGATCATTGGCCCGTCCGAGCGCGGTGCTTTGACAGACCAGATCGCGCGGTCCAGTCTTGCCGATGATCGAGGTGGAGTTCCCAATGTCTGAACTAATGCGGCTCACCTGCACCGGCGGAGCATTTGAGTTGCGTCTCACCTGTCGACGATACGGTTCCACACACCCATGATCGATGTTGTGAGAGATGAGCGCCATGCCAACCGACAGTGACAAGATCGAGGTCGAGAACGTCAACACCCCCGGCCGGACCGAGCGCGTCAACCGCGCCAAGTTCAAAGCCGTGCACGACGCCCTCCTCAGTATCCTCCCCACAGAAGCCCCCGGCCTCACCTTCGCCGAAGTGAAAGAGCAGGTGCGCCCACTCCTCCCCGAGGATCTCTTTCCCGGCGGCGCCACATCGGGATGGTGGCTCAAGACCGTACAGCTCGATCAGGAGGCGAAGGGCGTCGTCATCCGCGAAACCACAAAGCCGCTCCGCTTCCGCAAAACGGGTGCAGGGCGCTAACCCGCCTCACGACGTCCAAACGCCGGCGGGGCTTGCACCCGGTCGGGCGCAGCCACTACGGTCGCCGCATGAGGCGGATTGCAGTGTTCACGGGGCGGGCATGGCCCGGCTGACAGCGGAGTTCTGGGTGCAGGCCTATCTCGCCCGGCTTCGGTTGGAGGGGATTCCGGCTTTCGTGACCGCCCATGGCGATGACACGGCGGGGGCCGTGATCGTCAAGGTCAACACGCTCGACGGGCAGGCGGCGGCCTGGCAGCGCAGCATCGATCTGGATGGCAACCGCGTCTGGGTGACCGTGGCCGAGGGGGCCGAGGCCGAGGTCGACGCGACGCTCACCCGCCAGCGCGGCTACGATCCCGATCTCTGGCTGATCGAGGTCGAGGATCGGCAGGGCCGTAACCTTCTTGATGCGCCGGGCCTCGCCGACTGATGGAGTGGCGGGACGAAGGCGTGCTCCTCTCCGTGCGGCGTCACGGCGAGAGTGCTGCGATCATCGAGGTTCTGACCCGCGACCATGGGCGCCATGCCGGGATCGTGCGGGGCGGGGCCTCGCGCCGCTGGGCGCCGATCCTGCAACCGGGCGCCGATCTGGCTGTGACCTGGAAGGCGCGGCTGGAGACACATCTCGGCGCCTTCACGGTCGAACCGCTGCGCTCCCGCGCCGGGCTGTTGTCCGACCGGGCAGCACTTGCTGCATTGAACGCTTTGACGGCCATGGCCGCGGCCTTCCTGCCCGAACGCGAGGCGCATCCCGCGATCTTTGCCGAAACCGAAGCACTGCTTGCCCGGATCGAGGAAGGCCGCGACTGGCCCGCCTATTACGTGCTATGGGAACTGACGCTCCTTTCCGATCTCGGCTACGGCCTGACGCTGGACCGCTGCGCATTAACCGGGGCCACGACCGGCCTCGCTTGTGTGTCGCCCCGCACCGGATGTGCGGTGACGGCGGAGGCGGGCGCCGACTGGTCCGACCGCCTGCTGCCCCTGCCGCCGTTCCTCAGGCCCGAGGACGGCGAGGCGCCGATCACCGCCGCCGATCTGCGCGATGGCATGGCCCTGACCGCGCATTTCCTCCGCCACTGGCTTTGTCCCGCCATAGGGCGCGAAGGGCTTCCGCCCGCCCGCGACCGGCTGGAGCGGGAGATCGCGCGTCTTTAGCGTTCTCGCGCATAACCAGGATCGTATCGAACGTCAGACGGATTGGCCTTCACGTCATCGACTGACCTGAAGTCGCAGCTTTGCGTCGGCAGAGAACGTCTGCGTTGAGCCCATACCTACCAAACGCATTGACACCAAACCCTAGGCGGGCGTTGATCAATTATGATTACAGATCGCGGCCTTGAACTAATCTCACAAATGGAAAACGACGCCGTCAACTGGCAGCTTGCATTGGAGTGTTTGCTCAGTCCCAATATCTTCGAGCAAGGTGTGGCCTTTGAGGTTTTCACTGGTCGAACTCGTGACAAGGTCGTTCCCAAGATTCCAAAAAGTACGGATGTTCCGATGTTGCTTTTTGAGCATCTACTGAAGTGCACTGAAGAAAACATATCGCCCGAACAAGAAGAGCAGTATCAAGGCTATGTCTATGATAGAGGTGGCGCATTTCTGGACCTTCGGGTGCCCTTGGACCCTGCTTGGAAGCAGTTCAATCGCGAACTGACTGACGAAAGATACTTCGGACGCCTCGCGGATTTTCTGAAGAAGCATTCAACAGAATATCAAAGCGAGGTGCCAACACATGTCCTCGAAGCTTGGTCACCAACACAGAAACCATTCTCGACAATCATGAATGCTTGGAAGAGTGATGAAGTGCTGAAAGCCTACGTCGATGATTTAGAGAACATCTTCCAAATGACATTTTGAACCAGTCTCGCCTCACGCTGAAAGCAGAATTTTCGAACGGCAGCTTCGTCCCGCACAGCGGTCAAACAGTCCCGGACTTGATCCGGGACGCAAGCCTAGGGGCGGAGGCCTTCCAGGAAAGGTACTTCGAAGACCTTCCGGTCCATCACCGGTCCGTGGCCGAAGAACTCGCCCTCACCGAAGCATTCCCCGTGATCGGAGGCGATGATGATATGGGTGTTGGCCGGGCATTTCTGCAAAAGCCCGTCGATCAGCCCGTCGATATATTCGACGCATGTGACCTGCTGGTCGTGCAGCATCCTCATATCCTCGGGCGAGAAGAACTCGGGCTCGGCATCCGGTGTATCGGAGGTCCGCGCGATCGCATCGTCCATCCCCTTGACCACGCCATGCACGCCCGAGATCCGCGGCAGATCCTCGTTCTTCAGCATGTAAGGATAATGCGTCTCGCCCAGATTGAAGAAATAATAGCTGGGCTGGGTGTCCGAGAACTCGACCAGATCGACCATGCCGGCGAAATCATTGTGGTCGGTCATCAGCTTGTAATCGTCGAAATGCTTGCCGAAGCCGGTGAACGGGTTCAGGACCGGCATCGAGACGCGGCCCACCGTCCGGTAGCCCTGGCCCTGCAGCATCTTGGCGAGGCTAAGCTCCGGCACGAAGGACTTGAACGAGAGGTCCGGGATGTCCAGCCGGTCGATCCAGAGCGCGTATTCCTTCTTGTAGACTTCCGAGGCCAGCACCCGTGTGGGGGCTTTATGCGCAACCTGGCCCAGAAAGATCGAGTGATGCGAGGGCGCGGTCCAGGAGGCATAGCTGAAGCGCTGCTCGCCGTCCGCGATCCGGTCCATATTCGGCGTCTTCGCGCGCTGGTAGCTGTCGAAGCGGCAGCTGTCCATGATGATGTAGACGAGATTGTTTGGCATCGCTCTTCACATTGATCGCGGGCAGAAATCGGGTGTCGGAGGCGGCCGCAAGGGGCCGCTTCCGGTCATCTCTAGAGAGGCGCTGTGGCCACTGCTCAGGCGGCGCGCTCCTGGCGCCGCTCGCGGATCGCAGCACCGATGGATTTGCGCGTGTGCGAGCGCCAGAGCTTGGCCTTGTCCTCCGCCGTCTCGCCCTCGGCTTCGGCCTCGGGGGAGAGCGGATCGATCTGGGCGCGCTTGCAGGCCAGGCGATACTGTTCGATCGCCTTGTCGGGCGTGCCGGCCTTGAGTGCGATATCGCCGCGGAACTTGGCGGCAATGGGCTCGACCATGCGCCGCTCGCCCAACTCGCCGATCATCTTCTCGGCTTCGTCCAGCTCGTTGTTCTCGATCAGTGCCGCAATATAGCGGACCTTGTCATCGGGCCGCGCCTTGCCGCTGTCGACAAACTTCTTGTACTGCTGGACGGCCACTTCCGGCTTGCCGATGCGCACCGCGACCCGCGACAGCTGGAAGGCCCGCTGGCGGTTTGTCGGATCGGCCTTGGCCTGATCCTCGATGAAGGTATAGGCCTCGTCGCCCCGATCCTCCGAGCGCATCAGACGCATATAGGCCTTCAGCGCCCGCTCATTGCCCGGGTTCTCGACGACCAGCGACTGCAGGACGCCAAGCGCGCCGGCCTTGTCGCCCTGTTTCAGATGGATGCGCGCGGTCAGCTCCTTGGCGCGTTCCATCGAGGGATCGATCTCAAGGATCTTGTTGCAGAGATCGAGGGCGGCCGGATAGTCCTCCGTCACCATCTTGACGGCGGCGGCCCCCAGAAGGGCACGGGTCGAGGTCGGGTCGAGCGTGATCGCCTCGGCAAAAGCCTTGCCGGCGGGATCGTACTCTTTCTTTCGCATGTGCACAAAACCGAGCGCGATCACCGGCTCGACTTCCAGGGGTGCTATGCCCTTGGCCTTCTCGGCGGCGCGGGCGGCATCGTCGTATTTCTGCTGCTTCAGCAGAATGCGCGACAGCGCGACGAAGGCCGGGACCGATTTCGGATCGGTGCGAAGAAAATCGACCACGGCGCGTTCAGCGGCCGCGGGACCGGATTTTTTCTCTATTGCACGGATATCTGCCATGCGGACGCGTCCGCCGGCTTCTGCGGTTTCGATTTCTGAAGACATTGCCACGGGCTTCTCCATCCTCTGATTGCGCGGCCCACTGATAACGCCGATCACTGGTTGCGCTGGCTGCGTCACATCTGACGTAGGGTCCTGTCGAACAGTATGCCCTGCCTGCCTTTCTGTCCACAAAGGAACTCGCAACTGCAGCATAAGAGCGGTTCGATTGCCGATCAGATGTGCCGATCTGCACAGAAAACAGTATGTGCGACCGGGCCGGGCAAAGGCTGTGCCGAAGGGCACAACCGGACCACGATCAGGGCAGCTCGATTGCGCCCGGATCGGCCTCCGGGCCGCGGTTCCTGCCGTCGATATCCTCTGCCGGTGCGAGCGACCGGTCCGCCCGGCCGCGCAGGGGGCTGTCGGGCTTCAGCCGGAAGTCGAGCGCCTGCGGCGCCCGCAGCACCGTGGACGGGTTGCGGACAATCGCATTCGTCGCCTGCAGGATCTTCTGTCCGCCCCGGGTCACGTCGCGGATATTGGCCGCGATATTGTTGGCCACCACAATCCCGCGCGAGGTGACCCTGTCGCGGTAATCGTCGACATGGATCCAGGGAAACCAGGGATGGCCCGAGGGGCGCCCGCTGGCCGGCACGACCGTATTGTTGACGATCCGCGCCCCCTCGGCCCCCATGACGGCGATCCCGTGATAGGCGCTGACAGCGATCAGGTTGTTCTGGATGACGAGATCCCGGTAGGGCCCGCGGAAGAGGCCTATCCCCTGCAGCCGGCAGCGCAGCGGATGGCCCGCCGGGCCCGTCCATTCGAGGATGCGGTTGCCCTCGATGACCAGGTCCGCGATTTCGCGCTGTGCGGGGATGTCGGCCTCGGTCCAGGCCTGAAACCCGTCATCGTGATTGTCATCGACATCGACGCAGTTCTCGACCCGGTTGCCCCGGAAGAGCCCGCCGTCGCCGAGCCCCCGCAGCCCGTCGCGGCGGAACCCCTCGATCCGGTTGCCGATCACCCGCGCCCCGCCCCCCCGCGCGACAATCCCGTTGGCGATACCGCGCAGCCGGTTGCCGATGGCCGCCCCGTTCGCGCCCCGGAGGTGGATCCCGCTCAGCGACCGGTTCTCGAGCCAGTTTTCCCGATCCCAGCTCAGATAGCCGGGCGCATCGGGGCCGCTGCGGATATCCAGCGCCTCGAAGGTGATGTCCGCGGTATCGGTGCGGGCCCGGACCAGAAAACCGAACCGCTCCCGATAGGGGGTGTCAGGCCAGACATCGAGGTCGCGGATGACCAGTCCGCGGCTGGTCAGAATGTCGATCCGGGCGACCCGTGCCCGATCGGGACCGGCCGCGGTGATCGTGACCGGTGTGTCGAACTGCGCATCGCGGACGGTCAGGGGACCGTGCATCCCGGGCAACAGCAACAACCGGTCGCCGCCCGAGACCGCCCCCTGCCGCAGCGCGGCCCGGACCGTCGGCCAGGGTCGGTCGCGGCTGCCATCGGGCTGGTCTGCAGTCTGTCCTTCCGGGGCGATGAAGTGATCGCGGGCGAGACCCGGGCCTGCCCAAAGCAGCAGGAGCGCTGCTCCGATGATCATCACTGCACGCATAATCCTTGCTCCCGGACGGCTGGGGTTGCGGTCATATAGGCGGTGCCTGGCGGCGGTGCCAAGGGTGTTCCACTCCGGACCCTCACCGGCGGCAGTCAGGGTCCGGCGCACAGCTTTTGGCATGCGCCTGCGGGCGGTAAGTGGAAAGGCAAGTCCCGCAGCGGATCTATCCTATTGAACAGTCAGTATAATTTGGCGCGCCCGGTCATAGATCTCGTGCAAGTTATATTTATATAACAGAATATAAATTCGGGATTAGCGTTTCGTTATTCAGATACTCCGAACTGTCAGACAATAAACACAATCTCAACACACGATTAACCCGCCAGATATATTTCTGAATATTGGGTGAATTTGTGGCCGTTACTCAGCCGGTCCGGCTGAAGCGGAATGGGAGTGGTTTTTGAATTACGCATCTGAAGAGATGGCGTATCAGACATCTGATACGCCGACAGTCACTGTCAGCAGTTCCGCCGAACTCGATACCGCACTTGCAGATCTGGCCGCAGGCCGCGGGGGGACCATCCTTCTCGATGAGACGGGCGGTCCCTATCAGATCGAAATGCGGGGGATCGGCAGTGCCGAGACACCGATCGTGATCACCTCGCGCGACCCGGAGGCGCCGGCGGTGGTCGAAGAGATCGTGATCAGCGATGCCTCGCATCTGACGGTCACGGGCGTCCGGGTCGATGCCTCCGCCAT
>JAAUYD010092919.1_pt1 | contig 12493 bp, 9 predicted proteins | sample 7278101 | NCBI WGS metagenome assembly JAAUYD01 (sample SAMN14350128, study PRJNA611818) | marine sediment metagenome | isolation source: surface marine sediment (0.6m) | place: French Polynesia: Moorea | collected 2018-08 | reverse complement strand
CCCAATAATGTTTGAGAGAACGAATTAATAAATTCATGGCGACGCGGTGGCGATTGCTTTCCAAGGGTTCTCCATCGTCAAATATTAGATCCGTAGGTGGCATGGGGGGTTGCCAATCCAAGGAGTCCTTTGTTGGGTTAGGGGGTACTTTGGTGGTTTCTGTTGACATAAAGCCCACTCTTGCTATAGGACTTTAATCTCTAATTATACATTTATCTCCTCACAAAATTATCCCATGTTGTGGGATGGGCATCCTGCACGTTCTTTATCATTAGCACCGCAAGATGCCTGCACTACAAAATATTTTGGAATGTTATTTGATAAAATCCCCATATTCCTCCAATACCCCCAACAACTTCTCCTCCAACGCTGTCAAATCAGGTCGCCTCAACTCCCCCAAACTCTTCAGAACAGCACGTCCTGCTGACTCCATGTCTGGCGAATACAACTTGGAAATGCGTAAGCACACCCCCCTCATCTCCTCACACTCAGCATCAGAATAATCCTTAGACTTCAGATGTTGCAGTGCAAGAGTGTATTCTCCATCCCAAGCGGTAACAGTGCAGCTAAAATCATGAACTGCACTGACAATGCACCAACAGCCACCTTTACCCCTCAGTTCTGGGTTGTCCTTGGGGATAATTTGACATACTTCCCCCACACGGTAAGGATTCGGCACTTTGGTACGTTCCATAATCTGTTGCACAATGTCTTTCACAACCCGTCCTGATGGTACTTTACCACCTGCGGTTTCCACTGCTTGCTGCCAAACCTCACGTTGCTGGAATGGCTCTAGGGGTTTAAGTGGTCTAACTTGTCGTTCACTGGTGGGTAAGATTTGTAAACCATTGGGACACATTTGATTGTGGTTTGATTTAACTTCAGTTTGTGTCCAATGGGACACATTTGAGTAAGGTTATCAACAACATCCGCAGCGTCAATTAATCTGTAAGGATGGCGACGCTCAAACCCAAATCTATCACGGCAATACTCCTCAAAGGTCTTGTGTGTAGAACGATATAACCGCCTATCCCTCAATGACTGCAAAGCTTTCCCTGCCTCATAAAATGCTCGTTCCACCTTACGTTCAAGGTAAAGACGTTCCCGTTCCTCATCTGGTGTCAGTTCTTCAGTTTCGATTACCTTAACTGATACACTCTTGATATCAACATCCAGGATCTGTGGCTGTTTACCCTTGCTGCTCATGACTCCACCTCCAGCCCAAAGTGAGCATTTTGCAGGGGGTAGAACTTCCCTTCAATCCTTATATGTGTCATTATGTACTTACTGTTTAAATGCTGCCCCAACCTTGTGTTTAAATAGTTGGGGCTGTTTTTCTAGTTAAAAATAACCTTTGCTGGAATTATATCCGTGAGGACATGGATATTAATTATATATTTACCAAAATTAACTTTTCATATTTCTATGGGGACTTGGATATAATCAGAGTTAGAGGTAGCACGCACCCAAATGCCAAATCCGAATCCAAGCCCTAAAACAAGATTTGCGACCAACAGGAAAGAACCGCTAAGTGAAAAACTAACTTTGCGGATGACTGCTTCTATGTATTCAAAACTGTTACAGCAGGAAGACTATAGAGAGTTTATTAGAGAAGCCATTGATAATGAGTTTAAGCGGCGAGGTTTGGACATGCCTTCTGCTTAATATGAATATGCTGTGGGTGCGATCAGCCGGAGGCTTGACGCTGGGGGTATCCCTTTGCACCAAGGTGAGAAGCTCGTGCAGCGGTGACAAGCAGAGCATTGCCAGGTTTCTACAGTCTGATGGTTCTCTAGAAAATTCACTTGGCTGTGAAGGCTCCGGATGCCGTGAACCACAAGTAATTATTTTGACCATAGATGGCTCAAGATTCAACCTACATCCCCTGGGCCTCTTCTGTTCCCCATTCACAAATAACAAATCACAAAACAGATCAAATGTAACGGATTGCAAAGTATAATAAAGGTCAAGCCGTTAAGAAATATTGAAGAGTAGTAAAATTACATGCGAGTAGCGATCGCTGGAGCAGGACTAGCAGGTCTTTCCTGTGCCAAATATCTGACTGACGCAGGTCATACACCAATTGTCTTGGAACGTCGAGACGTACTCGGTGGCAAGGTAGCGGCATGGAAAGATGCAGATGGAGACTGGTATGAAACTGGTCTACATATCTTTTTCGGAGCGTATCCGAATATGTTGCAGTTATTTAAAGAATTAGACATTGAAGATCGGTTGCAGTGGAAAGAACACACCATGATCTTCAACCAGCCCAATGCACCGGGAACCTATAGCCGTTTTGATTTTCCGGATTTACCGGCTCCCTTCAATGGTGTAGTGGCAATTTTACGCAATAATGATATGCTCACCTGGCCGGAGAAAATCCGCTTTGGTATCGGTTTGTTACCAGCAATGATTCAAGGCCAGAAGTATGTCGAAGCCATGGACAAGTATTCTTGGTCGGAATGGATGCAAAAGCAAAACATTCCCCCACGGGTGGAGAAGGAAGTTTTTATTGCCATGTCCAAGGCATTAAATTTTATTGGGCCTGAGGAAATTTCCGCAACCATTTTGCTCACTGCCCTGAATCGCTTTCTCCAGGAGAAAAACGGTTCTAAAATGGCCTTTCTCGACGGTTCCCCCACTGAACGTTTGTGTCAGCCCATGGTAGATTATATTACCGAACGGGGTGGGGAAGTACGTTTAAATGCTCCTTTAAAAGAAATTTTACTCAACTCGGATGGTACGGTGAAAGGTTTCTTAATGCGGGGGTTAAATGGAGAAGCCGATTATATAGAAACTGCGGATATGTACGTTTCTGCTATGCCTGTGGATCCATTGAAAGTCATGCTGCCCCAACCTTGGAAACAGCAGGAATTTTTCCAACAATTAGATGGCTTAGAAGGAGTGCCAGTTATTAACTTGCATTTGTGGTTTGACCGTAAACTCACGGACATAGACCACTTACTGTTTTCCCGCTCCCCCTTACTGAGTGTTTATGCGGACATGAGCAACACCTGTAGGGAATATGCCAATAGCGATCGCTCCATGTTGGAATTAGTTTTGGCTCCAGCGAAAGATTGGATTTCCAAATCAGAGGAGGAAATTGTCCAAGTAACCTTGGGTGAATTAGAAAAACTTTTCCCCCAGCACTTTCAAGGGGATAACAAGGCAAAATTGCTGAAATATCACGTAGTCAAGACACCGCGCTCCGTTTACAAAGCAATACCAGGTCGTCAAGAATACCGTCCATCCCAAGAGACACCAATTAGTAATTTTTATCTTACAGGGGATTACACCATGCAACGCTACCTAGCCAGTATGGAAGGTGCCGTACTTTCTGGTAAGCTGACAGCACGGGCCATTACCAAAGCCCACCCAGAGGTAAACCCCTCTAACCCGCAAATGACAACTCTCCAGCCTGCAACGAATGCTGCAACTGCCTGATTCACCCCCGTCCATGAAACCATCGGTATCTTTGGAAGAAGCCTACGAACTGTGTCGTCAGCTAACAGCAAAATATGCTACGACTTTTTATCTAGGTACCTTGTTGATGAACCAGAGAAAGCGTCAAGCAATTTGGGCAATTTATGCCTGGTGTCGCCGTACTGATGAACTGGTAGACGGCCCCGGCGCTGACATTACGACTCCAGAAACCCTGGAGCATTGGGAACAGCACTTAGAATCTATTTTTACCGGGCAACCAAAAGATAATTTTGATGTCGCCTTAGTTGATACCCTGCAACAATTCCCCATGGACATTCAACCCTTTCGGGATATGATTGCAGGTCAGCGTATGGATTTATACCGCAATCGCTATCAAACTTTTGAGGATTTATATTCATACTGCTATCGTGTTGCCGGTACGGTGGGTTTAATGTCCACAGCCGTCATGGGAATCGATAACCAACTGGAAATGTCTCCCTGGAACCGGAGGAATAGTCCTTACATTCCGACAAAAGAAGCGATCGCCCTGGGAATTGCCAGTCAAATGACAAATATCTTAAGGGATGTGGGGGAAGATGCCCAGCGGGGTCGAATTTATTTACCTCTGGATGATTTAGCTCAGTTTAATTATACAGAGCAAGATTTATTACAGGGGGTGATTGATAATCGTTGGCGTTCCCTGATGAAATTTCAAATTACCAGAACCAGGCAATTTTATAGTCAAGCAGAAAAAGGTATTAGTTATTTATCTCCTGATGCTCGGTTGCCCGTGTGGGCAGCACTAATGCATTACAGCCGGATTTTAAAGAGGATTGAACGCAATGATTATGATGTATTTAATCAACGTGCCTACGTACCCCAGTGGCAAAAAGTACGCTCATTACCCATAGCTTGGTTGCGATCGCAAGCACTTTAACTTGACCTTATGCTACACGACTTACGCAATTGTCACAATTGGTAGTTGGTGCGTGACGTTATAAGTCTTATTACTACGTTCAAATATTTTCCCATCTCACGCAACGGCAATAATGCACCACAAGAAAATCTACACCGCATTTTGCCTCCCCTACGCCAAAAAATATGCCAGTTGCGTAAGTCCTATAAATATTAGAAATGAAGGTTTGCGATTTTTGGTGAGCCATTACGCTTTTGGGGTCTCACACCACTGTGCACAAGTCGGGTAACCCGCCCATGCAGGTGGTTCCCAAAATTAAGTAATATGAAATCCGGATGCTTAGTTACCGCAAAAACCTTACCCCCTTCCCCTCTGGTTAGTAACCAGAGGGGTGTCCATTAGGACGGGGTGAGGTGACGACAATATGGTAAAAATCTACGGGGATTGAGGTAATCCCCAATGAATTGGGAAGCCTACACTGTACCATCCATCAGGTCAGTGTAGGCAGTTCATTGAAGTTACATAATCCCCATTAAAATCAAATATGGCTTTGGGAATGGGACTCCTCACCGCCCAAAAATTCCGAAGGGCACACCCCCCTTGCGGGTAGGTGAAAGGCTTCTTTTTGGTTGAGCTAAAGCCCCAGAAAATTTGTAACTCTTCATGTTGATTTGATCTACTACTAGGAGCCGACGATACCGCCGTTTTTACGCACAATCACGAAAGTACAATCCCGGGGAATTTTGCCACTACCCTGTGGTGCTGGGAAGTTTGTCAAAGTCGGATCGCCATTTCCAGGATGCTGAGAATTAATAAACATAGTACGCTGGTTTGGAGTTACTGCAACACCAGTAATTTCATCATCCGTGACACCAGTGAATAAGCGGCGTATTTCCCCTGTCTTAGTATTAGCCACCAACATCTGGTTGTTCAAACCATCTTTTTGACCACCATCAGTTTGGATAAATAAGCGTCCTTCAGGATCTGCCCAAAGTCCATCGGGATCGCTAAATGATTCTTCAGTACCGTGGGTATCCTCAGCAATGACGAAAATATCCCAGGTAAAAGAAGTACCAACATGGCGATTAGTATCACGCCAGCGAATAATATGACCATCAGGATTAGGAGCTAAAGGATTTGCTTTATCAGCCTGTTCGCGGCGACTGTTGTTAGTCAAGGAACAATAAACATATTCATCAGGTGCAATGGTTGTCCATTCTGGACGATCCATTGGTGTTGCACCCAACTCATCAGCTGCCAAGCGAGCGTAGGTAAGTACTTCACCTTGATCCTTAAACTTAGCTGCCAACAGAGGATTGTCAATGGTCAGTTCCAACCAATCCCCACTACCATCATCATTGAATTTTGCCACATAGAGTTTGCCCTCATCTAAAGGACTTCTTCCCTGGGAACGCATCTGCCTCCAATTTTCGGCAGAAACAAACTTGTAAATGTAGTCAAATCGCTGATCGTCGCCCATGTAGCATACAGCTCGACCACCACGACCAACTACCAAGCCCACACCTTCATGCTTAAAACGGCCCAGAGCTGTACGCTTTACAGGGATTTGATATGCATCCATCGGATCAATCTCAACAACCCAACCGAAGCGGTTTTCCTCATTCTTATATTCGGCCTTAGACAAGTCAAAGCGGGGGTCAAATTTCTCCCAACCGTAACCAAAACCGCCTTCGCTAAATCCGTAACGTTCTTGAGCTTCCGTAGGTGTCCATTCACCAGTTGCACCAAAATACCCATTGAAGTTTTCTTCACAGGTTAAATAAGTGCCCCAAGGAGTGTAACCGTTAGAGCAGTTATTAACAGTTCCTAGGGGTGCATTACCAGCGGAAGTTTGTAACAAAGAATGATCTGCTGCGGGACCACTGAAGGTTACAGGTGTATTAACATGGATACGACGGGCTTTATTACTCCCTACCACACGCCAACGACCATTGAACCTTCTTTTGATCTCAACCACTGAAACACCATGGGCATGTTGAGAGAGACGGACATCCTCAAGATTTTCAGGGTCGTCTTTGCCTAAAACATGGGAATTATTGCCAAATTCATGGTTAATGGCTAACATTCCGTGGTTATTCTTCCTGCGGATGGGGAAGAAATGCATGCCATCATGACCAATACCTATCTGCTGTGCTTGCTCATCAGCAGTTGGGCGAGTATTTGGATCTCCATCGTACTCTGGACCACGTGGTTGAATTGGCGTACCCCAGGGAATCAGTACTTGGTACTCATAGTCTGAGGAAATCACGGGTACAGGACCATTTCCATCAGCAACTTTAACGGGCTCAAAACGTAACAATTCTCCACCTCGCCACGGATGTCTTCTCCTAGACGACCACATTTTTCTGCCGTAACCCGTACCAGCTACAGCCTGCTGGACTCGATTCCCAGCGACAGCCGTGACAAAGCCCGCCGCAGATAGCATCATACTGCTAGCTAATAAATTACGCCTAGATATGCGAGCTTTAAGAATATCCTCAAAAGGACGGTTCTTAGATTTGTTAGTAATTCCGTTATCGTTGTCGTTAATCATTGGAATGTTCTTCTCTCCAGGACAAATTTCCTAAGCGACGGCACTCTAAAATTGTTGTATAAAAATTTACAAAACAGTCCTCTCCCCGATTGAGAAATAGAAAATTTCGATCGGGAAGCAGTATTTGATACTATGAGAGTCAAGTTAATCAAAAGTGAAATAAAGATTAACTAATGGTAAAAGTTTCTAAAATAACTTTGGTGCCAAAGATTAACCCTATTGTGTCACTTGGGAGAGATAAAAGATTAACCCTATTGTGTCACTTGGGAGAGATAATAGAACTTACACAACTGGCATATTTTTTCTAGGGTGTGTGACCCACGGACGATATTTGAACATAGTAATTATACTTATAGTGTCATGCACCAACCATGGATTTTGACACGCAGCTTTAGCCCTAGGTGAAAATAAATTATTTCGTGGGGTGGGCAGTGCCCAGCTTACCCTTATTTCGATGTATGGGAACATAGCCCAACAAGGTTGAGAAGTACAAACCTTGGCTTTTGTTCCCCATGCAGCCGAAAAATAACTAGCTCAAAGCATTCAGTTCACAATCGGTAAATCTAAAATAGACAACGGATAACGGATTATCTGTTTTTTAAAATCCAAAATGGTACAGTTAACGCCAGTTTTGCTGTGCTTGTTGTAAAACATAAGCCGCCACATCTTGTATTTCTTGCTCAGTCAGGCGTTCTTTGTAAGCTGACATATTATTTTTACCATTGGTAACTATAGATGCGATCGCATCTACGGAATCCATGTGATATCTTTTCAATGCTCTCATTTTCAAATTTTTACCGCGCCTAATAATATTGCTACCGTTAATATGACAGCCAGCACAATTTGCACTAAAAATTTTAGCTCCATTGGTAATATCGGCAGCTAATGCGGTGGGCATAAGTATGGTATTGAAAACAATCATTAACGTTATGAATATACCTAGAGCCATTTTATTTACAAAGCACATATAAAACTCCTATGTAATTTGGGTGTGTCTCCAGCGAGCAGGTATTTTTACCCTGGAAAAATTTTAAACCAACCCCAGCATTGGTTACCGACACTTGGAAATACGATTTATTAACCACAGGAAAGGAACATCAATAGCGGCACAAAAAATATTTCCCACAATACTTGACATTTTTCCATGGTTTGCTGTTATAATCTTCTAGTCTGCACAATGGGGTGTAGCCAAGTGGTAAGGCAGCGGGTTTTGGTCCCGCCATTCCTAGGTTCGAATCCTAGCACCCCAGTTAAGAAATTATTTACTTATATCAAGCCTCTATTTTTAAATATGGGGTTTATATTAAGATTTAATGCGATCGATTGGAGATTATTTAGTATAGTTACCTATTCCCTTGTGCAACTTCCCTAAATATTCATTGCCAACGCTCATTTTTAAATTATGCGAATCTTGCCTTTATTCGTTGTTAATTTTGTATTGATTTTAGCCACAGGATGTAGTCAAAATTCCCCGGTTGTCAATAATTCTATCCCTGAAGCAACTCTATCTTCTGCGCGGGTGGTGGAAAATTCTCTAGCAATTAACAATAGTATTTCTACCAAGCCACTCATATCTAAACCGATTCGGATTAATATTAACAACTTACCCAAACCTTTTAGCTCAACTAGTGCTTCTAAACCACCCCAAATATTACCTATCCCTGCCAATCCTACCTTAAGAGTACCACCAGGTTTTGTTGTCAATGTGTTTGCAGAAGGTTTGGATGCTCCCCGGTGGTTGGCTTTAACCCCTAGTGGTGATGTACTGGTAACAGAAACTAGGCAAAATAGAATTAGTTTATTGCGGGATAGCAATGGTGATGGTGTAGCCAATGAAAAAAAGACTTTCGCAACCGCAGTCAATGGATTAAATATTCCCTTTGGGATGGCTTTTGGGGAAAATACTTTCTTCTTGGGTAATACAAATGCTGTTTTACGTTTTCCCTATACTAAAGGTCAACAAAACTTAAATGGGAAAGGGGAAAAAATTGCTACCCTTCCTAGTGGTGGTTATAACCAACATTGGACAAGAAATATCCTGCTATCGCCAGATGGGAAAAAATTATATGTGTCTATTGGCTCCCGTAGTAATGTGGATGAGGAATCTCTACCACGGGCCTCTGTACAACAAATGAACCTAGATGGCTCCCAACAAAAAACCTTTGCTTTTGGTTTGCGTAACCCGGTGGGGATGGATTTTCACCCGGTAACCAAGGAGCTTTATACTACGGTGAATGAACGGGATGGGATGGGTGATGATTTAGTTCCCGATTACCTAACACGCATTCGCCAGGGAGAATTTTATGGTTGGCCCTATGCTTATCTTAAACCCAGTTATCTCGATCCGCGGCAAATGGTCGGTAATAAAAGCAAGCGTCCTGACTTAGCTGCACGGACAAAAACTCCAGACCTGTTGTTTGAGTCCAATTCTGCTGCGTTAGGTTTGCAATTTTACGACGGTAATAATTTTCCCAAAAAATACCATAATGGCGCTTTTGTGGATTTTCGTGGTTCTTGGAACCGCGATCGCGGCACTGGTTATAAGATTGTTTTTGTACCTTTTAATGCTAAAGGAAAACCGCAAAATTACTATGAAGATTTTCTCGATGGTTTTTTGGTAAATTCTGCTCAACCTTCTACTTGGGGTCGTCCTGTGGGTTTGTTGGTATTACCTGATGGTAGTCTGATTTTCACGGAAGAAAGTAATAATCGGATTTATCGAATTCATTATCGGGGAAGTTAAGAAAATTAAGTAATAAGTAATAAAATAACTCCACAAACAAGATGATCTAATCTTGTGGGATGGGCATCCTGCCCGTCCGTCCTTATATTATCTGGAAAACTATCCTATTTGATGTGTACAAATTGCAAGACCCAGATCCCCGACTTTTGGGAAAAGTCGGGGATCTTGTTGCTCACAGTATTGTTCCACCCAACAACTGTCAACTGTCAACCGTCAACTATCAACTGTCAACTGCTATACCTCAAACCACAGAGTCAGAAGTTTGTACTACCTGCTGCGGTTGGGGTTGAAACATAAACAGGGAGTAAACCACATCTCGACGAATGTTAGTCATCATATCCAAGAAGAGTTCATAGCCTTCGCTCTTATACTCAATTAATGGATCTTTTTGACCATAACCCCGCAAGCCAACGGATTCCCGCAGGGCATCCATTTGTTGCAAGTGTTCCCGCCACAAGGTATCAATGCGTTGTAAAATAAAGAAGCGTTCCGCCTGTCGCATCAATCCGGGCTGAATTTCGTCTACTTGGGCTTCTTTCATATCGTAGGCAATTCTTACCTGTTCGTGCAGGAAGGCTTTGATATCACCCATGGGCATATCTTCCAACTGGTTGGGTTGCAAATCTTCCAATAGATAGATGAATTCTTTCACCTTTCCTACTAGTTTGTCCAACTCCCATTCTTCTGAAGGTAAATCTGGATTAATGTAGAAATCGACGATTTCATCCATGGTTTTTTCGCCATACTTAATCACCAGTTCCTTCAATTCTTGACCTTCCAATACCCGGCGACGTTCGGCGTAAATAGCACGACGTTGGTTATTCATCACCTCGTCATACTCAAACACCTGTTTACGGATGTCATAGTAATAGGTTTCAACTTTTTTCTGCGCCCCTTCCAAACTACGAGTCAACATTCCCGACTCAATGGGCATATCTTCTTCCACCTTAAAGGCGTTCATTAAACCCGCCACGCGATCGCCACCAAATATCCGTAATAAGTTATCCTCTAAACTGAGGAAGAATCTTGTAGAACCGGGGTCCCCTTGTCGTCCTGCCCGTCCCCGTAATTGGTTATCCACCCGGCGGGATTCATGGCGTTCTGTGCCAATTACGTGTAATCCCCCCAATTGAATCACTTCATCGTGTTCTTTATCGGTGACTTGTTCGTATTCTTTTTTAATCTGCTGGTAAGCATCCCGCAATTTTTGAATTACTTGATCTTCGGTGGGTGCTTTTTCTGCTGCAACCGCGACTTTCTCTTCTGCTTCTAACTCCGATAAACTACGTTCCCCGTATTCTCGCACTGCAAAATCAACGGCTGTTTTCAGTAACTTTTCCGTTGCTGGTGTGAGTTTAGCGGGAAATACCTCTGGGGAAGCCTTCCAAGTTTTTACTTTCTTCCCTGGTGTAAATCCTTGCCCACCACCATCACTTCCCGTGGGTAAACCCGATGCCTGTTGCACCCCAAAGGTATTTTCGTCTTCTGGCTGCACAATACGGGGCATAAAGTATTCTCGTACCTTCAAACGAGCCATATATTCCGCATTACCACCCAAGATAATATCCGTACCCCTACCAGCCATGTTAGTGGCAATGGTTACAGCACCTGTACGTCCGGCCTGGGCAACAATTTCCGCTTCCCGTTCTACGTTTTCCGGTCTGGCGTTGAGTAGTTCGTTGGCAACACCTTCTTGTTTCAGCAAATGGCTGAGGTACTCGGATTTTTCCACACTCGTAGTACCTACCAATACTGGCCTACCAGCTTGGTGCATTTCTGCACAGTCCCTAGCGATCGCTTTCCATTTACCTTCTTCGGTTTTAAATACCATATCAGACTCATCTCTTCTTTGTCTGACTCTGTTGGTAGGAATTACGGTAACTTCCAGCTTATAAATTTTTTCAAATTCCGCTTCTTCTGTTTTGGCTGTCCCTGTCATCCCTGATAGCTTGGGATACAACAAAAACAGATTTTGATAGGTGATGGTAGCTAAAGTTTGGGTTTCTGGTTGGATTTCCACCCGTTCCTTAGCTTCAATGGCTTGGTGTAATCCATCACTCCATCGTCTTCCGGGCAGGACTCGACCAGTAAATTCATCTACAATTACCACTTCATCATTGCGGACAATGTAAGTGACATCTTTGAGGAATAATTCTTTAGCTTTAATTGCATTAAATATAAAATGAGCCCAAGGGTCTTCTGGATCGAATAAATCTTGAACTCCTAATAATCTTTCTGCTTCTGCAAATCCCTCATCAGTTAGCAGCACATTACGGGCTTTTTCATCCACCTCATAATGGTCTTCTTTATTCAGTTCTGCGGCTATGCGAGCGGCTTCCACATATTTTTCCGTTGGCCTTTCTACTTGACCAGAAATAATTAATGGCGTGCGGGCTTCATCAATTAAAATTGAGTCTACTTCATCAATCACGCAGTAATTGAAGGGGCGTTGTACCACATCTGCTATTGATGTTGCCATATTGTCCCGCAGGTAGTCGAATCCGACTTCACTGTTGGTAACATATGTGATATCGCAATCGTAATTTTTTTTCCGTTCTGCAGGATTCATACTGGACTGAATCAGCCCCACACTCAATCCGAGGAAGCGGTGTATTTGTCCCATCCATTCCGCATCACGACGAGCCAGGTAATCGTTAACAGTAACGACGTGAACTCCCTTACCACTAATCCCATTCAAATAACTGGGTAAAGTTGCAACTAAAGTTTTACCCTCACCAGTTTTCATTTCTGCAATTTGTCCGGTGTGTAGGATAGCACCACCGAGAATTTGCACATCAAAATGTCGCAAACCCAAGACTCGTTTTCCTGCTTCCCTAACTACAGCAAAAGCCTCTGG
>JAAUYD010124842.1_pt1 | contig 12495 bp, 6 predicted proteins | sample 7278101 | NCBI WGS metagenome assembly JAAUYD01 (sample SAMN14350128, study PRJNA611818) | marine sediment metagenome | isolation source: surface marine sediment (0.6m) | place: French Polynesia: Moorea | collected 2018-08 | reverse complement strand
CCGACAGGATCACGACCTGGAAGCGCTCGCGAAGCCAGTCGAGCATCTCGGCCGCGCCCGGCAGGGGATCCATCGTGTCGATGACGCTCTGGATGTCGCGGATGCCGAGCCCGTGCTCGCGCAGGATCCCGAGCCGCATCGTCATCAGCTCGTCGTAGTCGGGGATGTCGCGCGTCGTGGCGCGCAGGGCGTCGATGCCGGTGCGTTCGGCGACGTTGATCCAGACTTCGGGGATCAGGACGCCCTCGAGGTCGAGGCAGGCGATTTCCACGTTCGGGGTGCTCTCTCGTCAGCGGGGGAGGGGACGCTCGCTCGGGGCTTCGTTTCGCCTCGATTGCCGTCCCCGATCGAAGGGGTGCGGGCGTCGTTGCGCACGGGCCACGCTCGTGCGCCCACCGCCCGGCCCCGGGCCGCGCGGCGGGTGCGCAAGCTACCGGAAACCGGGCACTTTCGGTACGCTCCCCGGATGCGCTTCGGAACCTCCTCCGAGAGCGCGTCCTCCGAGACGATCCCGGGATCCACTCGTCCCCTCAGCCGCCTCGCCGTGGTCGCGCCGTTCGTTCGCCTGCTCGTGCTCGCCGCGCTCGCCGCGGCGGCGGGGCCGGGCTGCGAGCGCGCGGGTGCGCCCGAGCCCCAGGTGGCGGCGCCCGGCCCGCCCTCGGTCACCGTCGAGCTGTACGAGGTGGTGCCGAGCGAGATCCGCTGGGAGGTCGGCCTCACAGGACAGGTGAACGCGAAGTACCTCGTGACGATCTCGCCCGAGATCTCGGGCGTCGTCGAGTCGATCGAGTTCGAGGAGGGCAAGCCCGTCGCGAAGGACGACGTGCTCTTCGTGCTGCGCAACGCCGAGCAGAAGGCGCGGCTGCGCGAGGCCCAGGCGCGCATGGCGCTCGCGAAGGACACCTTCGATCGCACCCAGCGGCTGGCGAGCGAGGACATCTCCTCGGTCGCGCGGCGCGCCGAGGCCCGGGCGGGTCTCGACGAGGCGCGCGCGAAGGTCGACCTCGCGCGCCTGCAGCTCGATCGCACGCGCATCCGCGCGCCCTTCGACGGCGTCATGGGCGACACCGACATCGGCCCCGGCGCCTGGGTCGAGCCCGAGATGCGCCTCGCCAACATCGCCGCGATCGACGAGGTCGAGGTGCTGTTCACCACCACCGAGCAGGGCGCGTCGGTCGCTCGGGTCGGTGCATCGATCTCCGTGCGCGTCGCGGCGTATCCCGGCGAGCGCTTCGAGGGCGAGGTCTTCTACATCTCGCCCACCATCGACCCCGCCACGCGCCGGCTCATCCTCAAGGCGCGGCTCTCGAACGAGGACCATCGGCTCAAGCCGGGCATGTTCGCCAACGTCGACGTCGTGATCGCCGTCAAGGATGCGGCGCTCACCGTGCCCGAGGCCGCCATGGTCTACGACCGCAACGGCACCTACGTGTGGCGGATGGGCGCGGACGGCCTCGCCGAGAAGGTGCCGGTCTCGATCGGCCTCCGGCAGGAGGGGATCGTCGAGATCACCTCGGGCCTCGAGAGCGGCGACCGCGTGGTCGCGGCCGGCGTGCACAAGGTGATGGCCGGCCAGAAGCTGCAGGCCGCCGAGCCCATGGCCCAGCGCGAAGAGGCGATGCGCGACCGCATCGGAGAGGGGTCGGCGAGGGTCGAGAGTTGACTCGCCGCCTCGAGCGGTCGGGAGTCGAGGCATGAGGCTCTCCCAGGTCTGCATCGAGCGGCCGGTCTTCACCGCGGTGATGTCGCTGATCATCGTGCTCTTCGGCCTGATCGCGCTGCCGCTCCTGCCCAACCGCGAGCTGCCCGACGTCGACGCGCCGATCGTCTCCGTCACGACGGTCTATCCCGGCGCGGCGGCCGAGGTCGTCGAGACCTCGGTCACACAGCCCCTCGAGGAGGGGCTGAACGGCATCGCCGGCGTGAAGCACCTGCAGTCTTCGAGCCGCGAGCAGGTCTCGACCATCAACGTCGAGTTCGATCTCGCCGTCGACATCGAGGCCGCGGCGAACGACGTGCGCGACCGCGTGTCGCGCGCGATGAAGCTGCTGCCCGACGAGATCGACCCGCCCGTCGTGGCGAAGAACGACTCCGACGCGGGCACGATCCTGTGGCTCGCGCTCTACGGCGAGGGCTACAGCCAGGTCGATCTCACGCGGATCGCAGAGACCCGCATCGTCGACCGCATCGCGAAGGTGCCCGGCGTCGCCGGCGTGATGATCGGCGGCGAGCGCCGCTACTCGATGCGCGTGTGGATCGACAACTACCGACTGGGCGCGCAGAACCTGGCGATCTCGGAGGTGGTGGAGGCGCTGCAGCGCGGCAACGTCGACATCCCGTCGGGCCGCGTCGAGAGCACCGATACCGAGTTCACCGTGAAGAGCCTCGGCGAGCTCTCGACGCCCGAGGAGTTCGAGAGCCTGCTCATCGCCAACGTCGACGGCAAGCCGGTGCGCCTCGGCGACGTCGCGCGGGTCGAGGCGGGGCCCGAGAGCGAGCGCAAGATCGTCCGCTTCAACGGCAAGCCGGCCATCGGCCTCGGCATCGTCAAGCAGTCGAAGGCGAACGTGCTGACGGTGGCGCACGGCGTGCGGGCCGAGGCCGCGCGCATCGCGACCGAGCTCGACGACGACCTCGTCTTCGAGGTCGCGACCGACACCTCCCGCTTCATCGACGAGTCGATCAAGGACGTCCGCAGCACGATCGCCCAGGCCGCGATCCTCGTCGTGTTCGTGATCTACGTCTTCCTGCGGAGCGCTCGGGCCACGATCGTGCCCGCGATCGCGATCCCCGTCTCGATCGTCGGCACGTTCGCCGTGCTCTACTTCGTCGGCTTCACGATCAACACGCTCACCCTGATGGGCGTCACGCTCGCGATCGGGCTCGTCGTCGACGACGCGATCGTCGTGCTCGAGAACATCACGCGCTGGGTCGAGGCGGGCACGCCGCCCATGGAGGCCGCGCGCAAGGGGATGGACGAGATCGCCTTCGCCGTCGTCGCGGCGACGATCTCGGCGGTGGCGGTGTTCCTGCCCCTCACGTTCATGCAGGACATGACCGGCCAGCTCTTCCGCGAGTTCGCGGTGACGGTCGCTTCGGCGATCCTGATCTCGGGCTTCGTCGCGATCACGCTGGCGCCGATGCTCTGCGCCCGGGTGCTGCGCGAGCGCCGCAACGAGGGGCGCGTCAAGCGCGCATTCGGCCGCGCGCTCGAGGCGGCGACCGCCGGCTATGCGTCGCTCCTCGGCCCGGTGCTGCGGCACCCCGGGCTCTCGATTGCGGCGGTGGTCGTCGGCCTCGTGTGGGTCGGCTTCGGCGGGCTCCTCTACACCCAGGCCGACGAGGAGCTGATGCCCGACGGCGATCGGGCCTTCCTGCTGATCTGGACCCAGGCGCCCGAGGGCAGCACGGTCGAGTACATGAATCGCTACCAGGAGCAGGCCGAGAACGTCGTGATGGACCTGGTCGACGAGGCGTCGGGGGTGTTGGGCGTCGTGGCGCTCGGCATCGGGACGCCGGGCATCGTGAACGAGGGCATCGTCCTGACCCAGCTCTCGCTGCCGGCCGAGCGCGAGCGCTCGCAGAAGGAGATCCAGGACTCGCTGACGGCGCCGTTGAAGGGCATCGCGGGCATCAAGGCGTTCGCGATCTCGCCCAGCCCGATGCGTGGCTTCAGCTCGTCGCCCATCGAGCTGGTCGTGCAGGGCGACGACATCGCCGAGCTCGCGCGCATCGCCGACGAGGTCGAGCGCGAGGCCGAGGCCACCGGCATCTTCGAGTCGATCCGGTCGGATCTCTTCCTCAACAAGCCGCAGCTCGAGGTCTCGATCGACCGCGAGCGCGCCAACGACCTCGGCATGTCGGTGCGCGACATCGCGACGACGATGCAGATCCTGCTCGGCGGCGTCGACGTCTCGACGTTCAAGAAGGACGGCGAGACCTACAACGTGATGGCGCAGCTCGAGGCGCGGTACCGCGACAACCCGACGAGCCTCCAGTACCTCTTCGTGCGGGGCAGCGGCGGGCTCATCCCGCTGAACGCCGTGGTCGACACGCGCATGGCGACCTCGCCGCGCGCGATCCCGCACTTCGATCGGCTGCGCTCGGTCAAGATCACGGCCGATCTGGCCCCCGGCTACGACCAGGGCTTCGGACTCGAGCGAATGTACGAGATCGCCCAGGGCCACCTGCCGCCCGTGGGCGGCTATCGGGTCGCTTTCTCGGGCGAGGCCGAGAAGTTCTTCGAGTCGGGCTCGGCGCTGGTCTTCGCCTACCTGCTCGCGATCCTCATCGTCTTCCTGGTGCTCGCCGCGCAGTTCGAGAGCTTCGTCTACCCGATCGCGATCCTCGTGGCGGTCTTCCTCTCGTTCACGGGGGCGCTGGTGGCGCTGCACGTGATGCAGATCTCGCTCAACCTGTTCAGCAAGATCGGCATCGTCATGCTCGTCGGGCTGGTGACGAAGAACTCGATCCTGATCGTCGAGTTCGCCAATCAGCTGCGCGAGCGCGGCTTCTCGCTGGTCGACGCGACCCTCGAGGCGTCGCGCACCCGCTTCCGCCCGATCCTGATGACGGCGTTGGCGACCATGGTGGGCATCCTGCCGATCGCGATGGGCTCGGGCGCCGGCGGCGCCACCCGGCAGGGCCTCGGTGTGGCCGTGATCGGCGGCATGCTCTTCTCGACCGCGCTCACGTTCTTCATCGTGCCCTCGACCTACATCATGCTCGAGCGCCTGCGCGGCGCCGGCCGCGCGGCCGCCGAGCCCGCCGCGGGCGAGCCCGTCGGTGCGGCGGCGAGCGCCTCGCTGCAGATGCGGGAGCCCGGCGCGTGAGCGAAGGCGAGGCGTTCCTCCTCGGCCTCGTCCAGGGCCTCACCGAATTCTTCCCGGTCTCGAGCAGCGGCCACCTCGCGATGATCCAGGCCGTGCTCGGCGTGCAGGGGGAGGGCGGCCTGCTCTTCGAGATCGCCGTGCACGCCGCGACGCTCATCGCGATCGTGATCTTCTACCGCCGCCGCATCGGCGCGCTGATCCGCGGCGCCGTGCGGGGCGACGCCGAGGCGCTCGTCTACGGCGCGAAGCTGGCCGTGGGGACGGTGCCGGCGGTGCTCGTCGGGCTCACCGCGAAGGACGCGGTCGAGGAGGCGTTCGCGAGCCCGGTGCTCGTCGCGCTCTGCCTGCTGATCACCGGCTCGCTCTTGCTCACGACGAAGTGGACGACGGGGCGCGCGCACGGGCAGACCCCGAGCTTCGCGATGGCGCTGGCGATCGGCTGCGCCCAGGCGTTCGCGATCCTCCCCGGCATCTCGCGCAGCGGCACGACCGTGGCCATCGCCCTCGCGCTCGGGCTGGCGCCCGCCGCCGCCGCCGAGTTCTCGTTCCTGCTCGGCGTGATCGCGATTGCGGGCGCCTCGGTGCTCATGCTGCCGGACATCGCCGGAGCGAGCCCCGAGATGCTGAGCCAGATCGCCATCGGCTCGGTGGCCGCGCTGGCGAGCGGCATCGCCGCCATCTGGCTCTTCGTGCGGATGCTCGAGCGCCAGGTCTTCCACGTCTTCGCGTACTACGCGTGGGCGGTGGGCGGGCTCTTCATGTGGTGGGCGCTGCAGGCCCGCTGAGCGGCGAGCGCGATCCCCGAAACGAAGCGGGCCCGGAGCGAATCGCTCCGGGCCCGTCGTTCACTGGGTCGATGCTCTGGCTCGCGCCGATCAGGGCTCCAGGATCGGGTGGAGCCGCTGGGCCGGCTGCGTCTCGCGCAGCTTCTTGAGCGCCCGGGCCTCGAGCTGGCGCACGCGCTCGCGCGACAGACCGAGGCTCTGGCCGATCTGCTCGAGCGTGTGCTCCTCTTCACCCGCGAGGCCGTAGCGCAGCCGCAGGATCAGCTGCTCGCGCGGCGTGAGCGTTCCGATCAGGTGGCCGACGCCCGACCGCATGCGGTCGTCGTCGATGCCGCCGTCGGGCTGCACCGCCATCTGGTCCGGCACGAAGTCCTCGAGCCGCTTCTCGGTGCCCGCCACGTTGCTCTCGAGCGAGATCGCCTCGCGCGACAGCCGGTCGAGCGCCTCGAGCGAGTCGGTGTCGGTGCCGAGCGCCGGTGCCAGCTCGCCGGGCGTGGGCTCGCGGCCCAGCTTGCCCGTCAGCTCGGCGCGCACGCGCTGGCTGCGCTGCAGCCGGTCGTGCACGTGGCTCGGCAGGCGGATCGTGCGCGAGTGTTTCTGGATCGCGCGCACCAGCGCCTGGCGGATCCACCAGACCGCGTAGGTCGAGAACTTGAACCCCCGCCGATGGTCGAACTTCTCCACCGCGCGGATCAGGCCCAGGTTGCCCTCCTGGATCAGGTCGGGGAACGAGAGGCCGAGGTTGCGGTAGTCCTTCGCGATGGCGACCACGAGCTTGAGGTTGTGCTCGATGAAGCGGTTCTTGACCGTCGTCATCATCTCGTGGGCGTCGTCGACGGCCGCGGAGAGCTCGGCCATGCGCTCCTTGCGCACGCCGGCGTCGGACTCCAGCTCGGAGAGCCGCCGCGTGCGCTTGCGGGTGCGCTTGATCTCGTTCGCCGTGACGAGCGCCTTCTCGCGGAGCTCGACGAGCACGGCCAGCGAGAGCTGTGCACCGTGCATCTCCTTGGCGATCTTCACGTCGAGCTTCTCGAGCGCGGCGCCGTAGTCGTCGCCCGCCTTCTCGAACTTCTTCTCGCGCTCCTCGAGCAGCGCGCGCAGCTTCTTGACCGCGCGCTCGACGCGCGCGGCGATCTCGCCGGTCTCTTCGTCGCCCGCCGACTCGGACAGCTTCGCGCCCGTGTGCGAGAGCGCGCGCAGCGCGTCCCAGCGCGCCACCACGTGCTTGGCGCACACGGGGATCGCATAGAGCGAGTCCCGCAGGCGTGCGGTCGCGGCCTCGAGATCCTTGGCGAGGATCACCTCCTCCTCACGCTTGAGCGTGCGGGTGCCGCCGATCTCCTGGAAGTACGACTCGAGGGGCCGGCGCTCGCGGCCGGGATCGAGCTCCTCCGCAGCCACCACCGGCGTTGCGCCGGTCGCCGTGCGGGCGGTGCCTTCCTTCGAGACTGCCTGGTTCTTCTCAGTCGTCACTGAAGTACCTCGTGGGCCCCTGGTGCAATTCCGATCGCCTTGCCCGTTGCCGCGGCGCCGGGCGCTCGTCGGATACCGCCCTGGGGGTTCCCGTTTCGACGATCTTCACCGCGCTCTCGCGGCGTCGTTCGTCCTGCTTTCCTTGTCTCTGTCTCTCGTTCTCTGTGTCTTCGCTTACGCTCTACGTTTCTTCGCTTCGTACGCTTCTTGCGCCTCTTGCCCTCGTCGCGCTCGCCGCGCGCTCCGCCGCCCGCCATCGCGGTCGACGGCCTGGCCTCGCTCTCGAGTGACACGGTCGCGGCGCCACCCGACTGGCAGCCGAATCGGAGTGCGCCCGATTCGACCGGTTCATCGTCCCGCCAGCTCGACATGCAACCGAGGTCGCAACTACCTGCCACTCTGCCACGCGATGAAGGCCGCGCTGGTCAGGTGCAGACTCGGTTGTCACCGAAGCCGGCCGCAGGGCGGTCGGAGCTTCGGCGGGGACGATGACGTTCCACTTCGCGGGCGCAGGGGGGAGGTCGAGCGGCCCGATTTTGATGGGTTCTCGCGCATTTGACCAGCCCCTTTTTCGATTTCTGCCCCCTGCGTGGATCGAGCGGCGGGGGCAATCCGCCCACCCGGTCCCCGTGTCTCGTGCCGCTTTCAGCGCGCTCTCCTCGTTCGGCGCTCGCTGCGCCCCCCAGCACCTCGCGGCTTCGGGGCGGGCCCGAGCCGCTCGGTTCTCAAGACACCAGACGGGGTTGAGATGTTCTTTGCTCCCTCGCGTGACACTCGGGGCCGGCTTTCGGCTCACACCGGCCCGGTTTTCAAGGCGATATCGGCTTGCGCAGGTCCAATCAGAAGTCAAACGTGGCGAAATGCACCCAATTCGAGAGGATCGTGGCGTTGCGGTTTCGGTGGCACTGGATTCGCCTCGAGCCCCCCGCGGGTCGATCTCGTGCCGATCAGCCACACCTGATTGAGTGGTACCCGGCTCCGGAAAGTGACAGGCAATCTGCGGGAAAGTTCGGCAGCGGGGGTGGGGGGGGGCCGGCGGCTCGGGGCCATCCCCTCAGAACGGCCAGATCTGCGGGATCAGCGTGATGGCGACCACGCCGCAGATCAGATCGAGCGGGAGCCCGACCCGCACGAAGTCGCCGAAGCGGTAGCCGCCGGCGCCGTAGACGATCAGGTGGGTCTGGTACGAGACGGGCGAGGCGAAGGCGCAGGCCGAGCCGATCGCCGTGGCGATGACGAAGGGGCGCGCGTCGACGCCGAGCTGCTCGGCTGCGGCAACCGAGATCGGAAACATGATCGCGACCGCCGCGTTGTGCTGGAGCGTCTCGGCCATCACCACGCAGAGCAGGTAGATCACGGCGAGGACGCCCATCGGCCCGAGCTCGCGCACCGAGCTGACGAGCAGGTTCGCGATCATCGCGGCCGCGCCGGTCTTCTGCATGGCGGTCGCCAGGCCGAGACCGGCACCGATCACGATGAGGATCGGCCAGCGGATCGACCGCCGGGCCTGGGAGCCGGTGATGCAGCGGGTGACCAGCAGGACGCCGACGGCGACGAAGGCGGCGATCGAGATCGGCAGGAGGCCAGTCGCGACCGCCGCGACCATGCAGGCGAGCACGCCGAGCGCGACCCACGCGAGCTCGTGGCGCGGGCGCTCGCTCTCGGGCAGCTCGCTCACGAGCGTGAAGTCGGCGCTGTTGCGCTGCGTGCGTGCGAAGTCGGGGGCGGCCTGCATCAGCAGCACGTCGCCGGGGCGCAGCACGATCTCGCCGATCTTGCCGGGCACGCGCTCGGCGTTGCGGTGGACGGCCACGACCGCCGCGTCGTAGGCCGAGCGGAACCCGAGGTCGCGGACGCTGCGCCCGACGAGCGGGGACGACGCGGAGACGACGGCCTCGACGAGCCGATGGCCCGTGCTGCTGCCGTTCGCTTCGTCCTCGCCGTCGTCATGGGGGACGGGCTCGAGGCCGCGAATGCGCTGGAGGTCGACGATCGTCTCGACCACCCCGGCGAAGACGAGCTCGTCGCCGGCGAGGATGCCCTGATCGGGCGTCACCGGCGTGATCACGCGCTCGCCGCGATCGACCTCGATCACGAAGAGCCCGGGCAGGTTTCGCAGGCCGGCCTCCTCGATCGTCGAGCCGACCAGCGGCGAGTCGGGCATCACGCGCATCGTGGTCGTGTACTCGCGGCGCTGCTGGCCGAGCGCCTCGGCCGGGTCGATGCGGTCGGGGATGCGGCGCCAGGCGATCGCCACGAGGTAGACGAGGCCGACGAGCGTGATCGGCGCGGCCACGGGCAGCAGCTCGAAGAAGCCGAGCGGCTCCATGCGCGCGTCCACCAGCAGGCCGGCGACGGTGAGGATCACGCTCGTGCCGATGATCGTGTTGAGGCTGCCGAGGATCGACGCGTAGCTGAGCGGGATCAGGAAACGGCTCGGCGAGAGCCGGTGGCGCTTCGCCCAGTCGATGACGGTCGGGGTCATCATCGCGACGATCGGCGCGTTGTTGAGGAACGCCGAGAGCACCGCCACGGGCACCGAGATGCGCACCAGGCCCCCGGGCACGTCCCGGGCGCCCGCCAGCAGGCGCCCGGTCGTCATGTCGAGGGCGCCGGTCTCGCGCATCGCGGCGGAGAGGATGAAGAGGGCGCCGACGACGGCCACCACGGGGTTCGCGAAGCCCGAGAAGACCTCGCGCGGCGTCAGGATGCCGGCCAGGCCCAGACCGATCACGGCCGCCATCAGCACCATGTCGGGTGCGGCGACCTCGCGAATCATCAAGACCAGCGCCGCGACCACCACGGCGAGGGTGAGCCCGATCTGCCAGTCCATGCGCGCGCACGATAACCGTTCCCCGTCCCGCTCCCAACCGGGTCTCGGGGGCCCGCAGGCCGGGGGGCGAAGGCGCTCGGCCCGTCGCGATGCGTGTCCAGCGCGGGCCCGATACGCAAAACTCCCGCGCATGTCGGCCCCGTCCCATCCGATCACCGAGCGCGGCTTCTACCTGAGCGAGTTTCGCGGGCGCACGCTGGGCTTCGCGCTGCCGCCCGGCGAGGAGGGCGCCGCCGCGCCGCTGGGCGCCGTGTTCGACGCGCTGCGGGCGAACGCGACCCGCGTGATCCTGATGTCGCACGAGGAGGCGCCTGCGCGGGAGCTGGGGCTCGCCGCGCTCGCGGCCGACGACGAGGACGCCTGGCCCGCCCGGCTGTGGCGACGGCTCGGCCAGGACGGCGCCGCCGGGCTCGCGCTCGGGGGCGGCGCCTTCGAGTCGGCGGTGAAGAGCGCCGCCCTGCGCCTCGGTCTCACCAAGCTCGTCTGGCTGCGCGCCGACGGCGGGCTGCGGGCCGAGGACGGTGCGCCGATCTCGTTCATCGATCGCAAGGAGCTGCGACGCCATCGCCAGATCGGCACCGGCTCACCCGCCGACGTCGGGCTGCTCGCCGAGATCGAGTCGATGCTCGAGGGGGGCATCCCCTCGGTCAACCTCTGCAGCCCGGCCGGCCTCGACGACGAGCTCTTCACCTACGCCGGATCGGGCACGCTCTTCACCCGCGAGCGCTATGCCGAGGTGCGCGCGCTCTCGGTCGACGACTTCGACGCGGCGGGTGACCTGATCGCGCGCGGCGTGGCAGAGGGCTACCTCGTCGAGCGCGACGAGGCGGGCCTCGATCGCGTCCTGTCGGGCGGGATCGGCGTCTTCATCGAGGGGCGCGACCTCGCCGGCGTCGGCTCGTTGCTGCCGCACGCCGAGGCCGCTGCGGCGGAGATCGCCTCGCTCTACACCGTCACGCGCTACCTGGGCGAGGGCATCGGTCATCAGATCGTGTCGTTCGCAGTGCGGCGCGCGCGCGAGTCGGGCTACGCCTACGCCTTCGCCTGCACCACGAGCGATCGCGTCGCCGCGTTCTTCGAGCGCGCCGGCTTCAGGCACGTCGACGGCGAAGCGATCCCGCCGGCCAAGTGGCAGGGCTACCCCCGCGAGCGCCGCGACCGGCTGATCTGCCTGCGCATCGATCTCGATTAGCGTCGTGCGAGCGCCCGGGCGTCGGAGCGCCCCGGGCGTGGCCGAAGCTTCTTCCCAGGGGATCGAAGCAGCGCTTCGATGTGGACTGTAAGCCGGGTTCTGTCCTCCCCCGTCCTCGTGAGAGGGCAGGGGAGCGAAGATCATTCGTCTAGGCGACGCGTTGCCGCGCCGCTCGAGCGCTCTCACCCGGGTGCCGGGGGCCGAGGCCCCTCGAGCGGGCCGCTCTCGACCGCACCCCTATTCGAGCTTGCTCCGGGAAGGGCTTGCCTCGCCGCCGGTCACCCGGCTGTCGCGCGTGGGCTCTTACCCCACGATTTCACCCTTACCGGCGAGGGCGGGGCCCTCGCTTAGGCGGTGTCATTTCTGTTGCGCTTTCCCTCGGGTTGCCCCGGGTCGGTGTTACCGACTTCCCTGCCCTTTGGAGCCCGGACTTTCCTCCCGCGAGCTCTAGTCGCCCGCCAGCGATCTTCCGTCCACCTCCGGCCGCCGCATCGTAGCCCGATTGGGGTTGGAAGCTCTGCTGCGGGCGCTCATGGCACGCCGCCTTCGCGACCTTCACCCTCCGCCGTCCTCGGCGTGCGTGAAGCCCGATTGGGGTTGGAGGCTCTGCTGCGGACGCTCATGGCACGCCGCCTTCGCGACCTTCTCCCTCCGGCGTCCTCGGCGTACGTGAGTACGCCTCCGGGCGCCTGCGGTCCGAGGGCCGCGAAATCGACGCACCCTGAGCGCCCTCGCGCGCTTCGCGGAGTGGGTTGCGTGTCGCTGAATGCTCGTCTTGAGGTTCCCCTTGGGGCGTGGGTGTCGGATGGGTGACGAGGGTGATGCCTCATTGAATCGGCTGGCAGTATCTGTTAGATACTGATCGCATGAGCGATCTGGAAGTCACGTCTGCTGCCAGTGAAGCCAGCGGGTCTCGTCGTCGCGAGATCCCGCAGCCCGCGAAGATCTTCGACCCCGTCGCCCGGGCGCTCGAGGTGATCGGGGATCGCTGGACGCTGGTGCTGGTCCGTCAGCTGCTGATCGCGCCGCGTGGCTTTCAGGAGCTGCGCCACCGCACCGGCATCGCGCCGCGCGTGCTGTCGAGCCGACTTCGCCAGCTGACGAGCGACGGCTTCGTCGAGCAGGTGCAGCAGGGCTCGCGCTCGCACTACGCGGTCACGTCGCGCGGCCGCTCGCTCGAGCCGATCATCTCGTCGATCGCGCGCTGGTGGGTGCACCAGGGGGTGCGCGACCTCGACGTCGATGCGAGCAAGTTCACCGAGACCTCGCCGCAGTCGATCCTCGAGTCGCTGCCCGTGCTGCTGAAGGACGAGAAGGCCCACGAGACGGTGACGTTCGAGATCCGCCTGACGGGCGAGGGCGGCGGCGTGTGGACCGTGG
>JAAUYD010017392.1_pt1 | contig 12497 bp, 13 predicted proteins | sample 7278101 | NCBI WGS metagenome assembly JAAUYD01 (sample SAMN14350128, study PRJNA611818) | marine sediment metagenome | isolation source: surface marine sediment (0.6m) | place: French Polynesia: Moorea | collected 2018-08 | reverse complement strand
TTTACAAAAAATGTTATGAGAAAAATTGTCCGCAGATTACGCAGATGGCCGCAGATTTTTCTCTGTAATCTGCGAAAATCTGCGTAATCTGCGGACACCTTCTTCAGAAAACTTTTTGTAACTTACCTAATATTTTTTCAATATTTTGAGAAAATCTGGGCGACCCACAACAAGATATGAATACCCAACTCGTCAATATCATTTTTGGAATGAAAGTTCGGCAGGCACGCACGGAAGCCGGGCTAAACCTCACTGAATTTGCGGCTCAGTGTGATCTGTCGTCCTCCTACGTGACAGAAATTGAAAAGGGGCGCAAATACCCGCGCGCCGACAAAATTATGCGCATGGCGGAGGTTCTGGGCCGAGCTTATGATGATTTGGTTTCGATTCGCCTGGAGCCACCCCTGACGCATTTAGGGTCAGCTCTCTCATCCCCGGTTCTGGGTCAATTTCCGTTTGAGGAGTTTGGGATTGAGATGAGCGATCTGGTCGGCGTGCTAACTCGCGCCCCCGATAAAGCCAGCGCCCTGCTGCACGCCATTTCCGAGCTGGGTCGGGAATACGATATGCAAGAGCAAAAATTTTTATGGTCCGCCCTGCGCTCTTATCAGGAGCTGCACGACAATTATTTTCCCGATCTGGAGGATGCGGCCGCGAAATACGCTCGGAAAAAAGGTTTATGGGGAGATGTTCCCCTTCAATATGAAACCCTGGCCGATATTATTGAGCAGGATTTTGGGATCCGGATCGATCGCGACCGCCTGTTAAAAGATCCGCTCTTCACCGGCTATCGCACCATTTTTGTCAAAGGCGCCCGGCCGCAGCTGCTGATCAATACCGATCTTCACCCCTATCAAATTAATTTTGCCCTGGCGCGGGAGATCGGGTATCAAGTGCTCAAGTTAAGCGATCGGTCAAATACCTCATCGCCCGATCAAATTGAATCATTCCAGCAGGTGTTTAATGATTTTAAGGCTTCATTTTTTGCGGGAGCGCTGCTGATGCCTCGGCAGGCGATGATCAATGACATTCAGATGTTTTTTAATCGCAAAACGTGGTCCCCTCAGCCGCTGATGGAAATGATTCAGCGGTATGGGGTTTCCCCTGAAGCGTTGATGTATCGCTTTAGCGAGCTGGTGCCGGAATTTTTTGGGCTTCCTCTCCATTTCCTGCGCGTGCATCAAAGCCACGGCGGCCGTTACCGGCTGGTCAAACAGCTCAATTTGAATCGTCTGCGGGTGCCCAACGGGCTGGCGGTTGACGAACATTTTTGCCGCCACTGGCTGGTTATCAGACTCATTCGCGAACTTGAAGCAGAGCAGGCGGCCGGGAAAACGCACGGCCTGGCTAATCCACTGGTTGGCGTGCAAATGTCCCACTATATCGATTCACAGGATCGATTTTTGTGTTTTGGATTTGCCCGGCCGTCTCCCCTGGATGGGCAAACCAATACCTGCGGGATCATCGGCTTCCGGGCGGAGGCCGGCCTGTCAAAAATCATCAAGTTTGCGGATGATCTGCTAATTCCGGAAGAGATGATTAACGAGACGTGTGAGCGATGTTCGCTGTCGGCCGCTCAGTGCGGTTTGCGGGCCGCTCCTCCGACGGTGTTGGAGGCCCGCAAACTGCGACAAGATCGCAAGCAGGCCCTGCGCGAGTTAGCAGCGGAAATGCGCTCCTAATGACTCAGATTATTAGCCATGTAACAAGCCAGCACCAGGAATAATTATGATGAAGCGGTTTTTTTCGCTCCTGAATCGCGGCGGTGACTCAGCCAGCCGATCATGGCGGCGTTCACCACAATACCAAGGAGAACGACGGCCAGGAGGCCTGTCGCGTAGGCGTAGCGAAGGCCGTTGGCTTCATCCACATTCAAAACAAGCCACGTACCGAGCAACCCCGCGGCCGCGTAGAGGATGCTGGATTGGTGGAGGTGTGCGGCAAGGCCGGAATACTTGAGCGCATTCCAGCGCCGCAAAACCAGAGATACCAGGGCAAAGATGGGTGTTCCGGCCAGCAGGAGCGCTCCAAGGGCGTTTAGATCGCCTATCCTTCTCCAGCTGTGATAAAGGCCAAGTGAATCGGCCAACATGACGGCCGCAAGTACGAGCATAAACACAATCAGTGCACTTGCTGCAAGAAGCACCGGCGACGTGAATTTTTTTTCCATAATATCCTTCGAAATTACTGAGTACTCGTTTCTCAAATTCTAGGGATAGATAAATTTCCTGAATGAATTTAAGTGGTTCATTTCTCAAGTTCTTAAACACATTTAGCCACAGATTAACACGGATTTCCACAGAGCTCCGCATGAGCCAGAGAGAAATCGGTGTTAATCTGTGGCTGGTTTTTAAAAGTGATTTACTTAATATTCGTTATCGTCCGATCCATCGCCGTACGGATTGTTTGTATTCAAGATAATCATCACCAAACAGCGCTTCCAACTGGCGTTCTTCGTACGGAATCACCCGAAATGTAAACACGGACCAGAGAAACAATAGCCCGATAAAAACTGCTGGACTTCCATAGAAGATTGTCCATCCAAACCAGGTAAATAGACCCGACGCGTACATTGGGTTCCGAGAAATCTGATAAGGACCGGCGGTTACAAGATGTGGTGGAGAAAAACCTAAAGGCACCGCAGCGCGATAGCTTCTGAAATGAAATACCAGGCACCAGCCGTAAAGGGCAATTCCGATGGTGACCGGAATCAGCCCGATGAGATTCCACCACCCCGGGTCTCCTTGGCGCCATCCGTAACGGAGGCCAATTTTGGCGACAACCCACGGCAGAAGAACTTGAATCACCAGAACAATAATTGCCCAAACCAGAGGAATCGCCCACTTTGGAAGGAGCAGCTTGCGGTGATTTTCGCTTTTGGGGTTTCCAGGTTTCATTTCAAGTAGCCATTAGCTATTAGCTATTAGCTAATGGCAAATAGTAATTAACTACCTTCTCAGCCGCACATCCACCCACACCAGCCGGTGATCTGAAGAGGGGAACGGGAAGGTGCCGACTAAGCCAAAGAGGGGGTCATCTGTCGTGGGCCAAAATACCCCAGCATCGATAATGCGCATATTGCGGCGCGGCAGCACGTAGTCGACGCGAAGGTTGCCGGGTGCGCTGTCGTTAAAATCGGCCGTGTCAAACGCCGGATCGCCGACATGGGTATCGTTTGCCCCTCCTTGCAGAACGCTTTGTTCCGGTCCGCCCAGGCTGTCGGGGGTGACGCGGGTGTTGATCCGCCGGTTGTCGAGCAGCTGCTGGATCGCCCCGGGCACGCTATCCCCATCAAACGGATCCGCATTTTGATCTCCGGCAATGACAAAGAGCGCCCCGCGATACAGACCGCCAAAATGTCCATTGTCGTCATAAATATAGCGCGACTTGTTCGGCCGGATGTAATCAGCCCAAAAACGGATTTCATCGTGATTGCGGCGGCCGTTGTAATCTTCAGGGCCATCAAAAACCGGCGGGGTGGGATGGCTGACGAGGAAATGGACGATTCGCCCCTTAATTTTGATTGGCACGTCCCAATGGCTTTTTGACGACAGGCGGAAGACGTCCAGCTCCTCCGGTGAATACCAGTCGTTCAGCTCCGGTGTATTGGGATCATCCGGCAGCAGCGCTCCAGGCATATCCTGCCACAGAAAATTTTGAAAGGTGCGGATTTTCTTGTGTTTGATCGGGTATTTGGAGAATACCACCATGCCAAATTGGCCGGGGAAGAAGCCAAACCCGTAGGCGTCGTTGGGGCCACCAACGCTGCCGTCGTTATTCAGGTCAAAACCGGAGGGTAGCCCGGTGTTGGAGGGGGCGACAAAATAGTGCGGATAGTTGATCGGTTCCGCGCCATTTTGGGAAACATTTAGATAATTTTCCAGGAAGAGGCGCGCGGCCTCGCCATTTTCATCAAAATCAAATTCGTTGATCAGCAGGACATCCGGCCGGCTTCGCTGAATAATTTCGGCGATCGTTTGGGCTTGAGCATTGTCCGGGGTAGATAAATCATTGACCAAATCCCCTTGGTTGAAGCGGTTGAGTGAGGCGTTAAAGGTGGCAAAGCGTACGATCACTCTTTTGGGTTTGCCATAGTTGCTGGTTTTTTCACCGCCAAAATCTGACGGGGCGGCCGGCTCATTGGCCTGCACAATCGGCACGGCCAGCAGCAGAGCGAGAAGCAAAAACAGCAGTTTGAAAAACAGAGTGGAACGGCGGGTCATCATGTCCTCCTTTTATATGAATGAGCGCCAACACATCTGCTCCCCGGGATAGAGGCATTATAAAACTTTTGGGGTGAAATGGACAGGGTCTGATGTTAACGGTTGGTTAACCAACCCTTTAGCCGTCGGTTTTAATCGACGGGTAGCGGTTTTTATCGACGGGTATAAAAAACATCGCAAAATTGACGATGAATCACCAAAATGAATCAAATGTCAACTTATTTTTGAATGGCGAACACATCGACATCAACGCCGGCCGAAAAGAGGGCGTGATCGGGCGGCCGGTTGGGAAGAGAAAATCCGGCGAGCGCCAGCAGATGATCGCTGTATCGCTCGACCTGGGCACTCTGCAGGGGATACGGGGTGTGGTGAACCTGGCCGGAAAAAAGGGTCTGGTTTTGGGGATCGAAGGCGAACAAAATATACCGTTCGGCCAGAAAAAACTCAAAGGTTCCCGGCTGGGCGGTGTGGACCGGTCCACGGCCGCTGTAGACAAAGCGGCTGGGTGTGGCGTTCGGATCTTGCCGTCTAGTTGTCGTATAGTCAATCTGGCGGGTCTCATCTTTGCCTAGTTTTGTGGCTGTCATGCGCGCGTCAAAGTACGGCAGCTTAAAAAAAGTGCGGGCCACGCGTACGGCCAGCCACTGGTTGGCGTCAAGGGAGTAAAACCACACGCCCGGCACGCCGTTTTGATCGTACACATAGGTGCGCAGGTTTGTTTCCAGAAAGTTTGAGATACCTGGCACCGGAGGGCAGAAGCGCGGCCGGATGCCTCTCATGTAAAATGGGACGACGCCCAGATAGCCGCGGCCATCAAACGTATCGACCGTCAGGCCAGGGGGCAGGGTCGCCTGAATGACCTGGGGTTCTACCTCCCAATGTAGAAACAACAGTTTTTGCCACGACTGATACATGACGGGGGAGCGGTTGAGCGGGCGCTGACAGACGGCCAGGCGTTGATCTAAGGTGGGTTCGGTCATTTTCACAACTCTTCGATCCCCAGGCAGGTGATCGACTCTATTTTAGCGCAGAGAATTGGCCGGCGCTGTGATTCACCACGCTAACTGCTGACGGCCGGTTAGGACAAATATCTCATTCAGGTTGCCTGTCGGTTTTGATAAGCTGTATCTATCAAAAATTTTTCTGGGATATCAAAATATGTCAAATCAACACAAGAATGAAGATCGAGTATACAGTCAGGCCGATGTGGCCTCAATGCTGGCTGACTCCGGGATCGCTGTATCTGCAGATCGGCTGATGCCGAGTGAGTGGGTTACACCGACCGCTTCCAAGGTTAAAAAAGAAGTAGAGATCGTAGGGTCTCCGCTACTCCCGGTGGCTCAATAAGCGGGCAGTTAGGGCCTATTTTTCCTTGAGGTTTACCACCTTCAGCTGAACAAAATCAAAGATCATGCGCGGCACTTCCTTTTGGACGGCGGCCGCGTCATCTTTGTATGTCTCTGAAAGAATTTTTGAAATCTCCCCCACCGTGCGCTTCCCGTCGCACAATCCCCATATCAAAGCCCCCGTTTCATTTACAGTGATCATCATCCCTTCCTGGGCGTGTGAAAGATATAGTCCATCATCCAGTTCTTCAAGGATATATCCTTCAGTATGTCGGGGTACGGATTTTAAAAATGGATTTGAGGTCATAGTAAACAAAGTAATATTTTGGGTGTAAGTTCTGATGAGTATAGTTTGTTTTTCTCGTTATCTCAAATTTAAGAGGAAATTAGAGGAAAAAAAGACGGTCATTTTACCCCTCCCCCAACCCCTCCCCGACGCGGGGAGGGGAGCCTGTCCGGCCGTGAACGTCTAGGGTCTGGTCGAAATCTGTTGTACAGCCCACTCGTTGCCGTCTGGATCGCTAAAAGAAATGAAACCAATATTATCTAGTTCATCGCCCTCAAAATCAGGTGGGTTTTGGCCCATTCGCATGATTTCGCTAACTTCAACTCCGTTGGCTACAAGCTGGGCGTGGGCTTTCTGGATATCGTTGACAACGAGTTGTAACCCTTTGATGACACTATCGGACGTCGGGATCCCGGTGCCAATTACGATCGAACAGCCTGAACCAGGTGGCGTGAGCTGAACGATTCTCATCGATTCATTTACTTTTGTATCGTGATCGACTTGAAAGCCTAACTGATGTTCATAAAAATGCTTGGCTCGATCTACATTTGATACTGGTACAACAATCACCTCAAGTGTCCAATTCATCGAATCTCTCCTATGTTCTGCGCTGCGCGGTCTGTGGATATTTTTTTATAAAACATTTTGTCATTCACTCAAAGATGATAACCAAATCAGACGGGGACGGTCTTGTACGAAATGGCAATAGATTCCGGCTGATGCTGCTGATGCAGCTGGGAGGGGTCGTGATAGTCTCGACAAAAGGAGAATCGGAACTCCTAGGCGTGTAAAGAATGGTCATGCTCAACCTACAAAAAACGGTTTGGAGAGATAGAAAAAAATCAGCGATTATCCGTGAAACCTGGCTTTGGCAAATTCAAAATATCGGCCGCGACGGCCGTCAAATCATTATTAAACTGATGATCAAAACCGTCAAATTCACGAAAAATCGCCGATTTTACCTCCCGGGCGTATAGGCTGATGTGTTCCACCGGCACAATGTCATCCGCGCGGCCGTGGTAAAAAAATATGGGCAGGGAATCGGGGAATTGTTCGGCAAAATTATCGGGCAGCACAAATTGATCTACCTCCCAATCCGGTGCTCCCCAAAAAGGGGCGGCGATCAAAAAAACCCCGGCCAACACTTTGTCAACACCTTTTTCCGCAAGATATTTTAATAAGGTAGAGCCGCCAAACGAATGCCCGACCATCACGACCGGACCAGACGAACCTTCGAGATACTGCGACAGCCGATCAAACCATGCTTCGAGTTGTGGATTTTTGGAATCGGGCATCGGTGAATAGTTTACGATGTGATCTGTGCCTAAGGCGCTCTGTAAAGAAGCAGCCAGGGGTTTATCGGCCGCAAAGGCACCTTCCCCACCACCGTGGATAAAAAATATGTTCATACATTTTCCTCACTTAAGTGCGGCCTTCCATAAATATTTTTAGCCACAGATTAACATGGATTCGCACAGAATTGATCCTGAGCGCAGCCTCAGGAATGAAAAGGAAAATCGGTGTTAATCTGTGAAAATCTGTGGCTTTTTTGGGTTATTTATGAAATGCGCCGCTTAGCCATGCGAAAGGTCATATGGGTGACGTTTTCACCCTCGATGACGCGGACACGCTGCAATTGCAACGGGTTAAATTCAGGGTAATCGAACAAAGTGATGCCTTGCCCCAGCAGAATTGGCACCAAATGCAGCTGAATTTCATCAACCAGCCCGCTGGTGAGAAACTGCTGGGCCGTGCTGGCCCCACCGCCAATAATGACGTCCTTTTCACCTGCGGCCGTTTTGGCCTGCTGCAGTGCATGATGAACACCGTCCGTTACAAAGACAAATTGCGTATCACCTTTGGCCACCCTCTGAGGGCGTTGGTTGGTCAAAACAAAGTGCGGGATTTTGTAGGAGTTGTTGATAAATCCATCATATTGATCGCCCATGTTGTAGGTTCGCCGCCCCATCACCAGCGCCCCGGCCGAGCTGATCAATTCCTCAATGACTTTTTGATTAAGATCTGCTGGATTATTGGAAGCGGTAAAATACCAGTGATGCAGCCCGCCATCCTCATGGTTTGGTCCGGCGATATACCCATCTAAAGAAATTGACATGTCTAAAAGCGTTTTGCCCACTGTGGTGCCCTCCTGTCGGTAAAATTTCGATCTTCCCCTCTTTACATTTGCATTCAAGGACGGACAGTTCGCTTGATGAATGAGAACATGCGCTATTTAGTCCTACAAATCCCCCCCCCCGATTCGGGTGGGGGTTAGGGGGTGGGTCTTTTCACAGTCATTTTACCCCTCCCCGACGCGGGGAGGGGAGCTTGTCGGTCTTTTTCGAGGCAAATTTGTTACCTGTCCGCCCCTAAACCCCTTTCGATTCGGGAGGGGGAATTTATTGGAGTGAATAGCACATTTTCTCATTGATCAAACTAACAACCTGCTATATGTAGTGGAATTTGACCCCTTTAATATAGATCAAATGTTCTGATTTTTCAATACCCAATTGTTCCCGCCACCGTTTGTTGTTTCTGACGGTTAACTTCGTTACGATGGATAAAAATCTGGAAAATGCCAAGGACGGGACGATGGAATACCGGCTAACTTTGTTTTTGATCTTGTTGATGATGTTGTTGGGGTGCAGCCCAGCCGCTGAACCGGCCGCGCCACTGCCGCTGGTGGCAAATCCTGAAGCGGCAGTTGAGCCAACCGCGCTGCCTCCCACCACGAACACACCGGCACCAACCGCCACGGTTGACCCCACGTCAACACCTGCACCAACGGTGACCGCCTCTCCAACGGCCACTCCTACGGAAATACCGACCGAGGAACCTACCGCTCAAGCTGAAAATGTCATTGATTTAGCCTGGTTGCCGTTTGGCTTTGGGAGTTATGGAGAGCCCATTCTGGCGGTTGCGCAGGGTGAAATCACGACCCTCCCCGAGCCCGCCCCTCCCATCGAGGCGTTTTTTGATTTTCATTCTTCCGGCCGCATCATTTATGGAGCAACCTTCTGGGAAGCGGCCGTCAATGAGATCGATTCTGTCACCGATTTGTGGGAGGCGACTCTACAGAGGGGGGCGGACGGTGAAGGAGAGTGGCAAACGCGGCAGCTGCTGGCTGAAAACGTTGGCCGAGCCGCCTACAATCCTGACCCTGACCAGGGTTTGGCGGCCGGCTATCCCATTGCTATCGCCCGGCATAATGGGAACAGCTTTGATTTGGTATTGCTCTTTGGCAGCGGGAGCGAGCTCACCATTGCCGAAGATATCGAGCCCTACTTTAGCTGGTCGCCCAAGAGTGGCCGGCTTGCCTTTGTGCAGGCTGACCAGATCGGTGTATACGACACGCGCGAGGACGAGCTCTTTCTGTACAAGATAAACTTGAACGATGAGGGCTCCGGCTGGGTTGGTGACGCCCCGGTGTGGGACGTGGCCAGAAAGGTGATTTTTTACCCGGCCGATCCGGTCCTCATCATTCCCTTACCGGATTCAACCCTCGATCGGGCGCAGCCGTTCGTGCCCCGACTGCTCGATGACGAGCCCCTCAACGATATTCGGCCGACCCAGATGTTGTGGTCTTCAGAGCTTGATCAGCTGATCGTACAGCAAGAGGACATCACCCTTGATGTCCAGATTTATCTGTTTACCTCCGATCTGGAATACATCGAGGATAATTACTTTCTTGAAGGAGCTACTCTGGTAGGCTGGTATGAAGAAGGGGAGAGCATAGTCATTTTGGATGAAGAAGGCGAGCCGCGCATTTGGCATCTGGAGACGTATGAGTTTGTAGAGGATTAGATTGTGTTGACATTTGAGATATTTTCCCATCCCCGCATTGAAATGCGGGGCTAAAGGGACTGACATAATGACAAATTAACCCATTAGCCGTCGGTTTGTGAGTTTTGATAAATGAATACCGATATAGCCGCGTCATTTCCGCGAAAGCGGGAATCCATTGGATTGTCACCGATGGATCCCCGCATACGCGGGGATGACGAGTCTGTTTTGAAAGTCGGTCTATATCCGCATTTATTTGAAAAAGTTCAATAATGCGGGGCGAAAGGGACTGACCTGATTGGTAATCAACTCTTTAGCCGTCGGTTTTAATCGACGGATCGGATATAGAAAACATCGCAAAAGTGAGGATGGATCATCATATTGATTCAAATGCCAACAAAATCTAGTAAAATGAACTGGCACTGCACTCTCTTTGGCTCATACTCACTACCCATCTCCTAACACCTATTACCTATCCCCATTCCCTAAATTTTCCCTGCCTGATTGGGCAATCTTCCCTTTGTTGACTAAACTACTGAGGGTTTTTTATTCAAAGGGTGTAAAAGAGAGATATGGAGCTAACGTCTCACGATAAAATAAAGATCGACTCCACTTCAAAGGCCAGGCGGCTGTCTGCCGAACAGCTCATATGGTTGACCCTCATTATGATGGCGGCCGTTTTGCGATTCGGGCGCCTCGGTCAATCCTCCCTGTCACCAGCAGAGGCAGCCGAAGCGTGGCGAGTGTGGCTGTTTTGGTCCCCTGATGGCACCGTATTTCTCGACGCCTTTAGCCCAGCCTATTTTACTCTAACCAGCCTGTTGACTCAGATCTTTGGATTTTCCGACGGGGTAATGCGTCTGGTCCCGGCCGCTGCCGGACTGGCAGCAGTCGTCGCTGTATACCGTCTCCGGCCGCTTCTGGGTAATTTGGGTGCTCTAATTGCCGCATTTTGGCTGGCGGTTTCACCCATCCTTGTATACCAAAGCCGACTGGCCGGTGGCGACAGCCTGGCTATGCTGGCGGTTATTTTATTCGCGGGGAGCGTCTGGCAGCTGCATGCCGGTCAGCCGGATAACCCCACACGGCAGCTGCAGATCGCCGCTGGGGCAGCTGCAGTGGGATTTGCCGCTTCTCCAATATTTATTACGGGAATGATTCCCCTGATTTTAGCGGTGGTTTGGTTTCAGCGGTCGACCCGGTCTCCAGAACCTGCAAAAGATTTAGAAGAAATTGACGGCGATCTTGAGGACATAGACGCGGCTGAGGAAGCAGCAGCGGTTGAGGAGATACAATCCAGCGGTGCCATCCATGCCCTCGATCCGGCCAATCGCCGGTTGATCATGCAGACGGCCGCCATCACCTTTTTGATCGCCAGCACGATGTTTTTCTGGCATTTGCCCGGTTTGGGTCAAACGGCCGACATTTTTGCCAGCTGGTTTGGGGCGTTTCGTCAGGGTTTTTCGCTTTCTGGTTGGGAAAGATTTCTGATAACGGCCGGACGATATGAGTTTTTACCCCTTATTTCCGCCCTGACCGTGGCGGTTTGGACGCTGTTCAGGCGATCCAATAAAGGTCAGGCGCTGACGCTGTGGTTTGGATTGGCGCTGCTGCTGGCCGGATTACAAAACAGCGAAAGCGGCATGTTAAGCATGGTCGTTTTACCCACGGCCGTTTTGCTGGGTTTTGCCGCTGAACAGCTGCGGGGGGTGATTTCTCCCTATGGAGACAGCTACTGGATCGGTACGGTGCAGGTTGCCTCGCTTCTCGTATTACTGCTGTTAATCGTTTCGGCCAATCTCGGCCGCTACGCGCGCATATCCGTTTTTGATCCCACAGATGTCGCCCATCTGCTGCTCGCGCTGCTTTGCGCCCTGGTCACAATATTTGTTTGGCTGTTGGTGGTGGTTTGGGATACCCCGCTGGGTATCGCCTCCGGTATGATCACGGTTCTTCTGGCCGGGTTGGTGGTGCAGTGGGGGACCGCCTGGCGGATTGGCGTTACGGCAGTCAACAATCCGCATGAGCCGATCATGGTTTCTTCGACCGATGATGAGCTTTCCCTTTTAATTGATGCCACTGTCAATACCGCCCGTGAAGTTAGAGGAACCGAACGAGCCGTATCTCTTTTTAGCGCCCTCGATCATCCGCTGCTGCGCTGGTATTTGCGCGATTTTGACCGGGCAGAATTTGGCAGTGCCGTGCCGGTCCAGGCTACATTTGACTTAATTATCGCCCCTGATGAAGCTGACCCTTCTTTTGGGACTGAGTATTTAGGAACTGATTTTGGTTTTTTAATTTGCGAATGTTATTCACCGGCCGGCTGGCTCGAAAACATGCGCTGGTTTTTCTTTACAGAAGGACCCCCGCCGGTGGATGAACAGCGGCTGGTGTTGTGGCTGCGATCGGATTTATTAATCAATGAATAAGACCACAGACTTAAGACATCAGACTTCAAAATTTTCTGTTGTCTGTGGTCTGAAGTCTGATGTCCTCTAATGGCTTTTTGGACCAAAGAACGCATCTGGCTGAACGAAAAAACGGCCGCGGATTTAAAAGGAGATCCGGTAACGATCGCCCTGATTGCCCGCTGCCTACAGGGTGAAACGACGGCTTTTGAACAGCTTTATGATCGTCATGTTTCATACATCTATCGATTGGCCTTTGGCTTGCTGCAGCATCGCGAGGATGCCGAAGAGGTGCTGCAAGATGTATTTGAATACGCTTTTCGATCGTTAAAACGATACGATCCGTATAAATCCGCTTTTAAAACCTGGCTTTATACGATTACCGTCAGCCGCTGTCGCAACAAGCGCCGCAGAAAATGGCTGCCGATTTTATCCCTTTCACAAGGGCAGG
>JAAUYD010230958.1_pt1 | contig 12502 bp, 7 predicted proteins | sample 7278101 | NCBI WGS metagenome assembly JAAUYD01 (sample SAMN14350128, study PRJNA611818) | marine sediment metagenome | isolation source: surface marine sediment (0.6m) | place: French Polynesia: Moorea | collected 2018-08 | reverse complement strand
CCCACACTTCCCACACTTCCCACACTTCCCACACTTCCCACACTTCCCACACTTCCCACACTTCCCACACTCCCCCATCTCCCCCTACCCAGCAAACTTGACTTGGTGGAGCACTAGGGTGGAGCGTAGTCCTACTTACCCTTATTGAGGAGGTGCAAGATATGTGTTTTTACAATCTTGCTCTAGTTTGGCACAACTTAGGGGTTTTTACAGTTCAGCAATAATAAGTATTTTCTATTTACAATCCCTTGACATTTGCAAAAATTGTTATATATATTAGATTTGTAAATCAGTGATTATACTTATTTTCCTCTGGGAAACATCAAAATTTATGATGTTAAATACGTAAGTATTACTTAAATAGTTTAGTAATTATAGCAATATACCCGAGATATAACTGATCGCAGTCCTGGGTAAAAACTTGTATATCTAATACAGTTTTTACAGTAAGTGATAATTGTGCCTAATACCCATTCAATCCTCTTATCTCTGTATAAGAATCTATGTCTGATATCTACCAAGAGTATCTAGGTCAAGGATTGGCTTTCCCCCTCAGGGTAAGCGTACAGGGTCATCTACAAATTAGTTCCAAAATTAAAAGTATTGAAGAGTCTATCCAAATTATTCTCCAAACCCAATTAGGCGAACGGGTTTACCGACCCGATTTTGGCTGTCGTTTGGGAGAGTTGGTCTTTGCACCAATGAATACGCAAACTCTTCTACTAGCAAGACTTTACGTACAGGAAGCCTTGGAAAAATGGGAACCACGTATAGTGGTTGATGCGGTGCGTGCCGAACCAGATCCAGTACATGCCATCCTGGAGATAATTGTGGAATACCATCCCACAGACAGTCACGAATCTCGCAGTTTAGTTTTTCCCTTCTATTTATTAAACGAGTAGTCAGTTGTGAGTAGCAAGTAGCAAGTAACAAGTAGTAAGTAGTAAGTAGCAAGTAGCAAGTAGTGAGTAGCGAGTATGGAATTTGATTTTTTACCAAAGTTACCAAAGTCAAATTTAGATGACCGCACTTTTCAGGATTTGGTGGATGAGTGTATTCTCCGCATTCCCCGCTATTGTCCGGAGTGGACTAACTACAATCCAGGGGACCCTGGTATAACTTTGGTGGAACTGTTTGCTTGGTTAACTGACCAAATGTTGCTGCGGTTCAACCAAGTACCTCGACAGAATTATGTTACTTTCTTAGAAATGCTGGGCATCCGCTTACAGCCTGCTGCACCGGCACGAACAGAATTAACTTTTTATTTAAGTTCATCTCTACCCGATGTCTACGAAATTGACGCAGGTACTGAGGTAGCAACTATTCGCACGGAAACTGAATCAGCCATTGTCTTTAGTACGGACCAACCTTTGATAATCGGTCAACCGCAAATTAGCCATTTTCTCACAGCAGAAGAAGCAGAAGCTACGCCCTTTTTATTGCGCGATCGCCTAACAAATATTTGGACTGAACAAAGGGAAGGTGGCTGGTTTGGCAGACCTCAGTTAATTTTTGCACAACAACCCCAACCGGGCAATTGTTTCTATTTGGTTTTTAACTCAGAACAGCCTCTTGAAGGTAATGTAATAGCTGTTAAACTACAAGGTGAAGCAGCTACATCTATTGGTATAAACCCTGACTATCCGCCCAGAACTTGGGAAGCTTGGGATGGTCATTCCTGGCAACCAATTCTTCTGCAAGAATCGGATGATGACACTTGCGGTTTTAGCTTTAGCGAACCAGGACTTGCTGATGTTCAAAGTATTTCGGATGCCGATGTAGTACTGCATCTTCCTCAAGAATGGCCCATTACTTACTTTTCTAATTATCAAGGACGTTGGTTGCGCTGCGTTTATACGCCACCCGTAGGTACACAGTCGGGATATTTGCGTTCTCCTCGGTTGCTTGGAGTATCGGCTCGTGCTATCGGTGGAACGGTGAATGCTTCTCAATGCACACTTGTCCAAGATGAGCTTCTCGGTGTTAGTGATGGGATCCCAGGACAGAAATTTCAGCTGCAAAATACCTCAATTATGCCCCGAAAAACAGGAGAACATATTTTGGTATTGCCTCCGAGTGGTTTACCGGAAATTTGGCAAGAAGTAAGTGATTTTGCTGATTCGGATGGGGGAAGTCACCACTACATTCTCGATTCTGTCACAGGAGTTGTGCAGTTTGGTCCTTTAATTCGAGAACCAGCGCAAATCCGAGAACAAGTGAAAATTCGCTCAAGATTGCAAGTAGGTAATGCTAGCGCTTTGCCAATGTCAGCAGAATCACCGACCTTTGAAATAATGGAACGGCAATATGGAGCTATTCCTCCCAGAGGTTCGCAAATTCGTATGGTTGCATATCGTACCGGAGGAGGACTCAAAGGTAACGTTCAAAGCAGTACTTTACGAATTCTCAAAACAGCTATACCTTATATAGAACGGGTAACAAACCATTATAGCGCTCGTAATGGTGCCGATGCAGAATCCTTAGATGATGCGATAATTCGAGTACCACGCATACTTAGAACCCGAAATAGAGCCGTTACTCCCGAAGACTTTGAAGCCCTAACCTTAGAAGCAGCTTCTGGAGCAGTCGCTCGTACTTACTGTCTTCGTAATGAGAATCAGACAGCATCTAGAGGCATAGTCGATTTATTAGTGTTACCGCAAGCCAATATCGAAAGTATCCAAAGAGGAGAAGGAATAAATCCCAATCAACTGATGCTTTCACCTGGTTTAAAAGCACAAATATTAAGTTATTTAGACGAGCGCAGGTTACTAGGTGTAGAAGTACGACTCAACGAACCCGAGTATGTGGGAGTTTCCGTACAAGCCGAAGTTGGTTTAGAACCAGAATATAACAATCCTGAAGCACAGCAAAAAATAGTCCATAATTTGGAAGTCACTTTATACCGCTTTCTCAATCCTCTAACAGGGGGAGGTGATGGTAAAGGCTGGCAATTTGGTGCAAGTGTCTACCCTTCAGATATAGTTAGTTTATTGCAAAATACCATCGGGGTTCGCTACTTAGGAGCAATTCTTCTATTTGAATTACGCAAACAAGATGACACCTGGACTCGTACTTTAGTTCCAAATGGTATAATAAATCCTGGAAACTTCGGACTAATTTGTTCTTGGGCTGATAATCAACTGCGCTCTCGTCATGCAATAAGCATTATATAAGTAGCAAGTAGCAAGTAGTGAGTAGCAAGTAGCGATAGGTGATGACTTAGTTAGTAAATGCAAAATCTAAAATCCCAAAAAACTATCTTTTGTTAAAATCCAAAATCGAATGACACAATCCCAGTCCAATCAACTGCTCAGTTTACAGCTGACACCAATGCAAATTCCAGAAGCATTACCGCAACAATCGGGACAGCAGTCTGGCGCTTGGGCTGGAATGGGAACAAATGATAATTTAAGTCTCAAGCATAATCTCTTGGTACATCCAGGGGAAGCAAGTGAGATGATAGTACAATTGAGTAATTTAGGTTCCCGTCCTTTGCAACTTAGTATCCAAGTCAAAGGGGATTTTCCCGCTACTTGGTGTCAAATTGGTATGGAAGGAACTGAGGTATTAGCCGGACAAAAAATGGAGGCTATTTTATATTTCCAGATTCCAACTGATTTTTTTGAAAGCAATACCGCAATAAATTCTGGTCAGAGCCTCAAAATAAACTATGTCGCACATCTTCACGTTTGTTGGTTAGAAGCTGATTCAGGAAAACAACATAGAGAACAAACTACATTTAACCTCTATATTCGTCCGCGCAGTCTTTACCTAAACTATCTGCCAGGAATATATAGGGACATCGATTTTATCGGACGATTTCTGAAAATTTTTGAACAAAGTTTTGAACCATGCGTTCATACTTTAGATAATCTTTGGGCTTATCTCGACCCGATAAGCGCTCCGACAGCCATATTACCTTTTCTTGCTCGCTGGGTAGGTTGGAAAGAATTTCCACAAATTGGAGAGCAACGACAAAGAGAACTAATTAAAAATGCAATGCAGATTTACTGCTGGCGGGGTACTCGTCGCGGTTTGCGTTTTTATTTGCATCTAGCTACAGGTTTACCTTTGGATGAGCATTTACCCAATGAAGCAGACAAACATATTGGTATCACCGAGTCATTTAGTAGAGGGTTTGTATTTGGAGAAGCGAAAGTCGGCTTGGACACAATTGTAGGTGGTGGGAGTCGATTTCATTTTACTGTACATTTGCGTTTGGAATACTCGCATCAAATTGATGAATTTCTTGTTCGCAATGTAATTGAGCAAGAAAAACCCGCGTTTTCCACCTATGAACTTTATATAAAGCCTCGGAGAAACGATGATGTCAGCACCAATGTCTCAGGTACCAATTAAGCCACTAGAAAGGCTTGTAGTTAACGATGGTTTGCTACTTACAGCCCAATTATGGCAACAGGCACACGATTATCACCGTCAGCGCCAGAATATATATTATCAATCTTTGCATCAGCCAGGAATAGTATGGGGATTGGGGGTGCATTTGATTGAAGCTCCGACAGAAATCGCAGGATTGTATAAAGATAAACGCTGGTTGGAGATTCAACCGGGTATTGCGATTGATGTAAAGGGTAATCCCATTATAGTACCCCAGCCCTTAGCATTTCGGATTTCATCGGATACGCCAAAAAAAGGTTTTCAAATCATATATGTAGTTCTTGAGTATGTAGATCCGGACGACTTAATCAACAATAATCGCCAATTAATTACAGAAACTTTTAGGATTAATGAAAAAACGACTTCTCCAGAAGCTAAGGAAATAGAATTATGTCGGATTTTACTGGAGCAAGGAACTGATGTTGAACTTTTTAATAGTGTAGATGTATTGCATCCAGGAGTAAACAATCTTGATTTACGCTATCGTCAACAAGTAAAAGCCCGTTGTTCAAGACAAGTTAAGGTTGCATGGCTTGAGAAACAAACAACCGAAGTTAATATATCAGAGAATGAATTTGAAAATAATTTAGAGTATTTACTTGAATCAATCCCAACGCTTTATCCTGAGATGGAAGGTCAAGCTTTTAGAATACCAGATTTTGAACATTTAGATAAATCTAATTACGATTTACTTTACCTTAGCTATCAGCAATTTATCAATCAATCATTCTCAATCGATATTTTACAAAAATATCTAGAGACTGGAGCAATTGTATTAATAGAAGCTTCAGCAAACGAAGCAAATATTGGCGAATTAGGAAAAGTGAAACAGCAGTTACAAAAAACACTTAATCAACTTTCTGATAATTCAGAGATAGAACAAATTCGTAAAGAATTAACATTAGAGCTAGAAGCAGTTAATACAACAATTAACCAACAAATTGCCAAAACATCTCATCCTATAATTGAATTTGCTAGTCAAATTGGTATTATTGACCAGTTAGAAAATAATTTATCCTTAGATAAAATTCTTCGTACTAAACCATTTTTATTTTCACAGTTACCAATTATTCAAGGACAACCAATTTATTTATACAACTGGGGAGGAATTATTTTAGTTATTGGTTCTTTATCTAAAGCATGGGGAATAGATGATGATTTCTCGTTTAAAAGAGAAACTATTCGTTCTGCTCAAGAAATGGGAATTAATATACTACATTATGCAAGCTTAAGACATCAACTAACTCAATATAGAATGAGTAGCGAGTGAGGAGTAGCAGATATGTTAAGAATACAAACAAGCTTCGTTTTATTCCGAAAAATAGTAAAATACTTTTGTGATAGTTAGTATTCGGAGTCTGGTATCTAAGTGAAAACAAGACAATAATCGACTTTTTTACTCGTCGCTACTCGCTACTCGTCACTCCTTATTCACAAATCACTAATTACTATTCATATGACTTCGTTATCAGATAAAGAAATTACTAAAAAAACGACCATTCCGATTTGGTTATCACTCAAAACTACAGTTCCGATTGTTTTTTTAATTCCACTAGTTATTTGTGTGGGAATGTTAAGTGCAATAGCTATTATCTCAGGTAAAAATACTGCTGAAAAATTTAAAAAGCAGAGTATGACAGCAGTGAATAATCAAATTAAAGAGAGATTAAAGAACTATTTAGAAGAACCAAATCTAATCAATCAAATCAATACTGATGCAATTCGTGAAGGTCAGCTAAACTTACAAAATATAAATATATTAGAAAAGTATTTTTGGAGGCAGGCAAAGTTATTTAAAAATGTAAACGGAATTCAATTTGGAACCGAGGACGTTAGATTAAGAGGTATTGTTCGAGAGGAAAAAAACAAATTATCATTTAATGTTGTCGATACATCTACGAAAAGCGAAAATGTTGTATTTAAGGCTGATGATAAAGGTAATCGTGGTGAAATAAGAAAACCTCAAAATACGGAGAAGTATGACCCTCGCGAACGTGATTGGTATAAAGCTGCATTAGGAAAAAATAAATCTACGTGGACTAAAGTATTTGCAAAAAAGACTTCATCAAAAATTCAACTGCGTTTGTCAGCGGTACAACCCGTTTACGATAAAAAAAGTAATAAATTGCTTGGTGTTTTAGCTGTAGACTTTTTTCTGAATCAGATTGCTGATTTTCTGAAGGAGCTTTCTTGCATTCCATCCACTAACAAAATATCCACTAACAAAACAGGCAGAACAATTTTTATTGTAGAGCGTTCTGGCAAGCTAATTGCTACATCTAGCGCATCTAAGGAAAAACCTTTATTTATGAGGAAAGGAAATGATATTAAACGAGTTACAGCTAGCGATAGTCGTGATCTCTTAATTCGAGATGCCGCAAAGAAAGTACGGAAAAAATATTCAAATTGGGAAAACATCGAGCCAGAACAATTGTTAGATTTTTCGTATAAAGGAGAGACACAAATAGTAAAAATCACACCTTTTGATGAATATAATCTTAATTGGTTTGTGGTTTTGGTAGTAGCAGAAAAAGAATTTATGCAAAGTGTTCAGCAAACCATAAATACAACTATTATTCTAGGAATCGGGATTTTTATATTTAGCATTTTGCTGGTATTGTTAGTAACTAATTGGCTAATTAAACCAATATTACGACTTAATAACGCAGCAAAACAAATTGAAGATGATTCGATTCCCTTTGAACCCGAAAAAATCGAACCTATTGCTCAACGTTCTGATGAAATCGGGGAATTAGCAGGGATGTTCAAAGAAATGGCTCTGCAAATATTTGCACGGGAACAAAGCCTTAACAGTAAAGTGGAAGAACTGCGTCAAGAAAGCGACCAAGCTAAAAAAGCTGCTTTGGCTTCTCAGCTATCAGGAAACGTTGATGTGCATACTTTATTATTACGATCGCAACAAGCGAGACAAAAAATAGGGGATTAGTAGTATTACTCAATAAAACCTAAATTTAGAGAGAGAGGGAGAGAGAGAGTGAGTGAAGGAAGAAGAAATTATTTATTATTCACAGCTCGCTACTTGCTACTTGCTACTTCTAAAAAACTTACTACTTACAACTTGCTATGTTAAAAGAAAAAATTATAACTAAAATTTCTACAAACCAAGTGACATTTCATCCGACAGGTGTTTCATTTAATGTCACTGTGATAAACAATAGTGACGATTTTGCAACATTCCAGGTAGAACTTTTAGCGGATATAGTTAAAGATTTAAATCACAGTTGGTACAAAATATCACCTGAAGTTTGCACAAAAAAACCTCCTGGTGATTCAACTGAATTTTCTGTATTTATTTCCAATATTCCCATACAAGGATTTGTGGGTTTAATGACACTAACGGTACGGGTATTTTCTCTAGAGTTACCCGTGTATGAAGAAAGTCGTCAAGTTTTAAAATTACATATTCCTGGTGAGGGTGTTCCAGCACCACAACTTGATTTACCGAATAAAGAATTTTACCGTTATCCGGGAGAAAACTTCCAAATACCAGTTTCTATAAAAAGCTTTAATAAAAGAGCCAGTAAGGTGACTCTGAGAATTTTAGGTTTAGATGCTTCTTGGTGCAGTTATGATAATCAACGAGATTTGAACCTAACATCGAGTATGGAGATTAAAGAAATTTTTGAATGTCAAATTCCCTTACAACTTGCTCAAGCCGAAAGTAAAAACTATCCCTTTACTATAGAAGCAATTATGTTAGATGCTCCTTCAGTTAAAGTGGATGGTGTTTTAACAGTACTACCGCAAGGTTATATAGATTTTAAATATAAAAACTTACTTAATGATTCAGTAAAAAAATATAAATGGTGGAGTAAACATAAACATTACACTACTCAAAAATTTAGTTTAGAATTCGATAATCAAAGTAATCTCGTACAATCGGCAACAGTTGAAGTTGATAGTACCAAAATTACACCACAAGAGACAAAAAAATTAGCAGCACCAACTGTAAAAAAATCTCAGAAATTTCCGTCTTGGCTATATTTTTGGCGCAGTAAAAACAGCGGAAATTTACTGGATGTAGAAATAGTTCCCGATACCGCAAAATTACAGCTAAATGGATTGACTAAGTTTCAACTAACAGTACGACAATTGCGTCCTTGGTTTGGCTTGACTCGAAGAAAATTATTACAAGTAAAAGCTGTCACTACAGACCAACGGGTTGAAGTACATAATGACACTCAAAATATAGAATTAAAGTTATTGCCTGTTATTCCCCTATGGCTACAGTTTGGAGGAGTTTTGACAGCAATATTACTAGGATTCTCTATTGCCGAGCAACTATTTGAACCACACCACACTGCCACTGTTAATACAGTAAATTTAAACGGAATTGGTACTGAAGTAATGAGTGGATCAAGCGACGAAACTATTCGCCGCTGGCAGATAAAACCTAGAAGTATAAAATCTATTGGAGTTTTCAAAACAAATAAAGCAGTAAGAATTATTCGTTATCGTCCGGTAAATAATGACCGTATAGCTGTAGGATATGAAAATGGAGAAATTCAGATATTTAATTTACTATCGGGAAAACCTTCAGAGCCATTTGTAAGTAAAGATCAAAAAGACGATAGAGTATTTGATTTAGTATTTACCCAAAATTCGCGTTCTTTGTTTAGTGGTCATGGTAGTGGTAAAATTTGGCAATGGGATACATCAGAATATGTACCTTTAAATCGACGGATAAAGCGTCAAATGCAGGTTGGATTTGCGGTAAATTCTTTAGCTTTAGTAGGAAAAAAAGAAAGTCATTTAGCAATAGCGGGTAGATTTAATCAACTTAAACTATGGGATTTAAATACCGACCGCTTATTTGAGGTAAACAAAAATCTAGGTGGACAAAAAGATTATATTCTTAGTCTTGCAACTGCGACGAATCGTCCTGAATTATTAGTTAGTTCTAACAACCAGGGAACAATTAAAATTTGGAATTTAGATGGTTGCTTAACGGGGTCGGAAAAATGCAAATTGGTTGATGAATGGAATATTGGGAATCAAGCAGTACATGGAGTCGCTTTGAGCGGTGATGTTTGCTATTTAGCAAGTGTGGGTGATGATGGGAAAGCAAGACTTTGGTCATTAGACTCTACTGGCAAGCGCAGCAAGAATCAAGACTATTCTGTTAAAATACTACGCGATTCATCGCAACCGCTCACAACTGTAGATGTAGTTCGCATTGGAGATAAAGTCTTAGTGACTACCGGAGGGAATGACCATCAAGTAAGAGTTAATCAGATTGTACAGCGGCGGTTGGATTGCAAGTAGCAAGGAGCAAGTAGCAAATAGCGAGTAGCGAGTAGGGAGGAGAAAAGTTAATGCTAAGTAGAGTTTTGTCAACCGATTTACAACATCCAGAAGCAATAGATGTACCAGTTGATAAACCAGTAGCCGTAATTATAAGCGCTCACGGGAAAGATTCTGTGGTCAGCGGGTCAACTTTTGACCTCAGCGTCACTGTTTGTAATAAAGGTACCCATAGTGCGACCATTGAAGTCTACATTCAAGAAGATTCTCTTGGAATGCAGAGATGGTGTAAATCGGGACAAAAGCTATTAGCATTAGGTTCTAATCAAAGTGAAGAAGTAGTCTTCGAGTTTGATATACCTATAGATGTCCTACCGGGAACTTATAATTACATTGTGGTAGTTGATGCTCCGGAGGATTACCCAGCTCACACTCCAATACAGTATGAGCAATATATTCAAGTCTTACCCACAAGCTCGGATATTGTACACAGCAGCGACCCTACTTTTGTCATACAACCTGCAACATCATCACAAGAACCAGCCATAATCCCATCAGGAGGAGTGCATTCCGTTCAGATTTTCGTGCATAATCGTGGTGATCGGGTTGACCGATTTCGACTGGTTTGTTCGGATTTACCTAAAAACTGGTATAGCATTAGCTATCCACAAAATTTTGCCGATGCAGGTCTGGTTTTACAGACTGACTGTCTTAATCTTAATCCTGGTGATAGCGGACAGATTTCCCTTATTATTATTCCTCCTCTTAATACCCATGCAGGTAGTTATATCCCAACTATACGTTTGTATTCCGAGAATAACCCGGAATTAAAGCTATTAGATATGATATACCTGTGTGTACCGCCAAACTACCAATTACAGGCAGAATTGCGTACAGTTATCAGTCGAGTGAAAACAAAGCCAGGAATATTTCAAGTCCGCTTGAATAATGCTGGTAATACACCACGAATGATAAATTTGCAGGTAAAAGATTTGGATGAAGAAGGGATTTGTAACTATACTTTAGAACCATCCCAAGCGATTATTCACCCCGAGCAAATTGTTGCTGTTGACTTACAGGTAAAGCCTGAAAAATGGTGGAAGCGTCCGTTCATCGGTGGTGCAAAAGTTATCAACTTTACTGTAGATTTAGAGGATTCTCAGAAATTACCCTTACTTAGTGACAGCTTTCCTGGTGTTTTAGTTTGGGAAGCACGTCCTTGGTGGCAATTTTTACCATTTTTATTATTAGTACTTTTAGGATTGGGTTTAAGCGCATACTCGATTTGGTGGTTGCTGTTTAGAATTCCACCTTCACCAAAAGTTTTTCAATTTTATCCAGAAGATAGTAATTATAGTGCTGTTAATGATGATGTTATACATTTAGGTTTTTCAATCAATCATCCATCACGTTTATCTTCAATAAAAATTGTGGGATTATCTGCTGATGGGAAGCCGCTGACACGTCCGGAAACGTATGATTTTAGTAAAGGAATACCTAAGGTATTAAAATCATCTTGCGAGCAGCAAAAACAATTATTAACCTGTAAAAATATTCGCAGTAATGCTCGGAAACCGGAAACCTATATATTTGAAATGACAACCAAACCAAAACCGGGACGCAGTGCTGTTTCCTCTACGATTAAAACTAAACCAGTAACAATTGCCCCAATTCCCAGTCCAGAAATTATGAGTTTTGGTTCTACTGAGTCAATTTATCAAGATGGTACTACAAATAAAAATCCTAAAATAAATACATCTAAAAAGCGATACTCTAGCTCTGAGATTCGATTAAATTGGACTGCGGTTAATTCTAAACAATTAAAAGAATTACAACTGATAGGTAGTACTGCTGATGGTTCGGTTGTCAGCAAGTTGAAAACCTACAACTTTACTAAAGGTATACCATTATCACTCCGACGTAATTGTCAAAAAGGGGAGCCACTTATTTGTAAAAATATAAGAACGGGGATAAAAAAGCCCGGTGATTATATTTTTGAACTTAGAGCAATTCCTAAAGCTAAAGTTGGGAAGGAAGTAAAAGCTAAAAAAACAGAATTAATCAAAATTATACCCAAACCGGTAAAAATTACTAGCTTTAAAATTAACGGTAAATCTGCACCAGCAAAATATCTAATTCCAATTAGTAAAAATCAACCAACTCTATCTATAACCTTGTCTTGGGAAGTTGACGCGAGCCTCGGAACCAAAGTAGACTTATTACCAGCTCCTGGTACTGTAGCATTAAAAGGTTCTATGCCCTTTACCTTAGACCCAAAACCCGGTAGTTTAACTTTGATGCTTCAAGCAACTAGTACTACAGGAGAACAAGTTTCACGTTCAATCATACTTGAAACTTATGACCCGGTAGCCAAAGATACAGCCGCAGCCACTGCTAAAGCAGTCACAAAAGCAATTTTAGAAGCGCAAAACGCAGAGCAAAAAGAAAAAAATGCTGCTGCTAAAAAATTATCTGAGTCAAATAAATCAAATTCTGTTAATTCCGAAGAAACACAGAATAGCGATGGAGAAGCACTGGATACCGAAAATCCTCCTTCCTTATCTCCCATAGAATTACCTCCGCAAATTGATTAGTGAGATAGGTCTTTAGGATTAGCTGGAATAGCTGTACCGTTCCACCAGCCAGAAGTACCTTAGCTGTAGCGACCCGAAATGTGCGATTCGTTTCTAGGGGAATAAATAGCCTAGGGCGTATTTTCAAACTCGTTATATCCTAAAAAGTAGTGCGATAGCTTGCGCTGACTTGTCAGTTCGCAGGGTGTATTTATGAATCGAGGGGAATTAAATCATCAGCAGTGGGAGAGGTTAAAGCCGTT
>JAAUYD010016635.1_pt1 | contig 12503 bp, 12 predicted proteins | sample 7278101 | NCBI WGS metagenome assembly JAAUYD01 (sample SAMN14350128, study PRJNA611818) | marine sediment metagenome | isolation source: surface marine sediment (0.6m) | place: French Polynesia: Moorea | collected 2018-08 | reverse complement strand
GGATGCGGCTGCATCCCCTGCCGCCATCTTGCTTAAAAGACCAAACATTGCGACCCGGTTTCATTACTTATGGGTAACACATGAAATCCCTCCTTACCATCAAAGATTTAACCAAACGCTTTCCCGGCGTCTTAGCGGTTGATCGTGTCAGTTTTTCCTTAAACAAAGGCGAAATTCTTGCACTGATCGGCGAAAATGGCGCCGGTAAGAGTACCTTAACCAATATGCTGAGCGGCGTCCATAAACCCGATCAGGGACAAATTATGCTCGATGGTAAGCGGCTTAATTTCTCGTCTTCCCATGATGCCATCAAACACGGCATCAGTATGGTATTTCAAGAGTTATCCTTAGTTGAAACGTTATCCGTATCTGAAAACATATTTGCCAACCGGCACCCGGTTGGTAAGTTAAATATTATTCATTGGCGACAACTGCACCAGGACACCCGGGATCTGTTAGAACGCTTTGACCTCAATATTAATCCCAATCAATTAATCAAACACCTTTCCATGGGTCAACGGCAAATTCTTGAAATCCTGAAGGCCATTTCGACCAACCCCAAGGTGCTGATCCTCGATGAGCCAACATCTTCCCTGACCGAAGCCGAGACGGATTATTTATTTAGAAATGTGCGTAAATTGCGTGATGAGGGGATGTCCTTCATTTATATTACGCACAAACTTTCTGAAGTATTTGAAATATCCGATCGGGTGGCGGTTATGCGGGATGGTTGTTATGTTGCGTCAAGTCCGGTCAGTGAAGTGAATGAAAATGATCTTGTGGCGTTGATGGTCGGTCGCGAAATTGAGGATCAGTACGGCCAGACGGCGGATCGTTTCGAGGGTGATGAATATTTTAGAGTCGAACGTTTTTCATATAGGAACACGTTTCGCAATATTAGTTTTTCTCTCAAAAAGGGCGAAATAGTAGGATTTGCCGGGCTGGTTGGTGCCGGAAGAACCGAATTAGCCCAATCCATTTTTGGCATACGACCAAAGGATAGCGGCAGGCTTTATTTAGAAGGAAATGAAATAATCCTAACCAAACCCAAGCATGCCATAAAACATCGAATCGCTTATCTAACGGAGGATCGCAAAGGTTTGGGGCTCTTCTTAAGTATGCCTATTAAAGATAATATCATTGCGGCCTCCCTAAAAGCAGTTACATCCAAAATCGGTCTTGTAAAGAAAAATCTGGTAGAACTAAGTGCCCTTAAAAAAGTAAACGAATTTTCGATCATAACCCCAACAATCAATAAAAAGATGTTTAATCTTTCAGGTGGCAATCAACAAAAGTGCCTGGTGGCCATGTGGATGGGTATTGCGCCAAAAGTTATCATTTTTGATGAGCCCACACGGGGTGTTGATGTCGGTGCACGTGTTGAAATTTATCATAAATTACAAGAGGTTGCCTCGCGTGGGACCGGTATTATAATGATTTCTTCAGACCTGTCCGAGTTAATTGGGATGTGTGACCGGATCTTAGTGATGCACCAGGGAGTTCTTCAAGGTGAGGTGTTGCGCAAGGATTTTTCAGAAGAGCTTATTTTATCGTATGCGGCCGGAGTCAATGGCAAAGCATCCTAAATGCAAAAAACTATATTATCAGAAGAGATGAGGAAAAACTATGCCGGAAGCTGATAAAGCCCAATCTGTTAAGGGTTCCCTCAAAATCCTCATGTCCTATCGCGAATCGGTATTAATTTTTGTATTGCTCGTTTTTGGTGTGGCGATGACAATCGCTTCACCCGTCTTTTTTACCTGGCGTAACATAGAAGCCATCTTTCTCGCTCTTTCCGTTGAAGCAACGATTGCAATCGGCATGGTAATCCTTTTGATTTCCGGCGGGCTCGATCTCTCTGTCGGTTCAACTCTTGCATTTACCGGTGTTGTAACCGGTCTGACCCTGAACGCCGGTGTTCCGACAGCGTTTGCTATTCTTATTGGTTTGATAGCCGCTCTAGGGGTTGGTTTTTCAAATGGTCTTTTGGTCGCAAAAATGGGTATCAATCCGTTTATCACCACGCTGGGCATGATGATCAGCATTCGGGGATTATTGCTGGTGATTGCCAAAGGTCGAGCCGTTTTAAACTTGTCACCGACATTTACCGAAATCGGCCAAGGCCGACTTTTTAACATACAGTATCCGCTATACATTATGATTGCACTAGTTATTGTCGGAGATTTTCTCCTGCGCAATTCACGCTTCCTGCGGCAAAGTTACTACATTGGCGGCAACGAAAAGGCGGCCCGCTTATCTGGTATTAGTGTTGATTCCGTCAAGATTTTTAATTATTGCCTGGTGGCCGCTCTCGCAGGTATTGCGGGCATCCTCATCACCGCCCGATTTGGTTCAGCGTCCGTTACCGTGGGGGGCGGGCTGGAACTGAGGGTTATTACCGCCGCCATCATTGGTGGCGCCAGTTTAAGCGGCGGTGAGGGTTCTGTATTGGGCGCATTTTTAGGAGCCCTTTTTATGGGGGTGCTGGCCAACTCGCTCAACCTGCTGGGTGTTGACGTTTACTGGCAAAGGCTGATAACAGGTCTGATTCTGATCATAGCGGTTGTTTTTGATGTTATTAACGAGCGCCGAAAAGAGCGGCAGAAATAAAATACTTAACCAAACCAAAATCTTGATTTTTAATTTAGCTCATTTTTAAAAATGTGGTTTATTGGAATTCAGGTGAAATTTTTTGTACTAATAATGTGATCAAATTGAAGTAAATTTAGGAAATAATTGCCTGCTGCACAATATATGCCCACTCGTCGAGGAGCTTTTGCCGGTTTTCTTCAACCCATTTCTCCCCGTTTAAGTTCACGAGCTCTGTGATTCGCGTGCACAATATCCTGAGCTCTTTTTCAGAGCCCGGAATATGCCGGGTACCCAAAAGTGTGTACACTTTTTTCAGGTTGAGGGTCTTCATGACTCCTCTCACGTGAAAAACCGCTTCCCTGTGTTTGCGGACTGACCGGCGCACTTTTCCGAACCATTGCGCTTTATTTCCCAGGGGTTATAATTATTTCCGAATGAATATCATGGCTGATCCGCATTCGTCAAGTTTCCCACTTTTGAGCAAATTATATCAACAACTTTCCCTCGGGATTCAGATTTAAAGCTTGCACCAAAAATTCCAAGCGGATATTTGTCCTTTGGCCCATTTCTCCAAACTTTGAGTGTCCCCATGGTTGAAAAATATCGCAAATAGGCGAATTCATGAGTCTTATTGCAATTTCAAATTCCGAATTCAACGCACTTTAGCCCAACTGCAACATCTTGTGACAAAAACTGAAAAAGCGCGGCTTCAGTTTATTGTTTTATCCGAAAGCAACTTCGACAATAGTGAAATCATCCTCTAAATTCTCTGAGTTTCCCAAGCTTTTTGCATGGGTATATAAACGATCTAAATTTGATTGACCGTTTTTATTAACATTGCTCATAAAATCTGCAAACTCCTGATACCGCCACATTGACCCATCTGATTTTTCAACTTCATACACACCATCTGAAAAAATGTATAACGTGTTCTGTTCACCAACCAGGCATTCATTTTTCTGATAGGTTCCCTCTGATATACCACCAATAACATAGTTGGGTGTTCGAAGTTGGGTTGCCTGGTAATTATCTTTGGCTGTCTGGTCCAATAAAATGGCTGGGGGATGACCGCCACTTGCGTAAATTAGCTCACGGGTGCTCTTTTTATAGACACCATACCATATGGTAAAAAACATATCATTGTTCTCTTCGCCTGGAAATGCCATGTTCAGTGCCGCTAGTACTTGTTCAGGGTCCCTGAAATCAGTGTTGGGCAATGACTGAGACCGCAGCACATTCATAACCGAAACCGAAAGTAAAGCGGCTCCTACACCGTGGCCACTGACGTCGATCAGGTATATTGCAAAATGATTCTCATCCACCAGGTGGTAACCAAATGCATCCCCGCCCAATGAGGTTGATGGAACAAACCGCCAGTCCGTTCGAATGGGGCCTTCTGTAATAGGCTTCGGCAAAATTGTTCTCACATAGTCAGCCGCATCAGCAAGTTCTTGTTTCAAACTCATTAATGCTTGGTTACGTTCGATGAGCGCAGCATTTGTTTTTTGATGTTCTTGCTCAAGTTTTTCTTCTGCAGTGACGGCTGCCCGGGTATATATATACCCCAAAGAAGCCAATATAAAACAGGTAATAATGATATTACTGTAATTTAAAATGGCTGTGTAAATTTGGCTGAGCTCTATATAGGGAACTGATACACTGGCATAATAATTCAAGCCAATGTACGTGAAGCTGTACATCGCTGCAGTTAAAATCTTTTTGGTTGTAGTCCAGTGCAAAATAAAAACGCACACAGGCTGGACTAAAAGAATATATTGAAACCCGCTGTCCCATCCAATGACAGCGATACACACAGCAGCATGGGCAATATTTTCGATGGTGATGAGGAGATAACCATGCGAAATATATCCTCTCCTGTGAAGTATTAAACCAGTTGCCCATAGAATAACACTAAAAATATTAAAAAGAGCTAATGTCCAAACTCCTATCGAAGCAAAAATTACAATAAACAAACTATGTGTTAATAGGCCAAGTGAATGCGCATAGTTGCCGAAAACCATAGCTCGGAGTAATCGTGGGGTATAATACTCTGGAGGAAATTTGCCTTCTGGAATATCATTAAAATTTTGGAAGAATGACTTGACAGTAGATCCCATCTTATCTCCTTAGAGCGTTTGGCAGAATAACGTTCCGCTATCGGCAGTTTTGCATTGCTGCTTTAAATCGTCATAACACCCCAGCTGCTTTACTCCAAACGCTCTCAAGTAATTCATGAATCAGGCACAACGCCTCGGGAGTGGTTTTTCAAAGAAATTTCACAATAAATTAAGATTATCCGGAATTCTTTGATTGCTTGTAAGCCCTGATCATACGATAGACAAAGCCGATAATCAGGGTGCCACTGATGAGAATGATAAAATTTGAGGCAAAAAATGTCATTAAGAAGGTGAAGGGATCGTCCAAATCATAAGATGAAATCAGCAATTGAACACCAAAATAAACAAAAAAGGCGCTGATTAACACTAAAACAATTTGCCGGATCCACCAAAAAATATTTGACATGAAAACCTCATGGAATTTCTTTACCGATCAGACTGGCCTTTTTTCAGGCTAGCGGCGCCATTTATGAGCAAATTTCACACCCATCCCTAATCAATCAGCACCAGACTCAGCCACGGTAAATAGGTGATAATAGCCAGTGCCAGCAGCAATATAGCGATAAACGGCAGCGATGCGATGTAAAGCTGTAGCACGGGTCGTTCAAAACGCATGCTGGCGATGAAAAGATTGATTCCCAGTGGTGGAATGGAGGCACCGATTTCCAGGTTGGCAAGAAAGATGATTCCAAGGTGAATCGGATCGATTCCATAACCCGCGGCCAGGGGTGCGAAAAGCGGAACCACCACTACCAAGGCGGAAAATATTCCCATTGTACATCCAACCACCAAAAGAAAAATATTGAGAACCGCCAGGAAAAGAATGGGATTTTCAATGTGAGTCTTGAAAAAATCCAGCAATTGATTGGGAATTTCCGCATCTATTAGATAATTTGTCAGACCCATGGCAGCACCCAGAATGATCATTATGCCGCCGACCAAGACCATACTTTTTTTCATGATATCCGGAAGCTGTTTTAAACGAATATCACGGTAGACAATCACTTCCACTACAATCACATAAACCGCTGTCATGGCGGCAGCTTCACTGACGGCAAAATAGCCGCTGTAAATACCTCCCAAAACAACAAACGGCAACGGAAGCTCCCACAGAATTTCTTTTATGGCTATGCCCACCTCCGTGAATTCAAATTTGGTTTTGGGTATCTTGCTATGAACTGATCGGTATACACTGAATCCTGAAAGCAGGAGCACTAGTAATAGGCCGGGTAGAATACCGGCGATGAAAAGGTGATCAATTCTAATCTTGGCTACAATGGCGTAAATAATCAGAGGTAAGCTCGGAGGGAAAAGAAGACCTAGAGTGCCAGAGGTGGTCAGCAACCCCAGGGAAAAATTTTCCGGATACCGGGCTTGTATCATAGCCGGGAGCAAGAGTCCTCCCAGAGCGATGATGGTCAAGCCGGTGGCACCTGTCAAGGCGGTAAACACGGCACAGGTTGCCAAAGCGATGATGGACAGACCTCCGGGCATCCAACCCAATAATGCATTGGATAGCCGGATGAGTCGTCTCGGTGCTCCGCTTTCAGAGAGCAAATACCCTGCAAATGTGAACAGCGGTATGGCCACGAGCACCGGTGTGGTGGCCATACGATGCATTTCGATGATGATGGCTGATATGTCAATCTGGCTGGAAAAAAGTAGAAAAAGGGTCAGGCCGGCTATGACTACAAAGATGGGAATTCCAATCAGCAAGAGTACGACAGCAATGATGACGATCAGCAGAAATGTCATTTCAGATTTTTGAGTTTCGGTTGGAGATCATGCCTCATGCCTTCGAACTTTCGCATACTCCCTAAAAAACCGAATTGCAAACCGCAGGGTCATTAGACCAAAGGTTACAGGGATTATGATTTCCGGTATCCAAACAGGCAAGCCGAAAAATGTGGTGCTTCCCATCTGGGCTTCAAAATGAATGAATTTAATGGCGGCCAGGGTCAGAAGGCCACAAACCGCAGTCGAAAAGAAGTGAGAAATGAATTGAATACAGTTGCCCTGCAGTCCGGTGAGCCATCGCGAGACGACATCGATATTGATGTGTTTATCTTCCCGGGTGGCAATGGCAGCACCGATAAAGCCTACCCAGACCACCAGGTACCGGACCAGTGAATCACCCCATGAGATTCCCGTGTCAAAAAAATTCCTGAGTACAATTTGAGAAAATGCCATGAGGATCATCATCGTCAATAGAACGGTGATAAAAACTTGTTCCACCTGACTAATTTTTTGATCTATTCGGTCCCAGATATCCATGGCTTACCGATTTTATTACCTCAATTTTTAGAATTCCGAAACGCCTCTAAATGTCCAATGACTTCATTCCTTATTTTTTTTGAGAAGCTTGTTCCTGTTTGACTCTCCATGGCCCTGGCTGCAATTTTCTTAAATTCTCCGATTTGATCCTGCGTTGGTTTGATGAGCTTGACCCCATGTTTTTGCATAACCCTGATGGCATCCAGATTCTCTTTGCGAATTATCAATTTATATTCCGTCATATATTTCGGGCATAATTCCAATAATGTTTGCTGCTCGGCAGCAGACAGTTTTTTGAATATATTTTTCTTTACGACCACACCACCAATCAAATACATGAGCGGGACATCGGTTATATATTTAGTTTTGGTGAACCATTGAAGAGAAATCGCCCCGGACGGCGGCGCATATACCACTTCGACCAGGCCGGTTTGAAGACCCACCAGGACATCGGGCAGTGATAGCGGAATCGCCGATACACCGGCCGCGTCGAAAATCGCTTTGGCCATGGGTGCCTCTTCCCAGGTCCAGACTTTTGCTTTTCTCAACTCATCTAATGAAGAAATCGGTGTGGTTGACAGCAGGCGAATAAAGCCTCCTTCTGACCATCCCAGCAAGATATACCCCTTGTCTGCAAAACCCTTTCTAAAAGACGCATCCATTTTTTTTACGACATAATCCACCTCATCATAGTTTTCAAAAAGAAACGGAATCTGAAATACATCCATCTCCTGGAATATGCCGGACAGGCCGGCGGAGGTCAAAACCGCCCCATGAATTTGACCGACGTGCATTTTACGACGCATATCTTTTTCGTCACCCAGGACTCCGCCCGGGTAGATTTTGAACCCAACATGATTGTTTGTTTTTTTCCTCACGGCCACATCCAAATCAATAAACGGCTGGAGCCAGGAGCTACCTTCCGGTGCCAACGTCGCGATTTTTATCGTGACGGATTTTGAGTGTGCACTGTTGGGTAAAACCAAAAACAATGCTATCAAAAAGCCCACCCCAATCGCTTTTATCAGATTTGAAATTGGCATCTGCAGTCCTCCTGATTAGAAATAGTCGTCTACCCGGTCTAACATTTCTTTTGCCTTTTTGTGTGCCACGGTATTGAGCAATGTCAGCTCTGGGGTAATATCTGCGGGGATTTCCAAGGTCTTTTGCAGGATCTCGATAAAAAGCCGCCTGTCAAAGACCTTTTTAGCGTAATAGTTGGCATAATAAATGTTGGCCATCAAAAATTTTTCTTCACCCAGTTCAATTGCTTTTAAAAAATGGTTCCGAGCGCGCTTTAAATCCCCTCCGGCAACCGCAGGCCTGGACGCATCCAACACGCCCATAAAAATATGGGCACCGCCGTAATAGAAGGCTTCATCGAGTTCCAGGACTCTTTTCATCATCTTTTCTACCCGGGGAAGCTCCGCCATAGCCTCCATGGAACCCTGGTTTAGACTGATCCAGCCTCCCCAGCATGACGCGGCCCAGAATATATAGGGGACATCTTGCTTTCCAAGTTCAGACAAGCCGAAATCAAAATCATCAAATGGCCTGGTCGCCGGATCGTTGAAACCATTTTGTACCAGCGCCCGCAATCCATAGTCTCTGGCCCTGGCATACAAGGCAGCCGCATATTCCCTGTTTTCATCCTGGATAAAAGCGGAGGCATATGCCGCATATAGCTGGGCGGCGCTGATCAGCAGCCGTTTATTGCCGGGCATGGCTTCGACCATGCCGTCAATCAACATTAGATAGGAGGGCATACCCTGGCGGATCAGGTTCAGGTCGGATTGTTTGTAGGAAGCGATCGCCACATCATCAAGTAGTGATGCTGTGGTCGCAACTGTTAGTGTCTTGCTGGTTGAACAGGAAGCTAGCAGGGAGATGAGCGCAATAAGGATTAAGATGTTTTTGCAGGGTTGCATGGATTGCATGAGCTGACCGTCAAACGGTTGGATACTGCCTTTAGAATGTCTCAGCAAAATTACCCCTCAGTGGCAACATTCGGATGCCTGCCCCGTTTATAGGAACTAATCAGCGTCATGTCAACTTATCATATTTGATTGAGGATTCAATGTTGTGTTTATATAGAATTTAAGCTATTTAGGAAATATTGAATACAAATCTAAGGAGGACCTATGTTGAAAAGAACTAAAAAAGATGAAAACGGTACAGCTCTTTCCGCCGGAGAAACGGTGGAGGAAAAACCTGCTCCGCCCACCCCGCGCCCAACCTTCAATCCGGATAAATACTCAAATGATAAAAAAACAACCATTGGTGAGCGAATCACCATTGAAGGCAACATTCGTGGTGAGGAAAATCTGGTGATTGAAGGCATCATGAAGGGCAACATTCAAATGGGCAAGCATAATTTCTCAATAGGCCCCAAGGGGCGCGTTGACGGTGAAATCCATGCACGGGACGTGAGCATCAACGGACAGTTTAAGGGTACCGTTGAGGCTTCGGGCAAAGTAGCCGTTACCAGAGAAGCGGATTTCAACGGCGAAATCAAGGCCAAGAGCTTTTCGGTTGAGGACGGAGCGTATTTTAAGGGTGTCGTTGAACTGGATCGGGAACCTCACCAAAAGCCTATGGCCGCAGATGCGCGCAAGCTGACAGCGCCACCGGAAACAACCAAGTCGCAGGTAACTCCGCCTGGCGTTTCCAAAGTGGAGAAGTAATCGTTGTTCTCCTCGTCCACCCGAAACGGAAACATTTCAGTCGTGCAGACCTTCCCGGCTGGCTATAACAGCGCAATTCTCAAAGAGTTCGTCGAGACTCTTGAAAGAGTGGAGGGTTCTCAAACCCTCGATCTAGGACCTGTTTGCCAGGAAAATATGATGTTTTTCGCCCATCGAATGGGAAGACATTATGTTTGCGACATGTTTTTGCGGCTGAAGGGAGAAAAGTACAAGGAATCCAATCCAAGCAATGGATGGAAATATCTCGATTATCCGGAGCAGAACTTCGATGGCATTCAACTATGGGACATATGTGACCACCTGGAGGATGATGAGGTGAGTCGGCTGGCGGATTTGAGTTACAAAATGCTCAAAGCAACTGGCCTGTTGATGTTGATAGCCTATGAAAAAAAGCCGACATCGTCTATCGGAAATGCTTTTGTAATCGGGCAAGACTTCCGAGTGGACGTTCGGCCCCAACCGCACCTGGATTTACCCTGGAAATTTCGCCATAACCGGGCGCTGACATCACTGCTGTCAAATTTTACTATCGTCCGGTCGTTTCGTTACCATAGCGGCATCAGGGAATTTTTATTTAAGAAGCCTGGGGGGCGGGATTATAGGAGATTTTGAATATCGAATAGAACCAAGCGTCATTCGGCCTTCAAGGAGGTTTAACCATGAAGAAATCCCGCCGCAGCACGGTCGCATTCGTTCACACGGAAGACCGCAAATCCGGAGTTGCAGAATCCATTCGAGCCTTGGATATCAATCCGGTTAAAAACAAGGATGTACTTGTCAAACCCAATTTCAACACGGCAGATCAAACTCCGGGCTCCACCCATAACGATACCCTGGTGGCCCTGGTGGAAGAGCTCTGGGAAATGGGCGCTAAAACCGTGAGTCTTGGTGAGCGCAGCTATCCTCCCACCTGGGAAGTTATGGAACAAAAAGGAGTTATTCCGCTCTTAGAGAAGTTGGAAGTGAACATTGTCGATTTTGATAATCTGGCGGCAAAGGACTGGGTCAAGGTTGATGCCGAGGGCTCCCACTGGCAAGACGGTTTCCGGATAGCCCGCCCGATACTTGAAAGCGAATGTCTGGTTTCCACCTGTTGTCTGAAAACCCATCAGTTCGGCGGGGTGTTTACCCTATCCTTGAAAAATCATGTGGGAGTGGTTCCCACCAGCCGCCATGGCTATGATTACATGAGAGAACTTCACGCCTCTCCCCATCAACGCAAGCTGATAGCCGAGATAAACGCCCCTTTTAAACCTGATCTCGTTGTCCTCGACGGTATTGACGCTTTTGTCGACGGTGGCCCGGCCACCGGAAAACGAGCCAGGGGAAATGTGATGATTGCCTCCACCGATCGAGTGGCCATCGATGCCGTCGGCGTGGCGATTTTAAAATCGCTGGGCAGCAACGGCCAGATTATGGGATCCAAAGTTTTTGAACAGGAACAGATTGCCCGGGCGGCGGAATTGGGGCTGGGTGCCTCATCTCCAGCGGATATAGAGATGGTGACGGCCAATGACAGCAGCCGCGAATATGGGGATAAAGTAACTGCCATTTTAAATCAAGGATGAGTCGGATTCAGGCGTTTGGCAGTGTGAGCGCGGCGATCCCAGACCTACCCCAATTGAATTTTAAACCGATTGAGAGTTATTCGTTATTTGTTATTGGTTGAACGTTTCAGCGGAATACAATCCATTAACATAGAGCGTTTACAATAGAACCATAAAGCAGAGATATCACCATACGCTCATGACAAATAACTGATAACGAATAATCCCATCGTTGTACGTTTACCTGGAGGTCCAATGGAGCTACAAGAGGTTATTCGAGAACGACGCAGCATCCGGAAGTTTTTGGCCAAGCCGGTATCCAAAGAGATGATAGATACCCTTATCGCCGAAGCCTTGTGGGCCCCTTCCTGGGGCAATACGCAGCCCTGGGAAATTGTTGCTGTTACCGGCGAGCCTCTTGAGAAATTCAAGCAACAGAATCGTGAGGCGCTTCTTGCCGGTAAATCATCCCATCCGGATATTGCCATGCCTCAGGTGTGGCCGGATGTCTATAATGCAAGATACAGTGAATTGGGGAAAAGTGTGCTCGAATCCCTTGGAATTGCCCGGGGGGATCAGGAAGCTCGGCTTCAGCATTTTGCCCATATGTTTGGTTTGTTCGATGCCCCGGCCATCATCCTTGTCACCATGGACTCAGAGCTGCAGACTGAATATGCCTTGCTCGATGCGGGCATTTTTTTGCACGGGTTTTGCCTTTTGGCCCATGACCGGGGGCTGGGAACCTGCATCATGGCCACCATAGTCAGTTACCCGGAAATCGTACGTGAGTTATTTTCCATCCCGGAAAACAAGCGGCTTGTAATGGGTACAGTTCTTGGCTGGCCGGATCCAGATGCCCCGGTTAATTGTTTTGAGCGAAAACGCGGTGTTTTCAATGAATTTGTGAGGTGGGTTGATTAGGGCATATAGATTCATCACCATCAAGTTCATCGTAAGCTCAACAAGCGTTTTAAAGCTGCGCCGCCGCACGGATAAACAAGAGATTACACCCCAAATGATCGTAAACAAAATGGGATAGTGTTTTTATAAGCTTGAATTTATGATTATTATACAGATTATGAGGGTAATCTTATATTTCATTTATAAGTGAAATATAATAGTCAATTTAAATCCCATTTTGTTTCCCCTTCGAGAAAGCCGATGGCGCCCCATCTTCTGCGTAGCCAATGGATCGGGGTAGGCCACTACACCCTCAACATTGGTGGAGCACCCTCGACTTTCGCTCAATTAGGGTTACACTGAAAACT
>JAAUYD010025141.1_pt1 | contig 12504 bp, 9 predicted proteins | sample 7278101 | NCBI WGS metagenome assembly JAAUYD01 (sample SAMN14350128, study PRJNA611818) | marine sediment metagenome | isolation source: surface marine sediment (0.6m) | place: French Polynesia: Moorea | collected 2018-08 | reverse complement strand
GGCACATCGGTCCAGATCTCCAGGCGCCGGGCCTGTAGCCGTGCGGCGAAATAGGCGGCAGACGTATCGGACCCGCCACGGCCTAGCAGGACGGTCTCTCCGGACGGGTTACGCGCGATAAAGCCCTGCGTCAGCACTACCCCGCCCTGGGCCGCCAACTTGGCTTCCATGTCGGGGTTGGGTGCGAAATCGCACGTCGCTGAAAGGTACCCTGTGACAGGATTGCGCCCGTTGCGCGCGCTGCTCGTCAACAGGTCCCGCGCATCCATCCAGTGCACGGGCAGACCCGCACCGGCCAGGTAAGCCGCACCAAGACAGGTCGACATCAGCTCGCCAAGCGCCATAACGCGCACGCGCACACGAACACTGACCTCGCGTACGAGCCGCACGCCTGCGACCAACTGCTCGAGTTCGTGCAGGCGTTCCTCGAGCAATGCAGGACCGTCAAGTCCCAGACCGTCAGCCAGCGCGTAGTGCTGCTCGCGGATTGCGTCGAGTCCTTTGCCCGATTCGCCGGCCACGGCCTGGCGCAACACGTCTTCGAGGGCGTTCGATACGCCTGCGAGCGCAGAATGCACGACGACCGGCTGCAGCCCCTGATCGAGGCGCGCTTTGACAAACGCAGCGATGGTGGACCAGCTCTCGGGCGTCGAGACGCTCGTACCGCCGAATTTCATGACGACCCAGGGTGATGAGGCGATCGCCTCCGGTGCGCCTAGTGCGTCACTGTCGTCAAACTCTGCTTCTTTCCGTTCGCTCGTCATTGCGGTTTCCGCCGGACCAAAAAAAAACCCGCAAGGAAGATCCCGGCGGGTTTGCTGGCTGTGTCCGAACTTTATTAACTAGCCGATACAGTCGCCATTGCCACCCACGCGCCTCTGGCGCGCCATGTGTTTTAGGTATTTTTCCATACCGAGCGTGTCGATAAGCTGGCACATCACGTGGGTGTCGAAAAAAGACATCGGGTGAGTAAACAGGACCTTGCCGCCGAGATCAAGTCGGGGCGCCTAATCCCAGGCCGGCGGAATGGTCACGGCCCCTTCGGAGGCCGACGAAACCTCGTTCCGGTACTTGGCAAGCACGCCCGTCCGAACCGGCGACGGCGGCCGTTTCCAGCCTGCGCGCCGTTCAGCCATCTCGGATTCGCTGACGTCGACATTGATCTCCTTTCTCTCGGCGTCAATCACGATGCGGTCCCCGTCGCGAATCAGGGCGATCGGGCCACCAACCGCGGCCTCCGGAGAGACATGTCCGACAACGAAACCGTGACTACCGCCGGAGAATCGACCATCGGTGATGAGCGCGACGTCCTTGCCGAGTCCCTTGCCCATGATCGCGCCGGTCGGGCTCAGCATTTCGCGCATGCCAGGCGCCCCTTTCGGGCCCTCGTAGCGAATCACAACCACGTCTCCTGCGACGACCATACCCTCGAGAATCGCCGCCAGAGCATCTTCCTCGGAATGGTAGACGCGGGCATTCCCTGCGAAGCGAAGGCCTTCCTTGCCAGTGATCTTCGCGACAGCGCCGTCCGGTGCCACATTGCCGTAGAGAATCGAGAGATGACTGTCCGGCTTGATCGGATTATCGAAATCCCGAACGATGTCCTGGCCGTCCGGGTAGTCGGCAACGTCGGCGAGGTTCTCGGCCAGCGTGTTGCCGGTCACGGTAAGGCAGTCTCCGTGAAGCAGCCCATGATCCAGCATGCGCTTCATCAGCGGCTGAATCCCGCCAATCTCGATCAGCTCGGACATCAGGTAACGACCGCTGGGTCGCACATCAGCCAGCACCGGAACCCTGGCGCCGATGCGCGTAAAGTCGTCGAGCGTGAGCTCAACGCCTGCCTCGCGGGCAATCCCGAGCAGGTGGAGAACCGCATTGGTTGAACCGCCGAGCGCGATGACTACGGCGATCGCATTTTCGAACGCCTCGCGCGTCATGATGTCGAGCGGCTTGATATCTTTCCTGATGAGGTTCAGAACCGCCTCGCCGGCCCTGTGGCAGTCGCCCATCTTTTGCTCGGACACGGCTTCCTGCGCCGAACTGTTTGCCAGACTCATGCCAAGTGCCTCGATGGCCGACGCCATCGTATTGGCCGTGTACATTCCGCCGCAGGCGCCTGGGCCCGGTATCGCCGTCTGCTCGACCTCGAGCAGCTCCTCGTCATCGATCGTGCCACCCGAGCGCGCTCCCACGGCTTCGAAGACCGAGACGATGTCGCGGCGCTTCGCACCCGGCTTGATTGTGCCGCCATACACGAACACGGATGGGCGATTGAGGCGCGCGAGTGCCATGACGCACCCCGGCATGTTCTTGTCACACCCTCCGATCGCCACGACGCCGTCGAAGCCTTCCGCACCCGCAACGGCTTCAATCGAGTCGGCAATGATCTCTCGCGATACCAGCGAGTAACGCATGCCCGGTGTACCCATCGAAATCCCGTCGGACACGCTGATCGTGTTGAAGACGACGCCCTTGCCGCCGGCGGCGTTGGCTCCTCGTGCCGCTTCGTCGGCGAGACCATCGATGTGCATATTGCAGGGCGTGACCATGCTCCAGGTCGATGCGATCCCGATCTGGGGTTTACCGAAGTCTTCTTCGGTAAAGCCGACAGCACGCAGCATGGCTCGGCTGGGCGCCTGCTCTACGCCATCAACGACGACGCTCGAGTAGCGTCGCAGTTCCTTGTCACTCATCGTGGTGATTGCTCCGTAAGGACCGGAGCGAGAGTCTAGCAATTATTTGCTGGCGTAGCGCCTGGGACGGGATTAGAGCTCGTCGTCACGGATCATTACGGCGATATTCGGCGAGACGCTCGCCGGTCGCGACTCGTGATCAACAGCCAGCTTGAGCACAAACGCTTCATTGCCCTCGGCGCGCGAGTCCTGCACCAGCGGCACGAGCAGGCGCGCCGTGCGTTGGCCGGGACCGAACGAAATCGAATAGCTGCCGGGAGCGAAATAGTCTTCGCCTTCCGTCGCTGTGAGATCTTCGACTGTGAAGGCGACAACCAGTGACGTGTTGTCCGGGTTGAACCGCAAAATGTCGATCTGTGCGGCAGGGTCCGACTCACTCACGGACACCTGGCTCGAAACGAAACCAACCGTATTTACCGGCAATCGCGCTTCGAACTCGCGCTGGTCGTCATCCTCGAGCGTCACGGTGACGACGGCGAGCTCGGTCTCGGCGGCATCAGCAGGCCGCAGTCGCAGCGTGGACTGCTGGTCCGCTTCACGTCGCGGATCCGAGGCGGCAGTCAGCGTGATGCGTGCACGCGGCTGACCCGCGGGGAAATTGACCAGCCCCGCGTTGGACAGAGCGTACTGCCCGGACCCCCACGGCGACCGGTTGCCGCTGAAGCCCACCTCTTCAAGGCGTAAGGTCAACGGCAGTGAAGGATCTCCGGAACGCACGAAATCGATTATGGCCGGTTCGCCGTCTTCACGCAGGCGCACCCGGGTCGGTTCGCCGGCAGGTCCGATCGGCGAGAAATCAATGAGCACCGTCGGCGGCGGCAAGGTCGAGAAATCGACGAGCGTCGGCTTAGGTGCCTCGGGCTCGGGTGCTTCTTCAACCTCGGCGACCAGTTCTTCCGGAACCTCTACCTCGGCGGCTTCCTCAGCCTCGACGATTGGAGGCGCTTCCGAAGTCTCTTCCTGCGCCTCCGTTTCCGTAGTCTCCGCGGCATCGCCGAATAACGGGTCCGGGAGTGCCGCAATGTCTTCTATGATCGGATCCGGTGCATCGACGATACCTTCCGAAACACCGAACTGCTCGAGCCAGGGATCGAGGTACCCCATTTGTTGCGCGCCGATACCGGCGAGGCCAAGCACGACGACCAGGATGCCAATCCATTTGCCCGGCGAGCCGCCCTCCGGCTCCACCGCAAATCGTTCCGGCGCTTCGAATGTCACCGTCTCGTCCCGAGCCTCATCGAGTGCCTCGATGAACTCCTGCACAGAATTGAAGCGTGTCACCCGCGCATACGAAAGAGCCTTCTTGAGCGCCTTCCACTGGCCATCATTGATGCCCTGTGGACGCTGCGCCTTCATCCCTTCTTCGGACGCCTCGGCCGCATTCCGCGGCCCAAAGACCCGGTAACCCGCGACGAGGCGATATAGCAGGCAACCCAGGGAGAACACGTCGTCCGATGCAACAGGCTCCTCACCACCAAGAACCTGCATGCTCGAATAGGCCGGTGTCATTGCGCCGAGAACACCCGGGTCGAAATCCGCTTCGCCCTGCTTTTGCCTGACCCGCGCGACGCCAAAGTCGAACAGCTTCGCATCGCCGTTCGGCAGCATCATGATGTTCGCCGGTTTCACATCGGCGTGCACGATGCCGCAGCGATGCGCGTAATCCAGCGCCTCACCGATCTGCCTGACGATGCGGAATGAAGCATCGATATCAATGCTCTTGGCATCGGGTGAATCCAGGATGGACGCCAGGGTGCGTCCCTCTAGCCATTCGAGGATCAGGAAATACAGTTCGTCGTCGCGATCGAGATCGACGAACCTGACGATATGCGGATGCACGAGGCAGCGCGTTTTGGCGGCCTCCTGCTGCAATGCGCGCAACGCGTTGCCGTCCTCGGCCAGTTGCGGTGAGAGAATCTTGATAGCAACACTGGTTTGCTCGGAACCCGCTTCGGCAAGCCGACGGTCCAGGGCTTTGTACACGACGCCCATGCTGCCACCCGACACCTTCTGCTGCAGCAGGAAGCGGTCTCGAAGTACGGAGCCCACCTGCACACGGGTCTCGGCATCATTGACGGCAGACGGAAAAGCGTCGGTCGGGATGATCGCTGTTGCACTGAACGAGTCATCTCCCTGCGACTCGAGCGCCGCTTCCGCGATTCCCGGCTCACTCGCCACGCGCTTGGGTGGCTCAAAGTCGATATCGGGTTCGGCAGGTGCTTCAGGCGCCGCGGTTGTCGGCGAGGTCGGGATCTTCTCGGTCACGTAGTGATCCAGCATAGACTTCACGAGCTGGAACGTTTCCTTGCGCAACTCGCCGGCCTCGTAACGCTCCTGGAGAACGCGACGGATCTCCGCTTCGCTGCCATCGTTTTGCGATAGCAGCGAGCCGATACCCTCACGGATATCGGTCAGCATGTCGACATCATTCGCTGTGGATTGCAGGCGATCATCGAAGGTCGCCAGCTGATCAGCGAACGTATCGCGAATATTTTCCGACTCTGCGCTCATACCTGACAGCTAATTTTACAGCGATTATCAAGCATTAAACCGGAACTGGTCGTCAGATTACCTTGCCGGGATTGAGGATACCCGCGGGATCCAGGGTTTTCTTGAGCTTGCGCATCAGCCCCAGCTCCACATCGTTGCCGTACTCGGCCAGCCACTCGCGCTTGAGCTGGCCAATGCCGTGCTCCGCGCTGATGCTGCCCCCAAATCCCGTCACGAGGTCATATATGGCCCCTGTGACCCTTTTACCTTCCTCAACCCACTCGTTCGCATCCATTTCGCGTGGCAATACCACGTTGTAGTGCAGATTGCCGTCTCCGACATGGCCGAACGCAACGAGGCGCGCATGTGGGTTCAGCGCCTCGAGCAGCGCGTCGCCCTTTTCAAGGAATGCCGGCATTGCTGACACCGGAACCGAGATATCGTGCTTCAAGGCTTTGCCGTCCTGCCGCTCGGCCTCGGAGATCGACTCCCGCATGCGCCATAACCGGGCACTCTCGGCAGTATTTTTGGCGATCACGGCATCGAGAACCGGGCCATCTTCCATGGCGTGACCCAGAGCCTCCTCAAGTTCGTCGACGCTGCACGCCGCCTCGATCAGCACGTACCATGGAAAGCGCTGCTCGAACGGCAGCCGCGCATCGGGAATGTGCTTCTCGACGAGACCGAATACATAGTCTGAAACCAGCTCGAATGTCTCGACCTGATCGCTCAGTTGCTCCTTCAGGCTGGCGAGCAGCCCTACCGACTCGCCGGCGGTCCTGACCGCGACCATTGCTGTCTGCAGTTCTCCGGGATCCGGGAACAGGCGCAAGCAAGCTGCAGTAATAATGCCAAGCGTTCCTTCGCTCCCAATGAAGAGTTGCTTGAGGTCATAGCCGGCTGTGTCTTTGCGCAAGGCGCGCAAACTGCTCAGCACGGTGCCGTCCGCCAGCACGACCTCGAGGCCAAGCGTCAGCGAGCGAGCCGTTCCGTAACGGAGCACGTTCAGGCCACCGGCGTCGGTGGCAAGATTGCCGCCTATCTGGCAGGTCCCCTCGGCACCGAGACTCAGCGGGAAATAGCGGTCCGCCACACGAGCCGCTGCCTGGATGTCCGCGAGCACGCAGCCCGCATCAACCGTCATCGAGAAATTGGCCGCATCGACCTCGCGAATCCGTTTCATGCGGTGCAAGGACAAGAGAATCTGAGTTCCCGACGCATCCGGCACGGCGCCGCCGCACATCCCGGTGTTCCCGCCCTGCGGGACAACTGAGACCCCTGCCGCGTTACAGGCCCTGACAACCGCAGCAACCTCATTGGAACTCGCAGGCGCGACCAGCAGAGGTGTCTTGCCCTCGTACACGCCCCGCCATTCGGTCAGATGCGGCTCGAGGTCAGCCTCGTCATCAACCCAGCCTCGCGGGCCGACGATTTGCTTCAGCTCGTCAAGCAACGCTTGCATCGAATATCACCAGCTTCTCAAACGTATCCCAGTCGATGTTGCTGCCGCACATCACAAGCACGACCTTCTTGAGAGCGAGGTCCTCCCGCAGCGGCCCCAGGAGAGCCGCCGTCGTCGCCGCACACGCCGGTTCAACAGCGATCTTCATCGATTGGAAGAGAAAACCCATACAGCGTCTCAGCATGTCGTCGTCAACGAGTACCAGGCGATCGACGTTCGCCTCGGTCAACGCAAACGAATACGGCATCGCATATGGCGCGCCGAGACTGTCTGCAATCGTCCGAACCTTGTCGATTGCCTGTGGCGAGCCCGCTTCGCGGCTGCGATGCATTGTGTCTGCGCCAGTTGGTTCGACACCGATGATCTCGCAGTCCGGCCGCAGCTGCTTCACCGCGTTGGCGATTCCGGCAATGAGTCCACCTCCACCGATGGGGACGATCAGCGCATCGAATTCCCCGGCCTGCTCGCAGATCTCGAGCCCGAGCGTGCCGGTGCCCAGAGCGACAGCGCGCCCTTCGAACGGATGCACGAGGTAGCGCCCTTCGGCCTCCTGGATACTTTCCGCAAGCTCGAACGCCGAATGCACGTCATCGGCGAGCACGACCTCGGCACCATAGGCTTGGCAGCTCGCGATGCGCGCCGGGTTGGCAGAGCGGATCATCACCACCTTCGCCGTGGTGCCCATGGCCTGGGCTGCAAACGATGTCGCAATGGCATGGTTACCGGCGCTGACAGCCGTAACGCCGCTTTCGAGCTGCGCCGCATCGAGCCCCATCAACGTCGCAAGCGCACCTCGCGCCTTGAACGTTCCGGTGCGCTGCAGGAACTCGAGCTTCGCCTGAACTTCAGTTCCATCGCCCAGCGCCGACTCAATAGAAGGACAGCGCACCACGGGCGTTGCCGTGATTTTCGTAGTGAGCTGCTCGCGCAGCGCGATTATCTCGTCGATATGAGGTCCGGTTTCGCTCATTTGTTATGTAAACTACGTGTGTCCCGGCGTCGAAGTATGCCCTTTAACACAAGGGGATAGAGTAACTTCTTCAGAATACTTGCGCTGTACCCGGGAGTTGATTAGGTTGGACTGAGCGCACTGTGGCAGAGAATCCACAGGCAAGAAAGTCGCTACAGGCATGGGAATGGAATTAGACGAACTGTCGCAGTCGGGGATTCGGCGTATAGCCGACTATTCGCCGTACCTGGACCAACTGGCCGGGCTCGCCCAGCAAATGGGTTTGCGACAGCGCAGCAACCTGATGCAGCTCGAAACGACGCTGCGCAGTCACTGGTCGCTCGGCCAGAACAGTATCCTGAGCTGGACCCCGCTGGACCAGAGCGTTCTCGTCCTGGTCGTGCCGCACTACGCGATCGCTGAGTACACCTCACCTCGCGCGGGCGATCTGCCGCCGCGGGTATCGCCGCGCTTCATCACCGAGCTGATCTCCGGCGATCGGCAGCTCAGCATTTCGCAGATGCAGAAGGTAGCCCGTCTGCTCGAAATTGAGCCCGTCAAGATTCCGCTGCGCGAGCCGCTATCCGGCAACGGTGTCGAAAGCCAGATCATCGAGAAGATGATTCGCAAGTACGGCATCAACTACGTGCCCAGTCGTGCAGTCACGCTATTCGACATCGTCGGCTTCTCTCTGCTGACACCGTTCGAGCAGATGACCCAGCTGAACAGCCTGGCGTACTCGCTGAATTCCGCGCACGCCAAAATGCTTGAGCAGGACGTCAACATAGACTTCGCGCGCTCTTCGAGCGGCGACGGTTTCTATGTCTGGAATCGGGACGAAGGCCTCGAAGCGAGCGTCAATCTCTACCACTTCATGCATATCGTGCTCGCTGACAACGCGATCGCGCGTAGCAAGGCAGCGTCCAAGGCGGTCCCCCGGCTGCGCGCCTGCTTTCACGTCGGCAGCTGCTACGAGTTCCACCAGGCGGAAGGCCTGAATCCGACGACGCATGACTTCATTGTTGGCGACGTGACAATCGAACTCGCACGCATGATAGAGGCCGCACTGCCGGGCCAGATCCTGGTCGGTGACTTCATGACGGATATCGCTTCGCACACCGATACAGGCACTCTGCGCGTCGACCCCAATATCGATGCCGTGACGTTCCTTGAGCGTGCCCAGGGCAACCTGAAGCTCCTGAGCGGCATGGAGCTGTCCGGCGAAAGAGTCACGGCCATCAAGTGCTACCTGACGGGCGAGAGCCTTGGGGGCGGCCAGTTCAATATCCGGCGCCTGACCATCAAGGACAAACACGGCCTGTCGCGCGTTGCCTTCAATGCCAAGGTGAACATCTACCGCGAGACGGCCCAGCCGATCCTGCTCGGCATCCAAGACAAGAAACTGCCGGTACCGACTCCGGTTTCGTAACAACCAAATAACGCCGAGGCTCAAGCATGCAAAGATCCGTCGCCGACTGGGGTGGAAACCTCGTCGCGTTCGCCGTCGTCATCCTGTTCAATGTCCTGTCAAATGCATTGCCGTTCAACGGCCAGACGCAGGTTGCGATCTCGGCGCGTTACCCGTCGCTATTCACGCCCGCAGGCTTCACATTCTCGATCTGGGGGCTGATCTACCTGGCCCTGCTCGGCTTTGTAATCTGGCAGGCCCTGCCGGCTCAACGTGACAGCGCCAAGATTGCGAGTGTTGCGAGATTGTTTCAGGTCAACTGCGCTATGAACGCTCTGTGGCTGGTCGTCTGGCACTACGATCTGCTGGTACTCTCGATGCTGGTCATGCTCGTGATCCTGGTTACGCTGGTCCTGATCTACCGGCGGCTCCTGCAATCCCTGGAATTCGCGCCATTTGTTGAGCACCTTGTGCTGTACCTGCCCTTCAGCATCTATACGGCCTGGATCAGCGTCGCGACTATTGCGAACGCCAGCATCCTGCAGCTTGCTCGCGGCTGGAATGACATCGGGCTGTCCGCGATCGAGTGGACGCTGCTCAAACTCGCCGTCGCCGGCGCCGTCGGTGCGACGATGATCGTCAAGGTGCGTGACGTGCCATTTGCACTCGTAATCGCGTGGGCCACGTACGGCATTTCCGTCAAGCAATCCGCAACTCCCGCGGTATCCGCCGCTGCCCAAACACTGTCAGTATTGATGCTGCTGCTGGTTCTGGTCGAAGCGGCCAGACGACTGGCACGAAGAAAACTAATCTGAGGTGACGCCATGGCGAACGAGGGTTATCACGAACCTGTCAGTGAACTAACGGACGCAACGCGTGACATGCATCGCGCAATCGTTTCGTTGATGGAAGAGCTCGAAGCAGTCGACTGGTACAACCAGCGCGTCGATGCCTGCAAAGACGACGAACTGCGCGCGATACTTGCCCACAATCGAGACGAAGAAAAAGAGCACGCCGCGATGGTGCTCGAGTGGATACGACGACAGGATCCGACGTTCGACAAAGAGCTGAAGGACTTCCTGTTTACCGACAAGCCGATCGCACATGACTGACAAAAAAAGGCCGCTCACCTTATGTGAGAGCGGCCTCTTTTTCGTTAGTGGTCGGGGCGAGAGGATTTGAACCTCCGACCCCCACAACCCCATTGTGGTGCGCTACCAGACTGCGCTACGCCCCGACCGTATTCAGCGAGCCGACGCGGTTGCAAGATGCACGCGTACCGATTCGCACGGCCGGAATGATACGTCGCAAGAAGGTTTTTGGAAAGGGCTGGATCTAGCGGCGCAGAATCTTAAGAACTTGTTCAAGTTCCATGCGTATCTGCTTGATAATCTGTTGACTTTGCGTCACATCCGACTTGGCATCGTCGCCCGTGAGACGCTGACGTGCACCACCGATCGTGAAGCCCTCATCGTACAGCAGGCTGCGAATCTGACGAATGATCAGAACGTCCTGGCGCTGGTAGTAGCGACGATTGCCCCGTCGCTTTACAGGCTTGAGCTGCGGAAACTCCTGCTCCCAGTAGCGCAGTACGTGCGGCTTAACAGCACACAGGTCACTCACCTCACCAATCGTGAAGTAGCGCTTTCCAGGAATTGGAGGCAGCTCGGCGTTATTCCCCGGTTCCAGCATATGCTTCCACTCGGGCTTTTAGTTTTTGTCCCGGCCGGAACGTCACAACGCGGCGTGCGCTGATCGGAATTTCTTCACCGGTCTTCGGGTTTCTGCCCGGACGTTCTTTCTTGTCTCGAAGATCAAAATTCCCGAAGCCGGAAAGTTTGACCTGCTCCCCTACTGCGAGCGATGCACGCAGTTCTTCAAAGTACATGTCGACCAATTCGCGAGCTTCTCTTTTGTTAAGACCCAGCTCATTGAACAACGACTCGGCCATGTCTGCTTTGGTCAGTGCCATTGGGAATTAGTCTCTTAGTTCAGCGGCGAATTTGTTCTTCAATTTTGCGACTGCAGCGGCCATCGCGGTGTCCGCATCTTCGTCAGTAAGGGTGCGCGATGTTTCCTGCAAAATCAAGCCTATTGCGACGCTTTTTCGCCCTGCTTCTATTGTGTCGCCTTTATAGATGTCAAAAATCCTGACAGCGCGAATCAATTCCGGCGCGCTTTCGGCGACCGCTTTGACCAGTTCATTCGCAGACACAGCGTCATCAACGATCACCGCAATGTCGCGTCGGATGGCCGGGAACTTGGAGATCGCTTCGGCTCTCGGTGCAACAGAAGCCAGCGCTTTTGCAGCATCGAGTTCGAACAGGAACACGCCACGCTTGAGGTCGTACTGTTTGGCAAGACGAGGATGCAGTTTGCCGATGACGCCCAGGGTGTCGTCGCCGCGTTTGATGACAGCCGCCTGCCCCGGCTGCAGCGCCGGGTGCTCGGTTGAATCGAACGTGATGTCAGCGGTATCACCCGTAAGCGCCAGTACCGCTTCGACGTCTGCCTTTATGTCAAAGAAATCAACGCCTTCAGATTTGTTCCCCCACTGCTCCGGAGCTACCGGTCCCGTCGCCAGGCCAGCCAGACGTACGGTCTCAGTGTGCGCGTCGAGCTCACCATGGTAAGAGCGACTCGCCTCGAACATCCTGACTCGATCCTGTTGTCGCGCCAGGTTTGCAGCAGCCGCTGCCACCATGCCCGGCCACAGCGAGCTGCGCATCACGGACAGCTCCGATGAGATCGGATTGCTGAGCACCAGCGACGACTCGACGCCCGAGAAGTGCTTGTTCGCCTCGGCGTCAATGAAACTGTAGGTAATGATCTCCTGGTAATCGCGACCGATCAGCGTTGCCGCTGCGCGCTCCACATCGATCATTGACTCGGTCACCGTTTCGAGCGGCGACTGCGCCGACAAGGTCGTCTCCGGAATCGAATCGTAACCGTGGATACGAGCGACTTCCTCGATCAGGTCGACCTCATATTGCATGTCGAAGCGATGACTCGGAGCGGATACTTTCCAGCCTTCGTCCGTTGGCTCCAGCGCCATGGCAAGACTGCCGAGGATGCGCTCAATTTCCTGATCATCGATCGCCAGGCCGAGCAGTCGTTCGATACGTTCGCGACGCAATGTGATGGCTTCACGTTGCGGCAAGTGCTCGGCGACAACCTCATCAACAAGGGGGCCCGCGTCGCCGCCGGAAATGGCAACCAACAATTCTGTGGCACGTTCGATTGCCCTTGCCTGGCCACCCGGATCAACGCCTCGCTCGAAGCGCATCGACGCGTCGGTGTGCATGCCATACGCACGCGCCCTGCCCGCCATGAAGTCCTGGGGCCAGAATGCCGCCTCGAAGAAAACGTCCGTCGTTTCGTCAGAGACCGCGGTGCTGAGTCCACCCATCATGCCGGCAATACCGATGGGACCGCTGTCGTCGGTGATAATCATTGTGTCATCGCTCAGCTCGACTTCCTTCTCATCGAGCAGCGTGACCTT
>JAAUYD010239593.1_pt1 | contig 12507 bp, 12 predicted proteins | sample 7278101 | NCBI WGS metagenome assembly JAAUYD01 (sample SAMN14350128, study PRJNA611818) | marine sediment metagenome | isolation source: surface marine sediment (0.6m) | place: French Polynesia: Moorea | collected 2018-08 | reverse complement strand
ATGCGTTCGCGTGGTGCCAAGGTGACCGATATTGTCGTGCTGGTGGTTGCCGCCGATGACGGGGTGATGCCTCAAACCATCGAGGCGATCAATCACTCCAAGGCTTCCGGGGTGCCGATTATTGTGGCGGTGAACAAGATGGATAAGCCGGATGCCGATCCGGAGCGAGTTCAACGCGAACTCAGCGAACATGGCCTGGTGTCGGAAGCATGGGGCGGTGATGCCATTTTTGTCATGGTATCGGCCAAAAAAAATACCGGAATCGACGAGCTGCTCGAAATGATTTTGCTTCAAGCGGAGATACTGGAACTCAAGGCCAATCCGGACAAGCTGGCCATCGGCCATGTGGTCGAAGCCAAACTGGATTCCGGGCGCGGACCGGTGGCCACCGTCCTGGTGCAGGAGGGTACCCTGCGGGCCGGCGATTCGATTGTCTGCGGCATGCACTATGGAAAAATCCGTGTGCTTCAGGACGATTTGGGCCGTGTGGTGGAATCTGCCGGTCCGTCCATGCCGGTGGAAATCGTGGGTCTCTCCGGCGTACCCATGGCCGGGGATGAATTGGTGGCGCTGGCAGATGAGAAGGATGCGCGCCAGGTGAGCCAGCACCGCATCCAGAAACAGCGCTCCAAGGAGTTGGCCAAGACGAACCGGCTCAGCCTCGAGGGGCTTTTCGAAAAGATGCAGATGGGCGAGGTGAAGGATTTGAACCTGATCATCAAAGCCGACGTGGACGGTTCCATCGAAGCCTTGCGAGACTCCCTGGTCAAGCTTTCCAACGAAGAGGTGAGCATCAACGTGGTTCATGCGGCCACTGGCACCATCACCGAGTCGGATATTTCCCTGGCTGCGGTCTCCAATGCCATTATCATCGGCTTCAACGTCCGGCCGAATGTCAAAGTGACCGAACTGGCCGCCGAAGAGAATGTGGATATGCGCTTTCACAACGTGATCTACAATGTGATCAAAGAGGTCAAAGATTCTATCGTGGGCATGATGGAGTCCACCTTCGAGGAGCGCTTGCTTGGTCGGGCCGACGTTCGCCAGACCTTCCATGTCCCCAAGGTTGGCACCATCGCCGGTTGTTATGTGACCGACGGCAAGATGCAGCGGGGTCAGCTGATGCGGTTGGTCCGGGACGGCATTATCACCTACGAAGGCAAAAACAGCAGCTTGCGCCGGTACAAGGATGATGTGAAGGAGGTCCAGTCCGGCTACGAATGCGGTATCGGCATTGAAAATTTTAATGACATCAAGGTCGGTGACGTGATCGAAAGCTACTACCTGGAAGAGATTCGACCGGAAGTGGAGTGATCAAACCAAAATGGTGGTGGGCATCGGACAGATTGTTTTCAGGATTCACCAGTGCGGGTCCTTGAAGGAAAAACGCAAGGTTGTCAAGGCCATCCTTGCCCGCATCCAAAACCACTTCAACGCTTCGGTGGCAGAAGTGGCCGACAATGACATTTATCAACGCGCCGTCATCGGTGTCGGCTTGGTGGGCAGCGACCGTCGCATGATCAATGCAAAACTGGACAAACTGTTTAACTTTGTCGAAGCGCTTGGGCTGGCAGAGATGATTGACACCCAGTTGGAAATCATCTCGGTGTGATCGACAAACCATCCGCGATTGACCGGCAGGATGGTGAATTTGCAACCGGATCGATGGTGAGACAAACATGGCAACCCGATCATTCAATCGAGCAGAAAGAGTCGGCGGGCAGGTGCACAAAGTGCTGGCCGATCTGATCCGAAAGGGCGTCAACGATCCGCGACTGGCCCAGGTCACCATCAGCGGGGTGACCTTGAACCGTGACCTTCGGATCGCCAAGGTATACTTTACCGCCCATGGCAATACGCATGATGAACAGGCACTGTTGGCGGGATTTAAGAGTGCCAGGGGGTTTATCAAACGGGAACTGGCCAAAGAACTTGGCCTTCGATACATGCCGGACTTGAAGTTTTTTTACGATGCGTCCTTTGACTATGGGGCCCACATCAACCGGCTGCTTAAATCCATACGGACCAATGATCAAAAAAATAATCCAACAACTGACGAACAGTAGCCGTATTTTGCTGGCGTCCCACGCCAACCCGGATGGCGATGCCATCGGCTCCCTACTGGCCATGGGCATGGCCCTCAAACGGCTGGGGCGAGCGGTGACCCTCTACAACGAGAGTGCCATCCCCGCTGTCTACCGGTTCCTGCCATCGGTGGATGGCATCCAGAAGATATTGCGGGATCCGGAACGCTTCGATACGGCGGTGATACTGGACTGTGGGGGCCTGGACCGCGTCGGTTCGGCTGTTGATGCCATTGCCGCCATACCTGCCATCGTGAACATCGACCACCACACCACCAATTCCCGATTCGGGCAATACCACCTGGTGGATGTACAGGCCTGCGCCACATCAGAAATTGTCTATCGGTTGATACAATCCATGGATCTTGAAATAGACCTGGCCATGGCCACGGCAATCTACACCGGCATTCTGACGGATACGGGTTCTTTCCGGTTCTCCAACACCAACCGGGCGGCCTTTTCGATTTGCGAGGCCATGGTGGCCATGGGCGTAAATCCGTCCGCAGTGGCCCGGCATGTATACGGGACTTATTCCCTGGGACGGATCAAACTGCTCAACCTGGCTTTGGATTCCATCGAGATATCGAACAACGGGCACCTTTCCATCATGACGGTTACACGCGAAATGCTTTCGGACACCGGCACCCAGGCTGAAGATGCGGATGGCCTGATCAACTATGCCCGACGGATTCAGGATGTGAAGGTCGCCGCGCTTATCCATGAGCTGGAAAACGGCAATGGCGCCTCCGGGAGCCGGAAACGATTTCATGTGAGTCTGCGTTCGGACGGCAGCGTGGACGTTTCCCGCATCGCATCGGGTTTTGGCGGAGGCGGTCACGCCGGTGCGGCTGGATTTTCCATGGAGACCAGTCTGGCGGAACTGAAGAAGACGATATACAGCCTGTCCGAGGGCCTTTGCGGGACATGCCACCTGAATTGAACGGGATTGTCGTGGTCGACAAACCCAAGGGCATCTCATCGGCCGGGGTTGTCGCTCGGGTCAAGCGACTTTTCGGGGTTAGAAAAGTGGGTCATACCGGAACGCTGGACCCCTTTGCCACCGGTGTCCTGATCTGTTGCATCAACCAGGCTACCCGGCTTGCCCGGTTTTTCCTCAAGGGCGACAAAGTGTACGAGGCGGAACTGGTTCTGGGGACGGTGACCGACACGCAGGATGCCACAGGGACCGTAATCGAACGGCATGCGCTGGATGGGCTGTCAGTGCAGCAGATTGAGGAGATGGCGGCACGGTTTGTCGGCGACATCAGCCAGGTTCCCCCGGTCTACTCGGCCCTGAAGCACCAGGGAACGCGGCTCTATAAATTGGCCCGCCGGGGAGCACCCGTGCAAAAGCCGGCGCGGCCGGTGCGAATCCGCCGCCTGGAGATTCTCGAGGTGAATCTGCCAACGGTTCGATTCTCGGTGTCCTGTTCAGCCGGCACCTATATCCGCACGCTGTGCGCCGATATCGGTCGACAACTGGGTTGCGGTGGGCATCTCAAGGCCCTTTGCAGAACCGCCAGTTGCGGGTTTTCCATTAACAATGCCTTAAGCCTGGAGAAGCTGGCGGAATTAAAGGCGCAAGGCGATTTGGGTCAATCGGTAATTCCCATGAATGAAGCGCTGCCATTCATGCCGGCGGCGATGGCCGATGACCGGCTGACCAAAAGGATCTTGACCGGCACGAAATTGTCGGAAGCCGACCTTCCGCTTCCGCCGCACGTCTCTGAACATGGCATGTTCAAGGTGGTGGATCCACACGGCCGTCTGATCGCCGTGCTGACCGAATCGACGGCATCGAACGGCTATAATTATTGTTGTGTTTTTTCGACTTAAAGGTGATAACGATGAGGTTATCGAGTCATAATCGCTGATTTCAATGACCGCCGGTCCGGAAGCGGCCGTCCGGTTGAAACCCTGATGAAAAGCAAAACGTTAGTCGGCAACCATTTTAAGGAGGACGAAACATTGGCCTACACAGCGGAAACCAAAAAAGAACTCATCGAAAAATACAAAAAGCATGATTCCGATACGGGTTCTCCGGAAGTCCAGATCGGTCTGCTTACCCATCGGATTTCCTATCTGACCGAGCATCTGAAAGTGCACAAAAAGGATCATCACTCCCGGCGGGGTTTGCTGATGCTGGTCGGTAAGCGTCGCCGGCTGCTCAACTACGTCAAGGGCAATGATGTTCAGCGATACCGTTCTATCATTGAAACCCTTGGGCTGCGGCGCTAAGGTGATTCGACAACGGCAACGGAGCGTTGCCGGAACCCTTTTGCCGGTTTTCACGGATGCGGCCACCCTCGGCTTGCCTGTTGCCGGGCGAAGCCCGTGCATTTTGTGGCATTGTCTCAGGCCACAGACCCGGCCAACGGCAATTTCATAGGCAACGGCCGGTGTTTTGCCCGCTGCCGGAAGATTATCAGGAGAAAGAATTCTAATGGAATACACATTCAAAGCGGATGTGGGAGGCAAGTCCCTCAGCATCCAGGCAGGCAAGGTTGCCAAACAGGCATCCGGATCCGTTGTGGTTCAGTACGGCGATACGGTGGTTCTGGTGACGGCGGTGTCGGCCAATAGCGAGAGAGATATCGACTTTCTGCCGCTGTCCGTGGAATACCAAGAAAAGATCTATGCGGCCGGCCGAATTCCGGGCAACTACTTTCGAAGGGAGATCGGACGGCCCAGCGAGAAGGAAACCCTTACCGCCCGTCTCATCGACCGACCCATTCGGCCCCTGTTTCCCAAGGAGTACCGTTTCGAGACCCAGATTATTGCCACGGTGCTTTCCATGGATCAGGAGAACGATTCCGATACGCTGGCCATGGTGGGGGCATCGGCGGCGCTGGAGATTTCCGAAATCCCCTTTGCGGGACCCATTGCCAGTGTTCGTGTGGGACGCATCGACGGTCAATGGGTGGCCAACCCCACCCTCTCCCAGATGACAGAAAGCGATGTCAACATCATCATCGCCGGTTCTCGCACGGGTGTGGTCATGGTTGAAGGTGGCGGGGATGTGGTCAGTGAGGCGGATATGCTGGAGGCCATATTTTTCGGTCACAGGGCCATCCAACCCATTATCGATATCCAGGAACGGCTCAAGACGGAGATGGGCAAGCCCAAACGGCCTTTCAACCCACCGGAAAAGGATCCGGTGCTGGTGGAGATGATTCGGGAAAAGGCCTCCGCACCCTTGTACGAGGCCCTGATCATCCCTGAGAAGATGAAGCGATATGAGGCCGTGCGAACGGTCAAATCCCAAATCCTCGAATCCTTGGGTGAGGAGATGGCCGATCGGCGCGGGGAGGTCAGCACCGCTCTCGGCGACCTCCAGAAGCAGATGTGCCGGGACATGATTCTCAAAGAGGGCCGCCGCATCGACAACCGGCGGTTCGACGAGATCCGACCCATCAGCTGCGAAGTGGGGATGCTGCCTCGGCCCCATGGCAGCGCGTTGTTTACCCGCGGCGAGACCCAGGTGCTTGGCATCCTGACCCTTGGGGCGGGGGGCGACGAGCAACGGGTCGAAACCCTCAGCGGTGAGGAAAATCGACCATTTATGCTCCACTACAATTTCCCTCCCTATTCGGTGGGTGAAGTCAAACGCGTGGGGTCTCCCAGTCGGCGCGATATCGGTCATGGCGGCCTTTCCACCCGGGCCATCGAACGGGTGCTGCCGGACAAGGAGGATTTCGATTACACGATTCGCATCGTTTCCGAGGTGCTGGAGTCCAACGGCTCTTCATCCATGGGAACCGTTTGCTCCGGCGTACTGGCAATGATGGATGGCGGCGTGCCGATCAAGGCACCCGTCTCGGGCATTGCCATGGGACTGGTCAAAGAGGGTGACCAGGTGGTAATTCTTTCCGACATCCTGGGCGACGAAGATCATACCGGCGACATGGATTTTAAGGTGACCGGCACGGCTGAGGGCATCACGGCGCTTCAGATGGATATCAAGATCCACGAGCTATCCCGGGAAATTATGGAAAAGGCCTTGGAGCAGGCCAAGGTGGGCCGGCTGCACATTCTGGATAAGATGCTCCAGGCATTGGCTGTCCCTCGCGAGGAGATTTCTCCTTTTGCGCCGAAAATTATTGCGATCAAGATCAACCCGGACAAAATTCGCGACATCATCGGTCCGGGTGGGAAGGTGATCCGGGCCATTCAGAGCGAAACCAACACCAAGATCGAGATCGACGACAGCGGCTTGGTCAAGATTGCCGCCACATCGGCCGAAGACGGCGAGGCCGCCCGGCTGCAAGTGGAGACGCTGACCATGGAGCCCGAAGTGGGGGCCACATACGAAGGGAAGGTGGTCAAGACCACCGATTTCGGCGCTTTTGTTCAGATTGTTCCCGGCACCGATGGCCTGGTGCACATCAGCCAGTTGGCCAACCACCGGGTTGGAAAAGTGACCGATGTGGTCAAAGAGGGCGATAGCCTGAAAGTCAAAGTCCTTGAAATCTCCAAGGACGGCAAGATTCGACTCAGCCACAAGGCCGTTCTGGAAGATGAGCGTGAATCCGACGGTCGATAAAACCATCCTGGATAACGGCGTTCGCATTGTTTCCATGAACATGCCGCATGTCCGCTCCGTTTCCATGGGCGTGTGGGTGCACGTGGGCGCCCGCGATGAGACCGATGCCGAGAGCGGGCTCTCGCATTTTATCGAGCACATGATTTTCAAGGGAACGGTTCGGCGCAGCGCGTTTCAGATCGCCAAGGAATTCGATGCCATCGGCGGTCAGACGAATGCGTTTACCTCCATGGAGCACACCTGCTACCATGCACGGGTGCTGGATGTCCATCTGGAAACCATGGTGGATATCCTCTCCGACATCTTCCTGAATTCGACTTTTGATGAGAGGGAGGTCGCGCGGGAACGGCCGGTGATTTTGCAGGAGATTGGCATGGTGGAGGACAGTCCAGAGGACTGGGTTCACACCATGATGGGCCCCGCCTTCTGGGGTGGTCATCCGCTGGGGCGATCCATCCTCGGCTCTCGGGACAACATTCAGGCCTTTGACAGCCCGACCATCAAGGATTTTTTCAAGCGGCTCTATCAGCCCGACCGGATCGTCGTCGCCATTGCCGGCAATGTGGTGCACGATCGTTTTGTAGAGATGGTGGGACCCGTTTTTGCAACCATCGCCGCCGGCAACGGGTTTGCCTCCCGGCGTGTGCCGGCCACTGGCTCCGGCATCAAACGGAAACACCGTGATCTTGAGCAGTCACACATCTGTTTGGGCATGAGCGGGGTGCCGGTGGCCGATCCCCGCCGATTCGCCGCCTCCCTGATCAACACCATCATTGGCGGCAACATGAGCTCCCGGCTCTTTCAGATCATACGTGAGGAACGGGGGCTGGCCTATTCCATTTACTCCTTTTTGATGTCTTTTGCCGACACTGGCATGTTCGGCGTCTACACCGCGGTCGCACCGACGGATTTGGATACCAGCGTCGACTTGATCATGGATCAGATCCGGCGGTTGAAACAAGAACCGGTTACCGACGATGTGCTGGCAGATGCCAAGGCGTTTACCAAAGGCAACCTTCTCATGGCCGCGGAAAGCCCGGACAACCAGATGATCCGCTTGGCCCAGAACGAATACTACTTCGGCCGTTCCATTCCCATGCAGTCGGTGATCGACAACCTCGATGCCGTCACCGCCGCCGACCTGCTTTGCCTGGCCAACGATCTCTGGGGCAGGGGCAATGCCGCCCTGACCATGCTGGGGCCGGGTGTCGACCGGACCGATCTTTCCGGAAGACTGACGCTGTAGCGTCAATCGTCGACGGGAAAACAGCGGTGGCCCGTTTTCAACCAAGGCGAACCCATGGCTGATCCGGATAAATGCGAAACAACCGATCGCAGGCACCCAATCTCAAATGATGAATGACAAATAACAAATCGCAAATAAACGCCAAATTACCATCTTCATATCAAGATACGCATATGCACCATCCTCCATCGATCCAGTTTCTCAGGCTGGACCCCGAAAACAACCAGGATATCCCACTGCCCCGCTACATGACGGCCCAGAGCGCCGGCATGGACATCTGTGCCGCCCTGAACGATAATCTGGTATTGGCGCCGGGCCGCATCAGCTTGGTGCCCACCGGGTTTGCCATGGCGCTGCCGATTGGTTTCGAAGCCCAGATCCGACCCCGCAGCGGATTGGCGGTCAAACACGGCCTCGGCATCATTAATGCACCGGGAACCATCGACGCCGACTATCGGGGAGAGGTGAAGATCGCTTTGATTAACCTGGGACAGGAGCCGGTGACGCTCAAACGTGGGGACCGTATCGCCCAGATGGTGATCAACCAGGTCTGCCAGGCCCGGATCGACGTCGTCGACCAACTCGATGAAACCGACCGCAGCGTTGGCGGATTCGGGCATACGGGACGATGACCATGGTCCATTCCCGTGAATCGGAAGGTGGGGACGACGGTCATGTCGGCCGTCTGTCGGTCAGTGTCTTGGCCAGCGGCAGTCGGGGAAATGCCACCTACCTGTCCGATGGTCGTACCGCGATTTTAATTGATGCCGGCCTGTCCGGGGTAGAGATTCAACGGCGGATGATCCGCAAAGGCCTGGATCCAAGCAAACTGGACGCCATCCTCGTTACTCACGAGCATGCCGACCATATCCATGGTGTGGGGGTTCTCTCGCGTCGTTTTGGGCTCAGGGTATACATCAATGACGGCACGCGGCAGGCTTCGGCAAGCGCTTTGGGCAAATTGCCCGGCATCTGCCCGTTTTCATGCGGGGACACCTTTGGTATCGGCAACTTGACCATCCACCCTTTTTCAATCTCACACGACGCCGAGGACCCGGCCGGTTTTTCGATTACATGCAATGGCGCAAAAGTGGGCGTGGCCACCGATCTGGGAATCGTTACCGGTGTGGTGAAAACGCACTTGAAGGCTTGCGACATCCTTATTCTCGAAGCCAACCACGATCCTCAAATGCTGATTGACGGACCCTACCCGTGGCCGCTGAAACAGCGTATCCGCGGCCGCAGCGGCCATCTTTCCAACGACGACACCGCCCTGTTGCTGGAAACCCTTCAACACGATCGGCTGGCTCATGTGATTCTGGCCCATTTGAGTGAGGAGAACAATACGCCAGAAAAAGCCCGGCAAGCGGTCATGACCGTGCTTAACGGCGGCGGGGTCACCCTCCATGTGGCCTCACAGGCGGCGGGCAGCCGTGTCCTGACCCTTGGTTGAGGGCAACCGCGATGGCGCCTGGCTTATCGCCACGCGAACCGCCGCCATTCCGCTTCCGGCCGTCAACATCGCTTGACACCGTCAGGCTTTTTGCGCCGTGATCTGGTTGTTGATGAAATCGATAAAGGCCTGGCACAAGGGAGAGGGGTCTCGGTGGCGGTGAAGCGTGAGGTAAAAGGCCCGTTTAAGGTTCAACCCGTCGATGGCCAGCCTCTTTAGTCTTCCTGCCGCGACGTCGTCGGATACCGCGATGGCCGATAGAATGGATACCCCCATGTGGTTCTTTATCCCCTGGCGGATTGCTTCGGTGCTGCCGAAGCGGGCCACCACATTCAGTTCGTTGAGGTTCAGACCGGCTTCGGAAAAACTGGTCTGGATGGATTTAAGCGTGCCCGATCCGTGCTCACGGATGACAAAGGGCTCGGTGAACAGCTGTTTCGCCGTGACCTGTTTTCTTTGGGACCATCGGTGATCGGCCGGCACCACCAGGCACATCTCATCTTCCACCAATTGGGTCTGCAAAATGCCGGTATTGGCGGAAACGGCACCCACCACACCCAATTCCAAATCCCCGCGCAGAATCGCTTCGGTAATGCGCCGCGTGTCGGCAATGGCAAGGCTGACGTTGACTTCCGGAAAGCGCGCCGTAAAGGCGCCGATCATTGCCGGCAGTACGAAAGCGCCTGGAATCGTGCTGCCACCAATATTCAGGCTACCTTTGACCTTGCCCTTGAATTCGGCCATGGCACTTTCGGTCTCATCGCGCAGGGCGGTTATCCGTTTGGCATACCGGTAGAGCAGGCGTCCGGCTTTGGTGGGCAGGACCTCCTTGGCCAGGCGGTCGATGAGCCGGCAGTCGAAGTGCGCCTCCAAATCCTTGATGTGGCTGGAGACAGTGGGCTGAGAGAGGTGAACGGCGCGCCCCGCCTTTGAAAAGCTCTTCAGGTCGACCACTTTGCAGAAGATTTGAAGCTGCCAAAGGTTCATGGCTTACTTTCCGAATTTGGCCTTGATTCGACGGTTGACCCCGGGCGGCACCATGTCCGAGACGTCACCGCCAAAGCGGGCGGCCTCCTTGATGATGGATGAGCTGGTAAAGATCCATCGGAGGCCGGTCATCAGAAATACCGTTTCAATCTCCCGGTTGAGCTTCCTGTTCATCAGTGCCAGCTGAAATTCATACTCGAAATCGGAAACGGCGCGCATTCCCCGCAACACGGCGTTCGCCTTCCTTTTCTGGGCGTAATCCACAAGCAGGCCGTCGAAGGTGTCAAATTCGATATTATTGATCCCGGACATGGATTCTTGCAACATCTCCAGACGCTCTTCGACGGTGAACAGGGATTGCTTGCCGGGATTGTGTAAAATGGCGATGATGATTCGGTCGAACAACTTCAAGCTGCGTTCGGCAATGTCGATGTGTCCGTTGGTGACTGGATCGAAGGATCCGGGATAGATGGCGATACGTTGCATGAAGACTCCCAGCAGTTGATGACGGCAAAGCGGCGCAAAAGGGGTTGATCGTTTTTCGGGAACGGTCTATAGCACGGAATCTATAAAAGAAACAAGGGTTTTCCCGAATCGACGCTGGTCGTAAAGAACCAGTCTGCCCATGGGTAGGACGATGGATTCTCGGCGGCTGTGTTCGATGACCACGCGGGCGCCGGCGGCCAGTGCGCCGCAGGACAAGAGCCCGGCCAACGCGGGTGACACGGCATCGGTCGCATAAGGGGGATCCATGAAGACCAAGTCGAAGGCATCTCGCTCCGGTATCAGGCAGTTGAGGTTCTTTAAGATATTCCAGCGGATCACGCGGGCGCGATCTTCCAGTCCCAGTTGGCGGATGTTGCGTCGGATGGTCGTAAGGGCCGTCTTTGCCTGATCCACGAAGACGGCGGATGCCGCGCCCCGGCTCAGTGCCTCGATCCCTAAAGCACCGCTACCGGCAAACAGATCCAGTATCCGCTTGGTCTGGACGCTGTCGGCCAGGATATTGAACACGGACTCTTTGATCCGATCGGCCGTCGGTCGAATCGCCATGCCGGCGGGTGCCATCAACCGTCGGCCTTTCAACCTCCCGCTGATCACCCTCATCCTTGGTTTGCCGTCATCAGCGATTTGATAAATTTTGGCTTCACACCGATCGCTTTTGCTGTTTTGTTCACATCATTGTTGTTGGCGGCCAGTTTTTTACGAACATATTCGGCTTCAAAAGCGGTGCGGGCCTGTTCAATACCATCAATGGAAAAGAGTTCGCTCACCGCGGTTTTCGGATCGGAGAGGTTGGCGGGCAGATCCTTAATGGTGATGGTGTCCTTTTTAACCATGATGGCCAATCTTTCGATGAGGTTTTTCAATTCCCGGACATTGCCTGGCCAGGTGTATTTCGTTATGATCTTCAGCGCATTGGCGGCAATCGTCTTGCGTTTCTCACGATTGTTGGCCGCCGCTTCGGCCAGAAATATGTCAACCAAGGCGGGGATGTCTTTGGCCCGATCCCGCAGGGGCGGGACTTCGATGGGAACCACGTTGAGGCGGTAATACAGGTCTTCCCGGAAACTTCCCTTTTCGATCTCCACTTCCAGATCCTTGTTGGTCGCCGCGATGACCCGGACGTCCGTCGTCAATACCCGGCCGCCACCCACCCGCTGAAATTTTTTCTCATCGAGGACGCGCAGGATTTTGGCCTGGGTGACCAGGCTCATGTCGCCGATCTCGTCCAGAAAAATCGTACCGGTGTTGGCCAGCTCGAACTTGCCCCGTTTTTTGGTATTGGCGCCGGCAATGGCACCCTTTTCATGGCCGAAGAGCTCACTTTCGATGAGTGTCTCGGGAATGGCGGCACAATTGACATCAATCATCGGGGAGTCAGCGCGAGGGCTCAATTGGTGGATGGTTCTTGCCACCAGTTCCTTGCCGGTGCCGTTTTCGCCTTTGATCAGTACCCAAGATTCGGAAGGGGCAACCGTGGCGATCTGCGTCTTGAGTGCCTGCACCGGTTCACTGCTGCCGCTGATGGAGTGCTTTTCGATCGTTTTTTTTCGCAAATAGCGGTTTTCTTCCTCCAGGCGGCGAAAGTTGAGGGCGTTGTTGATGGCAACGATGACTTTGTCGATATTCAGGGGTTTTTCGATGAGATCGAAGGCGCCCAGTTTGGTCGCCTTGACCGCCGTTTCCACGT
>JAAUYD010046803.1_pt1 | contig 12513 bp, 11 predicted proteins | sample 7278101 | NCBI WGS metagenome assembly JAAUYD01 (sample SAMN14350128, study PRJNA611818) | marine sediment metagenome | isolation source: surface marine sediment (0.6m) | place: French Polynesia: Moorea | collected 2018-08 | reverse complement strand
TACTCACCGACAGCCGACGATGATGGATTCGACGCAGCGGTAACGGCTTTCTCGCTGTCACCGACGGGAGCGCTTGCTGCGAGCAGCGGCGGAGTCAACCCCAGTTTCTCCTTCGTATTCCTAGTGCGTGTGCGCTGATTGACTTGCTGCACCGCACGGTGTCATTGTCAGCCGGCCGTGCATAAGACCCTCGACAGCAAGCTGCCACATGTCGGCACAACTATCTTCTCCGTCATGAGCCGGCTAGCGGAAGAGACCGGCGCCATCAACCTGTCGCAAGGCTTCCCCAGCTTCGAACCGCCCGACGCGTTGCTCGAACGTTTCGAGCACTACCTTACGCACGGCGCGAACCAGTACGCGCCTATGCCCGGCGTGCCATCGATGTTACAGGCCATCGCGAACAAGACCTTCCGCACCCAGGGTCGATCTCTCGACACCGAAAACGAGCTGACCGTATCGACGGGAGCGACCGAGGGACTGTTCAGCGCGATCACCGCACTAATCAGGCCGGGCGACGAAGTCATCGTGCTGGACCCGGCTTACGATGCCTACGAGCCGGCAATCGAGTTGTCCGGTGGCCGGGCCGTCCATGTGCCACTGGCCATACATGATGATGAATTCGTCGTCGACTGGCAGCCTGTTGCCGACGCTGTGTCGCCGAAGACGCGGGCCATCGTCCTGAATTTCCCCCACAACCCGACGGGTGCGGTCATCGGTCGCGACGGACTGGACACGCTGGCCAGCCTCCTTCGCGACACAGACGTGTACGTCATCAGCGACGAAGTCTATGAGCACATCGTGTTTGACGACGTCCTGCATGACAGCGTGCTATCTCACGATGAGTTGTGGGAACGCAGCATTGTCATTTCGTCGTTCGGCAAGACGTTCCATGCGACCGGCTGGAAAGTCGGCTACGCTGCCGCGCCCGCGCATTTGACGACCGAGTTCCGCAAGGTGCACCAATTCACGACATTCGCCGTGAACACGCCGGCACAGTTTGCCTTGGCGGATTACCTTGAGAGTGACCCGGCGTTCTACCTTGCGCTGTCGGGGTTCTACCAACAGAAGCGCGACCTGTTTTGCGATCTGCTGGAACCCTCACGACTGCGCCTGCGCCCGTCCAGGAGCACGTTCTTCCAGGTCGCTGACTACAGCGAGATTTCCGACCAACCCGACGTCGAGGTTGCGGAACAATGGACGACGGACAACGGTATCGCAACGATACCGTTGTCCGTGTTCTGTGAGACGCCGTTCAGTGGCCATCGGTTGCGATTCTGTTTCGCCAAGGACGACGAGACGCTGACACGCGCCGCCGAGATATTGTGCGAACTCTAGCCCTCGCAATCGGTGAGATACTCGGGCTAGCTGCCGAGCTGGAAAGCCAGAAGTGCGCCGACGTATCCCAGCGCCGACATGTACGCCCATGCGAATACGGGCCATCGCCAGCTGTTGGTCTCGCGGCGGATGACTGCGATCGTCGCTGCACACTGCAGGCATAGCGCGTAGAAGATCAACAGACCGACCGCCATCGGCAACGTGAATACGGGCCGACCATCCGGCCAGCTCGCAGACTTTATTCGCTCCGACAGGCGAGCCTCATCCGCTTCGTCGCCGACTGCGTACACGGTACCCAGAACGGCGATGACCACCTCTCGCGCAGGAAAGCCTGCGATGACGGCCGATGAGACGCGCCAGTCCCAACCTAAAGGGCTGAACAGAGGCTCCACCGTCTTGCCCATCCGTCCGAGCCAACTTTGTTCCAGCTGCAATGCCGCTGCGCGGTTGCCAATCTCTTCGAGTGCATCCGCCAGTCGCTCTCCGGACAGGCTCTGCTCCGCTTGTGCCTGCGCCGCCACGGTGAACTCGGCCACGTCGTCGGATCGGGGGTAGTAGGCAAGTGCCCAAACGATCAGAGCCACGACGAAAATGACCGTGCCTGCCCGGTAGAGGAACACTTTAGCCCTGCCCAGCAGCTGGATCAGCACCGTTCGAAGGTTCGGCCTGCGGAATGCCGGCAGCATCAGCGCGAAAGGCGGCTTCGGCCCGCGCAAGGCCGTCTGCCTGAGCAACAGCGCGGTCAGCACCCCCATGACAATGCCGAAGAGATACAGAGCAAACAGCACAAGCCCCTGCAGGTTCAGGAACCCGACATTCCTTGCCGGTACGAAGGCTGCGATCAACAAGGCGTATACCGGCAGGCGCGCCGAGCAGGTCATGAACGGTGCGGCGAGAATGGTCGCGATGCGATCGCGACGGTTGGGTATTACGCGTGTTGCCATGATGCCTGGAACGGCGCAGGCGAAACTCGAAATCATCGGGATAATCGACTGCCCTGAGAGGCCTACCGATCGCATCGCCCTGTCGAGCAGGTATGCCGCGCGAGCGAGGAAGCCGGAGTCCTCGAGCAGTATGATGAACAGGAAGAGAATCAGGATCTGCGGCAGGAAGATGATGACGCTGCCGACACCGGCGATGATCCCGTCGCCGACCAGGCTCGCGAATGCACCGTCGCCGAGAGCGTCTACGGCTGCGCCGCTGAGCGCAGAGGTCGCTGAATCGATTAGGTCCATGATCGGCGTTGCCCAGGCAAACACGGCCTGGAATACGATGGCCATGACGACGAACAGACCGATCGTTCCCGGTATTGGGCGATTCGCAAACCGTATGATCTTTGCGCTGAGGGTCTTGTAGACAGGCAACGTCTCCTGAACCTCATCCATCGTTTTTCGAACCCACGCGTAGCGGGCACGGGCCTCCGCGGCTAATGGCTCGTCGTCGCCGAACAGCGAGGCACGAATCGCGTCAAACGCTGTTTGCTTCTCGGGCAGCAATTCAGTCGCGAGTGACTTATTGGCGTCGTCCGGCCCGTCGACGATCAGGCGCCCGACTTCGGCAACCGAGTGGCCCGGATCCAGTTGTCTCGCTGCGTCGAACAGCGCGGGCCAGGCGGGATCGATAGACTCCCTGGACTGATCGGGCAGTGTGCTCAGCGTGTCTTTCAGCGCATCAATGCCCTGCCCGGTGGTCGCCGTTACCGGATGAACCGGTATACCGCCAAGGCGGGCCGACAGCGCATCAATGTCGATGTTGATACCGGCAGCCTGTGCGACGTCCGTCATCGTGAGCGCGACAGCAATCGGACAGTCCATCTCAATGAGCTGCTGCAGAAGGTACAGGCCCTGGTAGAGATTCGTCGAATCGATGACCGCAAGAATGCCATCGGGCGCAGACGCGCCCGGCATCCTGTCGAAGATCACGTTGACGGCGATCATCTCCTCGAACGAGTGCGCACTCAACGCATGCGTACCCGGCAGGTCGACCAGTTCCAGCTTGACGCCGTCATGCGTCATCTCGCCGACGTGACGCTCCACGGTCACACCGGGGTAGTTGCCGATTCGCTGGCGCAGTCCGGTTAATCGATTGAACAGCGTACTCTTGCCCGAATTCGGGTTGCCAACCACCGCAACGCTGGCGTCGGATCGCCGACTTACTGCTATCTTGTGGGCAGGAACGCGAGTTTCGGAGGGTCTATTCACCGGCTCCGACAGGTGACACTGAAAACGCCCTGGCCTGCTCGCGGCGCATGGATATGGCTTGGCCAAACAGGATGAACTCGATGGGGTCGCCGCCGAGTGCCGACGTCGCATGTTCGATCTCGGCACCCTCAACGAGGCCGAGCGTCATCAGGCGCCGTACTTGTGGGTCCCTGGTATCGACGGCATCGATAACGACCTTGTCGCCAGCATTCATCGATGCGAGTGTCTTGCCTGATTCTGCCATTTGACGTGTTGCAGCCGGAGATTTATGCGTCTCTCAAGCATCCTGATCTTGATGACTGAATGGTAATTATTCGCATTACGACCCGCAACCGCATTCCGTAGTGGATATCCCTTATTAACGTGTCGCCGATTCGGGCAGGACAGCCTCGATACGCTGCATGACGTCGATCCGACTGACCATATCGTGAATGTAGTCGAGTTCGTCAGTCTCCAGAACGAGCACGTCCGACAGGTCGTAAGACGCTATCCAGCCCTCGTACAGGCGATCGAGACGTTTGAGATATGACAGCGGCACGTCCCTCTCCATCGCCCGGCCACGCATGCGAATTCGCTTCCGCAATGTACGCATTGAGCAGCGCAGGTAAATCATCAAGTCGGGCGGCCGGATGGCATCGAGGATGGCATGGTAGAAGCCCTGGTACGTCTCCCAGTCCCGTTTCGAGATTTTTCGCATCTGGTGCAGCGCCGTCGCGAAAATCTCGGCGTCCTCGAAGATCGTACGATCCAGCGCCACGACACCGGGTTGCCGGTCCAGCTCCTGGTGCAAGCGAAACTTGTTCGACAGGAAATACAGCTGTGACTGGAAGGCCCAGCGTTTCATATCCTTGTAGAAGTCTGCGAGGTAGGGATTCTCGTCGTTCGGTTCGTAGAAGGGCTGGACGTCGTAATGGCGTGCCAGGAAGTCGACCAGGGTCGATTTTCCGGCACCCATATTTCCGGCGATTGCGATCGACCTCTTCATTGGCGCTACCTTACCGCATCGCGCTGTGGCGTCGAGAGAAAAGTTCTCTTAAGCTGGAGCCAGGGTCCCGGGAGAAGTCGAGTGCAGAAGACTGTCAGGAGCACGCTGTTTAGCGAGGAGCAGATCGAACGTCGTGTCGGTGAACTCGCGAAGGCCATATCTGACGATTATCGTGACAAAGGCAACGTCGTCCTGATCGGTATCCTGAAAGGCTCGTTCATTTTCCTGGCCGACCTCAGCAGGAAACTGGACATCGATCGCACCGTGGAATTCATCGCGGTATCGAGCTACCACGGTGCAACGAGTGGCGCGGTCCGGATGATCATGGACGTCCGCGGCGACATCGCCGGTCGGCATGTGTTGATCGTCGAGGACATTGTCGATACCGGCAACACGCTGAAGTACCTGATCCAGATCTTAAAGTCCCGGAATCCCGCATCGCTTAAGACCTGTGCGCTGCTGCACAAGGCCGAGGCAACAGTCGCCGACGTGCCTATCGACTACGTAGGATTCCCGATCGGCGACGAGTGGGTCGTCGGCTACGGTCTCGACTACGACGAGTTCGGCCGCACCCTGCCCTACATCGGCGTCATCGATCCCGATTGATCCTGGGAACACGCTCGGACGACGCGATCCACCGCGAACCAGGAGGTTTGCCAGGTAGATGGATGACGAGGAAAAGCTTGATGAGGGTGGCGACGTGTACACACAAGCATACGAGCGGTCCGAGAAGCGTTCTGACGATCCAGCCGCCGGCTGGCGAGCCTCTAGGAATCGGCGCAGTGGGCGTATTCGATTTCTATCGTCGAATGCCCTATGCCGTACTCAGACTTCAGAACCTGCTTGACCTCCCTGATCGTTCTCGACGGATCCGTGTCGGCCTCATCCAGCGTTACGTGCATCGTTAGCATCAGGCTCTGCTGCGTCAGCCCCCAGACATGCACATGGTGAATCTCCTTGACGGCGGGCAGCTGAGCGACGAGCTTGTCCTGCATTTCGTGATGGTCGAACCATTCCGGAGCGCCCTCCAGCAGGATATGAGCGCTGCGTTTGACCAGTACCCATGCACTCTTGAGTATCAATCCGGCGACGGCGACCGAAAGAATGGGGTCGATGGGCATCCAGCCGGTGTAAATAATGATGATTGCCGCAGCGATTGCAGCGACAGAGCCCAGCAAGTCCCCGGCCACGTGCAGGGCGGCACCTCGTATGTTCAGGTTCTCGCGATCGCCACCGTGCAGCACAGCGAATGCGACAACATTGACGACCAGGCCGGCCGACGCGACCAGTAACATAGTGGCGCCCATGACCGGCTGCGGCGCGAGCAGGCGCTGAATCGCCTCGAAGGCGATCCAGCCAACGATAACGAGCAGGCTGAGACCATTGACGAACGCGGCAAGTATCTGGAAACGCTGATATCCATAACTCATCCTGCTACCCGCAGGGCGTTTGCTGACCTGGAAAGCCAGCGCCGCGAGTCCCAGCGCCATGGTGTCTGTGAACATGTGCCCGGCGTCGGCCAACAGCGCGAGGCTGCCCGACAGCAGACCGCCTATCACCTCGACGATCATGAACAGTCCAGTCAGCACGAGCGCTACGAGAACGCGCGCCTGGTTACTGTTGCCGTGGACGTGTCCCACGATTACCGACCCTGACTGTTTTCCGGGCGGAAGACCAGGTTGGCGGCGCGTTTGTTCGTAAGCGGCAGCGTACCGAGATCGAGACTTGCATCAGGCCTCTCGCCGCCAACGTCGAGGGCGAAGAGACCGGCCTGGCTTGCGAGGATCTTGCGTGGATGCGACATACCGATTCCCTGTCGATATCGTGAAGTAACGAGGACAAACTCGCCCGTCAGCGACAATGATGACCGGCCCGGCATTGTTTTTAAAGGAGTTTTCGGCCGAAATCGCGGATTCCTGCGGTGCGTTGCAAGCAGGTTGAATGAGCCCGGGACAGAGCCGCCAAAAAAAAACGGCTCTGCAGCAGAGCCGTTTTTCTAGCTACCTACGTTTGTACGTGGTACCTGGCCCCCCTGAGTTCCCCCGCCAAGCCGTACCTGAAGGCATCTTCACGTCATCGAATTGGCAAAGTGTTGCTGAAAGACGACGTTTAGATGCAGAGACGGTCGCAGAAAACCCCATTGATGTCAACGTTTCGTTACAATTTTGTCTCAAAAATGTAGCACTTGGAGGTTTATGTCGTATTTTAACAACAGAAAGTCACGACAATGCCTCATCAGAAGTACCGTCTATCGATGTGCCATGATCTGTCCTGACGCGAAAGCCCCGCATTTGTTAGTGTTCCGGAATCCCGGGACAGACTGACAATCATGAAAAAAGCGCTTACAAGTTTCTTACTCCTCATCACGTTCAGTGCGAACGCAAACGTTACGATTATCGACAACGTGAGCGGCTATACCTCAACGGATAGCGGTATTCAGTCATTCTCCTCGATCGCGTTCGATGACGCGGGGCGGATCGTAGGCACCAACGTTGACGTCGAGGCGTTCGACGGAGCCACCGTGATCGATGGGCAGGGCCGCGTTGTCCTGCCGGGCCTGACTGACGCTCACGCCCATGTCAGCAGCCTCGGCATCCTGCAGGTGTCGCTCGACCTGTTCGGTGTCGACAGCCTCGAGGAGGCCGTTGCCCGAATCGCAGCTTTTGCTGAAAACAACAAGGGCTCCGGTTGGGTCAAGGGCCGAGGCTGGAACCAGGTGCTATGGGAAAGTAACGAGTTCCCGACGGCCGCGGACATCGACGCCGTCGTTGCCGACCGCCCCGTATGGCTTCGTCGTGTCGACGGCCATGCCGGCTGGGCGAACAGCAAGGCGATGGAACTCGCAGGCATCGACAAGGACACGCCGGACCCGGTTGGCGGTAAGATCATTCGCGATGATAACGGCAACGCGACAGGCGTCCTGATCGACAAGGCCATGTACATGGTCGAGGAACAGGTGCCGGAAATAACCAAGGCCGAGCTGCGAGTAGCCTACGGAAAGGCGATCGCCCTGGTGAATTCGCTCGGCATTACCGGCGTTCACGATGCTGGCATCAGTAAGACAGATGCCGAAGTACTTATTGCCATGGCCGACGATGGCGAACTCAACCTGCGCTTCTACGGCATGGTCAGCGGTTCCGGAGAAAACCTCGACGCGATCGGCAAGCCCCTGGTCGCCTACGGCAACGACCGGTTGGATATTCGCTCGGTCAAGCTGTACCAGGACGGAGCGCTGGGCAGTCGCGGAGCGGCGATGCTCGAACCCTACAGCGACGATCCGGAGAATTACGGGCTACCGTTCTGGACACAGGATGAACTGGACGCGAAGGTCGCCAAGGCTAACGGTCTCGGGTTCCAGGTTGGCGTTCACGCCATCGGGGACAAGGGAAACCAGATGGTCTTGAATTCTTTCGACAAGGTCCAGGAGGGTAAGCCCTCAGAGCTCCGCAACCGCGTGGAGCACTCACAGATCGTCACACTGGATGACATCCCGCGCTTCGCGGAACTCGGCGTGATTGCATCCATGCAGCCGGTCCACGCGACCAGCGATATGAACATGGCCGAGGACCGTGTTGGGCCTGAGCGCATCAAGGGCGCCTATGCGTGGCGCAAGTTCCTGGAGGCCGGCGTCGTCGTCGCGAGCGGGTCAGACTTTCCGGTCGAACTCGCCAACCCCTTCCACGGTCTTTACGCGGCCGTGTCCCGGCAGGACCGAGGTGGCATGCCGGAGGGCGGATGGTATGCAGAGGAATCGCTGACACGGGCCGAGGCACTTCACTCATTCACGCTGGCAGCCGCTTACGCGGCACTGCAGGAAGATCGCCTGGGAAGCCTGGAGACGGGCAAGTGGGCAGATTTCATCGTTATTGACCGAGACTTCTTCGAGGTCGACGTGTACGAGATCGACGATATAGAGGTCATTGAAACCTGGATCGGCGGGCAGAAAGTCTATACGCGTGAGGCCGCGGAGTGATCGTCGAACAGCTCTGGGTAGGCAACAATTACAGAAACTTCAATTACCTGGTGGCCTGCCCTGACACGCGGGACGCTCTCGCAATAGATCCGCTCGACTACGAACAGTGTCTGAGGGTGGCCGACGCTCGCGGCTTTACCATCACTCAGATCGTCAATACTCACGAACACGGCGACCATATCGGCGGGAACAAGGCGATGGTTGCTGCGACCGGCGCGACTATCATCGCGCACAAGAATGCCGGTAGACGGATTCCGAACGTCGGGCTTGGCGTCGGGGCCGGAGACGTCATCAAGGTCGGCACGACGGTAGAGCTGGAGTGCCTCGATACCCCGGGCCACACGATGAGCCACATCTGCCTGCTGTCAAAGACGGACCCACCGGCGTTGTTTTGCGGCGATACGCTGTTCAATGCCGGCGCCGGCAACTGCCATAACGGGGGGCACCCGGAGGAGCTGTACGAGACATTCACTACCCAGCTCGATCGCCTGCCCGGCGACACACGCATCTATCCGGGGCACGACTACCTGGTCAACAATCTTCAATTCACTCTGGACCGCGAGCCTGACAACGAGGCGGCGCGCGAAATGCTGGCGCGCTACGCCGATCAGGACCCTGCGAATGCCCATGTGACGACGCTGGCGGAGGAACGCCGAATCAATACGTTCTTCCGCCTCGACAGTCCGGTTATAGCAAGCCGCCTTAAAGCCGAATTCGGCCGGGATTACGATGAGAAAGGCACTTTCCTGAAGCTAAGAGAGCTGCGCAACAGTTGGTAGCCAAAAATTCGGTACGGCGTGGGCAGGAATCGATATAATCCCGCCCTTTTTCCCCGGCCAGTCCGCATGCACCCAACCGAGAAGCTCCGCAATATCGCGATCATTGCCCACGTCGACCACGGCAAAACAACGCTGGTCGACCGCCTGCTGCAGCAATCCGGCACGCTCGACGAACGGGCGACTATCCCCGATCGCGTCATGGATTCCAATGACCTGGAACGCGAGCGTGGCATTACGATCCTGTCGAAGAACACGTCGATCCGCTGGAACGACTGGCGGATCAACATCGTCGACACGCCGGGACACGCCGACTTTGGCGGCGAAGTCGAGCGCGTGCTGTCGATGGTGGACGGCGTGTTGCTGCTCGTCGACGCGGTCGAAGGCCCGATGCCACAGACCCGCTTCGTAACACAGAAGGCCTTCGAGCACGGCTTCGTGCCGCTGGTCGTCGTCAATAAGATCGACCGCGACGGTGCTCGCCCGGACTGGGTACTGGACCAGACCTTCGACCTCTTCGATCGCCTCGGCGCTACCGATGAGCAGCTGGACTTCCCGGTCGTCTACGCGTCTGCCCTGCAGGGCTTCGCCGGCATGGATACGGATGTGTCGGGTGGCGATACCACTCCCCTGCTGCAGGCAATCGTCGATCATGTCCCGCCGCCGGACGTACAGGTCGACGGGCCGTTGCAGCTGCAGGTCTCCAGCCTCGACTACAATTCCTACGTCGGCGTGCTCGGCATCGGCCGCATCAACCGCGGCACGGCAAAGGTCGGCAGCCGGATCAGCGTCGTGCGCCGCGACGGCAGCAAGACATCCGGACAGCTTGCCAACCTGTACGGCTTTCATGGCCTCGAGAGAGTGCCGGTTGAGCAAGCCCAGGCCGGCGACATCGTCGTCTTCAGCGGCGTCGAGGACCTGCAGATTTCGGACACTGTCTGCTCGCCCGACCAGCCCGAAGGCCTGCCTCCGTTGAGCGTAGATGAGCCTACGATCAGCATGACCTTCCAGGTCAACAAGTCCCCGTTCGCAGGCCAGGAAGGCAAATACCTGACCAGCCGCCAGATCCTCGAGCGGCTGAACCAGGAGCTCAAGCACAACGTCGCCCTGCGCGTCGAGGAGACCGACGACCCGGACAAGTTCCAGGTATCCGGCAGGGGCGAACTGCACCTGTCTGTGTTGATCGAGACAATGCGCCGGGAAGGCTTCGAGTTGGCCGTTTCCCGGCCATCGGTCATCGAACATGAGATAGACGGCGTCATCCAGGAACCGTGGGAAATGGTGACCGCCGACTTCGAGGAAGCGTACCAGGGCTCGGTTATGCAGAGCCTGGCCGAAAGAAAGGGCGAACTCCTGAGCATGAGTTCCGATGGCCGCGGCAGGTCGCGGCTCGAGTACCGCATCCCGTCGCGCGGCCTGATCGGGTTTCGTACCGAGTACCTGACGATGACGGCAGGTACCGGCCTGCTCTACAACGTCTTCGACCGTTACGGCCCAAAAGTGAAGTCCGATATCGGGCAACGAATCAACGGGGTCATGGTCTCCAACGTCGCTGGCAAAGCGCTGGCGTATGCTCTGTACAACCTGCAGGACCGCGGCTCATTGTTTATCGGCCACGGCGTACAGGTCTACGAAGGCATGATCGTTGGGATTCACAAACGGAGTAACGACCTGCCGGTCAATCCGACCAAGGGCAAACAGCTGACCAACATTCGCGCCGCGGGCTCCGATGAGAACATCCAGCTGACGCCGCCATTGAACTACTCCCTGGAGCAGGCCCTCGAATTCATCGACGATGACGAGCTCGTCGAGATCACTCCGACCAGCATTCGACTGCGCAAGAAGTTGCTCGCCGAGGGTGAGCGACGCAGAGACGCGCGGCTGCGATCGAAAGCGGAAGAAGCCTGACGAAGAACCCGGCGTTGCGCACCTGGACAGCAGGCTAGCGTTCGTCCAGTAATTCCGCCAAAGCCCCCAGGCGGTGATCCGCCGGGTCCCTGTTCGCCAGCCACAACCAATACAGCGCACGGTAGGCTCGCACGTAGCTCATGAGATTCGCGAGCAGGTCCTGATCGACAAGACCGAACCGTGCGTCAAGCAGAGCGCGCGCCGCTTGTATACCGAGGGCGTGGTGCGCGACTACGGTAGCGACGTCAAACAGCGGTGAGTTATCACAGGCGTATTCCCAATCGATGAAGAAGATCGATTCCGCCAGCAGTATGTTTCCCACCACCATATCGTTATGGGAGAAGACGAGTTCCTCATCGGCGCGTATCGCGTCGATCGCAGCGATGCAACGATCCGAGGTTGCACGATCGTCGATCGTCGCCGCATAGGATTCCGCAGCGGCGGACGCGTCGAAGCGTCGACCGGTCAGCGGCAGGCCGTGCAGTTTCTTCATCTGCCGACCAAGGCTGGTGATCGTGGCGTCGGAGGTGAGATCGTCGGCCGTCAGCACTTGTGCCTCTACGTACTCTGTCACAATGCAGTGCTCGTCGGAATACAGGACGTTCGGTGACAAGCCATGCTTCGCGACCGACGCCTGGATCGACGCTTCCTCCGGCCGGGAATTCACCGACGAAGATCGCGGCTCGGTGTCCACCTTGCAGAATGCGCGACGCTCGCCGAGCGTCAGGCGAAACGCATCGTCCGTCTGTCCCTGCCGCACTCGCTCGATGGTGGCCTTGCGCCATTCAGGCAGGCGCTCACCGAGCAGGGCTCTGAGTATAAGCTCACGCATGCCCTTGCATCCGCATGGAGCGTCGCCAGGCAATCATGCCGAACGGAATCATGGCGAGATAGACGACGAAGAGCAGCGACGTCAGGTACAGGTCCCGCGACAGGTACAGCAAGATGGATCCAGCGTCGATCACCAGCCAGTACCACCAGTTCTCGAATACCTTGCGCGCGACGAGGAATGTCGTCCAGAACGAGCCGAAGGTCGTGAGAGAATCATAGAAAGGTAAAGCGGCATCGGTGTATCGCGATAACAGAAACGCACTGCCCGCACTGAGTATCAGTATGCTGGCAATCGCGATCGCATGCACTTGCCAGGGCCAGGTAACGACAATCCTGTGTCCTTCTCGGTCCTGCTTCCGCGACCACACCCACCACCCGTAGCCGGCCATGACCAGGTAATAGGCGTTCAGCAGCGACTGCATGTACAACAGGGCCGTGATGAACAGGTAGATGTAGGAAGCGGAGCTGATGGCGGCGAACAGCCAGCACCAGATGTTCTCGCGG
>JAAUYD010232490.1_pt1 | contig 12516 bp, 9 predicted proteins | sample 7278101 | NCBI WGS metagenome assembly JAAUYD01 (sample SAMN14350128, study PRJNA611818) | marine sediment metagenome | isolation source: surface marine sediment (0.6m) | place: French Polynesia: Moorea | collected 2018-08 | reverse complement strand
CTCTGAACCTTCCTCTGCCCCCCTCAACTGAAGCTTTTCGAGCAAAACCTACGCCGTATTGAGAGGTGTGGGAAGATTATTCTTGAACACACCCCAACTATAATCTGTGATTTAGTTGGGGTGTGTTCAAGAATAATCTTCCCACACCTCTCAATACGGCGTAGGTTTTGCTCGAAAAGCTTCAGTTGAGGGGGGCAGAGGAAGGTTCAGAGGCAGAGGAAGCAGTCCCATTTTCTCCCTCTGCTCCCCCTGCATCCCCTGCTTGTCTCAACAGACAATTTTTCGCGGGCCGAGCAATATTGCCACACCTCCCACACTTCTACGAAACCAAGGAAGTGTTAGACTATACATTGTATTTTGTGAATGAAATTCTTAAAAAGCATTGATAATAGTAAATGGTAATCCCAGAAAAATTTTTTCATATCTCTTTTCAATTTGTTACAAAACTTTATATAATAGGGGTAAGCAAACCTGAGTATTTATTCCTAGCTTATGGTTATTACCGAAATTCCCTGGCTCACAGCTATCATTCTTTTCCCCCTAATGGCTGCCTTTGCCATTCCTTTAATCCCTGATAAAGAAGGAAAAACCGTACGTTGGTACGCTTTAGGGGTGGGTTTATTGAACTTTGCTTTAACTATATTCGCTGTTTCTAACGCATACGACTTCAATAACAGCAGTTTTCAACTTGAAGAAACCTATACCTGGGTTCCCCAACTAGGGTTAAACTGGTCAGTAGGCATCGATGGCTTATCGATGCCTTTAATTGTTTTATCTGGCTTAATCACAACGTTAGCCTTACTCGCATCCTGGAATGTCAAGAAAAAGCCTCGTTTATTCTATTTCCTGATGTTGGTGCTATATAGCGCACAAATGGGCGTATTTGCCGCACAAGACTTACTATTGTTCTTCTTTATGTGGGAACTAGAGTTAGTCCCCGTCTATATATTAATTTCTATTTGGGGTGGCGAAAAACGTCTCTACGCAGCCACAAAATTTATATTATATACAGCCCTCGCTTCTATTTTCATTTTAGTTGCAGCCTTCGGTATGGCCTTTTATGGTGATACCGTTACCTTTGATATGGCAGAGTTAGGGATGAAAGATTTTCCCATGGCCTTAGAAGTGTTAGCTTACGCAGGGTTTTTAATCGCTTTTGGGGTAAAACTGCCTATCTTTCCCCTACATACCTGGCTACCAGATGCCCATAGCCAAGCCTCGGCTCCTGTTTCCATGATTTTAGCAGGTGTTTTGTTGAAAATGGGAGGTTACGGGTTAATTCGTTTCAATATTGAAATGTTACCCGATGCTCATATTGAGTTTGCTCCCTTACTGCTTGTTTTAGGGGTTGTCAACGTGGTTTACGGTGCATTTACCGCTTTTGGCCAAACCAACCTCAAACGTCGCCTTGCGTCTTCTTCTATCTCTCACATGGGGTTTGTGCTGATTGGAATTTCTTCCTTTACCGAGTTAGGAATGAATGGGGCTGTTTTACAGATGGTATCTCATGGTTTGATAGCAGCAGCGTTATTCTTCCTCTGTGGTAGCACTTATGAACGGACTCATACCTTAATGATGGACGAAATGGGTGGCTTGGCGCAGAAAATGCCCAAAACCTTCGCTTTATTCACAGCAGCGTCCATGGCTTCTTTAGCCTTACCTGGAATGAGTGGATTTGTGGCAGAATTAACGGTATTTTTGGGTGTAGCTAATAGCGATGTTTACAGTTCCACCTTTAAGACAGTGGTTATCTTTTTAACTGCAGTGGGCTTAATTTTAACCCCCATTTACCTCCTATCCATGTTGCGAGTTGTCTTCTATGGACAGAAAAATGAAGGTTTAAGGTTACCGAAATTTAACTTAGATGCTAAACCTCGTGAAGTGTTCATCACTGCTTGTTTGTTACTCCCTATTATTACGATTGGGTTATATCCTAAATTAGCGACAACCACTTACGATGTAAAAACAGTAGAAGTTGCTTCTAAAGCCCGTTCTGCTTTACCTACCATTGCCCAGCAGCAAGAAACGTCTCGTCAAAATAACATTAATGAAGAGTTAGCTTCAACTGTGTTTGTTGCACCTGAAATTGATTAACGTTGCCATCAGATATAGGTAACTGGATATTCTAGAAAGGGCTGGTAATCCAGCCTTTTCCATTAATTTTCTAATTATTCAAAACAGTTAACCGTAACATTCTGAATTTTTTCTAAAATAAGAGATAATTGTTAGGTTTTGATGCTACAATACACAGGATAAAAAATTGAGTTGTCCCTAATTTGGAGTGTATCCATCCAAGATGAGAGTAAAAGAAAGTCGCCCTTGAGCATAGCCCAGGGGTTAAGCGGCGAAACCTCCAGAGCTTGGGAAATACGAGAAAAATTGAATAAAGCTAAGAAAATTCCCAGAGACTTCGGGAAATAAAAACGGCTAATTAGTCGTTTTGCCTGAGTCACTCTGAGCAATAGTTTTGCCTAGATAAGTGGGAAAGCTCCAGATTCGGTACATGAGTACCAAATGTCCTATGGTCAAGTAGGGAAATCTCTCACAAAGCAAAGTGGTGTGCGTGGGAAGATGTCGCGTGATTAGTTGTGATTGTAAGAGTTGAATTAATTGAAAGGAATTTACTCAAATGAAAAAACTCATCTTTGTTTTGTCAGAATGGGGTTACTGGGGAGAAGAACTCATCGGGCCTCTAGAAGCTTGTGATCAAGCTGGATATGAAATCACATTTGTCACCCCAACAGGGCAAAAACCCACCCCCTTAACAGTTAGTATGCAGCCTGGCTTTATCGACCCACCATTAGGTCGCTCGGTTACCTCAGAATATTACGCCCAAAAAACCAAAGAAGTCCACGAATCTGATCGTCTCAACAACCCGAAGAGTTTAAAAGACTGGTTCCCCCTTCGTCCCTACCCCAGTTCTGCTAGCTATCTTAGGGATATGGAAGCCTACTACAAAACCCTCGACACCCTAACCAACGAGGAACTGAGCAATTACGATGCCATAGTCGTTGTAGGAGGTAGCGGAGCCTTAGTCGATTTAGCCAATAATCAAAGACTCCATGATCTGATCCTCGGTTTTTACCGTTTGAATAAACCCATTGCCACAGAATGCTATGGGGTCAGTTGTTTACCCTTTGCACGGGATATTCGTGAGAAGCAAAGTATCATTTGGGGTAAGCACGTAACAGGACACGCCATCGACTATGACTATCTAGACGGGACAGGGTTTGAGGGTCCCCATGCACTGGATGGTTCAAACACAGGTTTTGGAAATGGTTACATCAATTTCGGTCCTCCCTTTTATCCTTTAGAATTCATCCTCAGAGATGCAGTTGGACCCGATGGAGCCTATATTGGCCGAGTCGGCCATGAAACCTCTGTTGTTGTGGATTATCCCTTCATAACCAGCCGTTCCACCGCTTCTTCGGCAGAATGTGGAGAAAAACTGATTGAAGTGCTAGAAAAAGGACTCAAACGATACAACTGGTAGGAAACCTTTATTTTTTCAGTAGCGAAGGGCTTAACCAGGTTAAGCCCGGTAAAAACAGGGTTTGAGTCGCCAACTTTGAACCATCAATGGCCATAACTGGCGGACTCCCCCAAGCATAGGAGAACTCATGACAGATAAAAATACAGGACGCTTTAAGATACTGGAGCAGTTTCTTGCCGACGGGATTAATTATATGTTCGGCAACCCCGGAACTTCAGAAGAAGGCTTTTTAGATGCCCTCTGGGAATACCCCGAACTAAGATACATTTTAACCTTACAAGAATCCGTGGCCGTAATGGCTGCCGATGGCTACGCCAGGGCGACCAAAAAACCCGCCCTGGTACAAATTCATAGTACCCCAGGATTAGGGAATGCGATCGGTGCCTTATATCAAGCTAAGCGAGGTCATTCCCCCCTAGTGGTCATTGGAGGAGATGCAGGGATTAAATATATGGCCATGGATGCTCAAATGGCCGGAGATTTAGTGGCCTTTGCCGAACCCGTGACGAAATGGTCAACCCTAGTCATGGAACCCTCTTCCTTATTGCGAGTGATTCGTCGGGCGATTAAAATTGCCACCACTCCCCCTATGGGTCCGGTGTATGTCTGTGTTCCTGTGGATATTTTAGATGCACCTGTGGTTGAACCAGTGAGGCCAACCTCCTTTCCCTCCACCAAAGTTATTCCTGATGAAGAACTCTTACAACAAGCTGCATCTATACTGGCATCAGGCACAAAACCGATGATTTTTGTCGGCGATGGCATTGCTTATTCTGGGGCGCAAGACGAGTTAACCCGTGTTGCTCAACTGCTAGGGGCCGAGGTTTGGGAAGCGGATGCAGGGGAATTGAACATGAGTCATGCTCATCCCTTATATCAAGGCTCAACAGGGCATATGTTTGGTTATTCCAGCTTGCCCATCACCTCTCAAGGAGATGTGAACTTAGTTTGTGGAACCTATATGTTACCAGAAGTCTTTCCGGAATTAGGGGATATCTTCAAACCGGAAGCGAAAGTGGTTCATATTGACCTAGATGCCTATGAAATCGCCAAAAATCACCCCGTTGATTTAGGTATCGTCAGCGATCCCAAACTAACCCTGGCTAAATTGGCAACTGCCCTAGAGGGGATGATGACAGACCAACAGAAAGCTGCAGCCCAAGCTAGAACCGCCGAAATTGGTCAAGCAAAAGAAACCGCCCATAACCAAGCAGTAGCAGCGGATCAAGCCGTGCGGGAGTCAGTCCCCTTAAAATTTTCCGCCTTTGCCCAAGTCTTAGCCGAACACCTGCCCAAAGATGCTATCATCTTTGATGAAGGCTTAACCTGCTCCCCTGACTTTACTCGCTACTTTCCCCCTACCCTACCGGATCATTACTTCCTCACTCGAGGAGGCTCCCTAGGGGTAGGAATACCTGGGGCGATCGGCCTTAAACTGGCTCATCCCGATAAAACTGTGATTGGTTTAGCGGGAGACGGGGGAGCCATGTATACCATCCAAGCCCTTTGGTCAGCAGCCCGTCACAATGTGGACGCTAAATTTATCATCTGCAATAATCGCTCCTACAAGTTGCTACAGATTAACGTCTTAGCTTACTGGCAAGAACGAAAGATTCCCGTTCATGAGTATCCTCTCAGTTTTGACCTATCGAAACCTGATCTCAAGTTTCATGAAATGGCACGCTCAATGGGGGTTGAGGCCGTTCGGGTGGAAAGGCCCGAAGAAATTGAACCAGCCATTAAACAAGCATTAGCTCATCAGGGACCATTTTTAATCGATGTGGTCTTAGAAGCCGATGTTAATCCTGAGATGATTGGGATCAAATGTGGGCAATAGTGGACAACTCCCCACAATTATAGACAAGATCAGGTAGGATGCTAGGTCCTAGGTGAAGAGGCTCGATATCTATTTTAGAGGTGTCAGAATGAACCAATTACAACCTTTAACCGAAGGCGAGATCCAAGAATTAGCCGTAGAATGGTACAATAAATTGGACGTACACGCCCCCCTTGAGGAGTACAAATCCCTATTAGCCGAAGAAGGGCTAGAAATGCGCTTTCCCGAAGGGACTTATCAAGGCTTTGACAGTTTTGCGGGATGGTATCAAGGCGATGCCAACAATCCAGGGGTGATTAATTTATTCTTTGACGAAGTTCACACCCTCAAATTAGTCAACCCCGTCAATATTTCTGCACAAGAAGCAAGTGTTAAAGTGATCGTCAAATGGGAAGCAAGTAAGTGGAATGCTCCCGCTCCCATGAGCGAAAGAATTATCATGGATGCCTATCAGACCTGGGTTGTCAAGCGATCGCCCACCAGCCAAAAAGCGGTCATTCAAATCTACACCGTAGATGAACTGAAACCAGCACCAAACTCGGCACCGCTTTGACATGGAGGAGCAATTAAAGTTTGCCCGTCGAAAAAATCAAGATTAATGCCTTTAAATTGATGGGAAATCAAAACTAATGACTAATCCAAGTTTTGACTATATTATTATCGGAGCAGGAACATCTGGCTGTGTCGTCGCCAGTCGTCTGAGCGAAAAATCAGATATCAAAGTGCTTCTACTTGAAGCAGGGGACACCGACGATCAACCTGCCTTTCGTAATTCAACCTTACCCTCTTTTTTCGGTACTTGGTTCACTGATGCTGATTGGAAGTATCTCACGGAAGAAGAAATCTATCTCAATGGGCGACAAATTCCCATTAGTCAAGGTAAGGTCATGGGAGGTGGCGGTTCCATTAATGGGATGATCCACATCCGAGGCAGCCGATACGACTACGATTATTGGAACTACCTCGGTAACGAAGGCTGGAGCTATGAGGAGGTTCTGCCCTACTTCAAAAAATTGGAAGACTATGCTGGGGGAGCCTCTGAGTATCGAGGAGTCGGTGGGCCGATTCATGTGGTGAAACACACCAACCTCACAACAGCCGCCCAAGCCTTTCTCAAAGGAGCAGTGGAAATTGGTTATAATCGCCCTCCTGCTGATTTTAACGGACCCGAAATGGTCAATCAGGTTGGATGCTATCAATTTGCCCACACCCCAGAAGGCAAGCGATGCAATTCCGTCGTTGCTTACATCTTGCCAGCGTTGAATCGCCCTAATTTAACCATCGAAATGAAAGCCCAAGTCACCCGTTTGCTCTTAGAAGGCAAGCACGTCGTCGGGGTTGAATATATTCAGGACGGCACTGTGCATCAGGTGCGGACGGAACGGGAAGTGATTGTTAGTGCTGGGTCTTTTGCCTCTCCGAAACTGCTAATGATCTCTGGCATCGGCCCGGCTGATCATTTAAAGAGTCATGACATTGAGGTAGTGGTAGATTTGCCAGGGGTGGGACAGAACCTGCAAGACCATACCTTAGTCCGTATAGGCTATGAATGCCAAGTCCCTGAAGCCATTCCCGAAGTGATCACCGAAGTTGGTCTGTTTACTCATACCCGCAGTGGCATGGAAAATACAGCACCTGATTTACAGTTGTTATTTAGTACCTTCCTCTTTTCTGACGATGAGGCAGCCCAAGCTCAGGGAGGATACTACATCGGAGGTAATCATTTTCTGTGCTGTCCCACCTTGTTACGACCTCAGAGTACCGGAGAAGTTACCCTGCGCTCTAATAACCCCTTAGATCTACCAAGGGTTCGCACTAACTATATGCAGTGTGACATTGATATCGAAGTGTTACTCAAAGGGATTGACATTGTTCGTCAGTTGATGAACAGCAAAGCGATGGCGGAGATTGGCCCTCAAGAACTGACCCCAGGCCCTGAACTTAGGACAAAAGAAGCCTTGAGCCAACATATTCGAGACTATTGCTTTACCGAATGGCATCCCACCAGCACCTGTAAAATGGGACGGGATGTAATGGCCGTGGTTAATCCCCAGTTGCAAGTATATGGGGTTGAAGGGTTACGGGTAGTCGATGCCTCCATTATGCCCGCGATCGTCAGTGGCAATACCAATGCTCCCTGTGTGATGATCGGCGAAAAAGCAGCAGATATGATTGTGCAAGCCTAATTCCAGGCCTCTTCTATTCAAAACTATTTCGGATGAATGTTATGGGACAAAAATCTATCCCAACTCTCCCAGGGGCAAATTTTCAAAGTACAATCCAAGCTTTGAGAGAAAACCCTGTTCCCTTTGTTGCTAACCTAGCTCACACCTATGGTGATCTTGTTCGGCTACCCTTTGGGGATCGAGATTTGTACCTAGTCAATCATCCCGATTATATCCGCGAACTCTTTTTAGCAGGAAGCGACACCTTTGCCAAACGAAAAGATGAAGCAACCGAACAGTCCTATATCAGTGGAATTTCTCCTCTGTTTTCCTCTTTCACTAGCGACCTCATCCCCACCTATGCTCCCCTTGTGGTGGAAGCAGCCTTGAAGACGGATGCTCGTTGGCAAACTCTGTATGACCAGCAAGGAGCGTTTACAGTAGATATTTACCGAGAAATGATGGCAACAACCATACCCATTGTCTATCGGCTCTTATTTCACGAGGAGTTAGAAGAAGACAGCGCTACCATTGCTGAAGCACTGCTGACTATGGATGTGGGTTATGGTTTTGATACCGTTGCTGCCATCTTTAACGATATCGCGCCCCCTCCTGAAGTGTCTATTCCGTCAGAAAGTGCCGAAGCTCGTGCCTATTTGCTAGGGATGATGCAAAAGCTAGTGAACTCACACAATGGTGGTAATCAAGAGTCAGAGTTTTTTCTCTCACAAATTTTGCAACTGGAGCTAAGTAAGGAACGAATAGCAGATATCGCCCTGAGAACTTTTTGTGCGATGCATGAAGTCACGGTGACAGCCTTATCGTGGGTGTGGTATCTCCTCTCTGAAACTCCCGATGTTGAGGCACAGTTACACAGTGAACTCGACTCGGTGCTAGGGGGACGAACACCAACCTTTGCCGATATCCAAGAGTTGTCCTACCTACAAATGGTGCTTCAGGAAACACGACGGCTCTACACGGCAGTGTGGTTAATAGGGCGTTTTGTCCGCCGTGAGGTGTCCTTGGGTGGTCATGTAATTCCCAAGAATTCAATTGTCCTAGCTTCCCAGCAGATTATGCACCGTGATCCCCGCTATTTTCCTAACCCTGATCAGTTTGATCCTTCCCGTTGGACTCCAGAGTGTGTAGCAACCCGGCCTGAGTTTAGCTTTTTTCCCTTTAGTGCTGGCCCTCGTCAATGTCTGGGGAGGGATTTCGCTTGGTTAGAAGATTCCCTAATTTTGGCCACCCTAGCTCAAAACTGGCAAGCTCAAATCATTGGAGATCAGGTGCTTGAGCCATACCCCCAAAAGTCATTTATGCCTCGCTATGGGATAAAAATGACCCTGGATACCCGCTAGAATCTAAACTCAGAGCAAAAACTTAAAGGATTTTTTGACACAGTAAATACCAAACCAAATAGGAGACATCAACCATGAAAGGAGTACCTGATACCGCCCTCGGTAAAATGTACGAAGAACACATTCAATATCTTCTGGATAAGGATATTGACGGGATCTTAAAAAATCAATATACCGAAGATGCTTTGCTGATTAGTAGTTTTAGTGACGACAGAAAACCCCTCTATTACAAAGGACACGAGCAATTACGAGAACATTTTAATGGTATTTTAGCCATTGAAGGTTTAGAAACAGAAATTGCTTTTTGGGGAGAAACCGATGACCCCCAAACCTTGATGATTGTAGAAGCGATTACCATGCAAACCGCAGAAGGGGAATCAAAAATGCGCTTCGCGGATAGTTGGGTGTTAAGGGATGGCAAAATTGCCATTCACTTTGCCGGAATGACCCAATATCCTGATGGTTCAGTAGCCTAAGAAACTTTTTGCTTTGAGTTAGGTACAGGGGAAAGGTTAAACTTTTGCTAACCCTTCTCCCTCTAACCACAATGCCTGATCTAAAAAAATAAGGAAAATCCGATGCAAATTTCCCTAAAAGTTAACGGACAAGAATACAGTGCCGATGTTGAACCTCGATTATTGCTGTTGGATTTCCTGCGAGATCATTTGGGATTAACCGGAACCAAAAGTGATGGAGGCTCAACCTCTGGTTCGTGTACCGTATTCCTCAATGGAGTATCGGTCAAAAGTTCTTATATTTTAGCGGTTCAAGCTGATGGAAGCGAAATTGTCACCATTGAAGGGATCAGTCAAAATGGGGAATTAAATCCCTTGCAAGCAGCCTTCTGGGAAATGGGGGCGGTTCAGAACGGGTTTTCCACACCAGCCCTGATTATCGCCTTAACTGACTTGCTAAACCGCAATTCTAATCCGAGTGAAAGCGAAATTCGTGCTTGGCTCGATGGGGTGATCTCCCGTGATACAGGCTATCAAAATGTGGTTCGTGCGGTACAAAAGGTGGCAGAAACTCAAGCTAACCGTTGAACTGGCTAATTACCTGGAATAGCATCATTTCTTGGATAAAAGAGGCAATATGGCTAACAAAATTTTGGGGCAACCCCTAAAACGACGGGAAGATCCCGCATTATTGACGGGAGAAGCCAAATTTATTGATGATATCAGTTTGCCAGGGATGCTACACATGGCAATTCTGTATAGCAGCGAGGCTCATGCTTTAATTAAAAACATTGATACCAGCCTAGCTGAAGGAATGCCTGGGGTTGTTAAAGTTATTACCGGGGCTGATACCAGTTCCATTCTTCCCTTACCCTGTATGGTGAACCCTGGCGGCGATCGCTCGAAATTTCCCCCTCATCCCTACGGAGTGCCAGGGGCGCAAACCGTACTAGCGGTTGAGCGGGTGCGTTACGTGGGAGAATTTGTCGCGGTCGTCGTCGCCAGCAGCAGACAACAAGCTTATGAAGCCCTGGCTGGCATTAAAGTGGACTATGATCCCCTCCCCGTAGTCATCGATGCAGAGGAAGCTCTCAAACCCGACGCGCCTCAACTCCACGAAGCAGTGCCAGGAAATCTCAACCAGTACAACAGTTATGGGGATAAAGAAGCCACCGAAGCAGCGATCGCCAACGCAGAAGTGGTAGTTAAGCAACGGATGTGCTTTCCTCGCATGATTCACAATGCCGTAGAAACCCGAGGCACCATTGCCAACTACGATCCCCAAACCGAAGAATATACCCTGTGGACCAATACCCAAATTCCTCATGGTAACCGTTTTCTGCTGTCTCAGCTAGTGATGGGCATTCCCTATAACAAGCTACGGGTTATAGTCCCCGAAATTGGGGGAGCCTTTGGTTCAAAAGGCTATCTCTATGCCGAGACAGCCATTACCCTGTTCTTAGCCAAAGCCCTGGGTCGTCCTATCAAATGGATAGATACCCGCAAAGGATTAGCCCGTTCCACCGTCCATGGCCGAGGTCCCATCGAATATGCCACCATTGCCGGCAACAAAGACGGGAAAATCACCGCCTTTTACTCCACCATTTACGCCAATTTGGGAGCTTATCCCACCGTCAATGGACCGGCTACGCCTACCGCTTTAACCGGCCGTAGTGTCACGGGAGCTTATACCATTGAACATCCCTTCTCAGAAATCTATTGCGCCTTTACCAATACTATGTTGTGCGGTCCGATGCGAGGGGCCGGCCGTGCGGAAGCCATGTTCTTTATTGAGCGCATGGTCGATCTTTTTGCCTCCGAAATTGGCATGAACCCGGCCGAAGTACGGCGCAAAAATATGGTTCCCTCAGACCAGTTTCCCTATGAAAATGGCTTGGGTTGGACCTATGATTCGGGCAACTATGAAGTTGCCTTAGACAAAGCTCTCGAAATGATTGACTATGGTAACTTAGCTCAACGCAAAGCCGAAGCCCAAACCCGAGGCAAACGTCTAGGAGTAGGAATCGGGTCTTACGTGGGGATCTCAGGGGTCGGACCATCACCCATGATGCACCAACAGATTGGTCTCATTGGTGGTACCTGGGGCAGTGTTCACCTACGGATACATCCCACAGGAGACGTTAGTATCATCATCGGCGGTCAACCCCATGGTCAAGGACAAGTTACCAGCCTATCTCAGATAGCAGCCGAGGTACTGGGGGTGGACATTGAGAAAATAGAGATCCTACACTCTGATACCAAGGGGGCGATCTTTGCTCAAGGGAGTTATGGCTCACGAACCTTCTCCGTAGAAGGAGCGACCCTCTATAAAGCAAGCGAACAGATTAAAGAAAAAGCCCGACGGATGGCTGCCCATCTCTTAACTGTTCCCGAATCAGAAGTGATTTTTGAAGAGAGTTTATTTTATGTGGCAGGAGCCAAAGAACAGGGAAAAACCCTAGAAGATATTGCCCTAGCGCTTTGGTATGCCTGGGATTTACCCAAAGGCATGGAACCTGGCTTAGAAGTCATTACCTTTTTTGACCCCCCCAATTTTAATTTTCCCTTTGGCACTCACGTTGTTTTGGTGGAGGTGGATGAAGAAACAGGGGAAGTTCAGATCCTGCGCTATGTGGCCGTCGATGATTTTGGCCAGGTGGGGAACCCGAAAATTGTGGAAGCGCAAACCCACGGCAATATCCATCTGGGTATTAGTCAGGCTCTGTTTGAACAAGCCATCTACGATCAACAAGGGCAGATTCTAACGGACGACTATACCACTTACGCCATCGCTAAGCCGTCTCAATTGCCCCATTTTGAACTTGAGCGCACCGTTACCCCCAATCCCAATACGGCCCTAGGGGCAAAAGGAGCAGGGGATGTGGCTAACCTTCCCGGTCCACCAGCCATTGTTAACGCCGTCTGTGATGCGCTCAAAGCGTTCGGGGTCAAACACCTGGATATTCCCCTGACCCCTGAAAAAGTCTGGCGGGCCATTCATCGTCAAAACTGAGAGCAGTTTTCATGTACACAGATTAAATACTAAAATGTCAATGCTCCCCACACTCACCCAACTGAAATATTGATACACCGAATTGAACAAAATCGTTTCGCGCAGTCCCCATCTAAAATCTGTGATTTAGATGGGGTTAGCGAAACCAATAAATAAAGGCGAAGCATCGTTATTCTGGTGGTTCTTGATGAT
>JAAUYD010196909.1_pt1 | contig 12516 bp, 6 predicted proteins | sample 7278101 | NCBI WGS metagenome assembly JAAUYD01 (sample SAMN14350128, study PRJNA611818) | marine sediment metagenome | isolation source: surface marine sediment (0.6m) | place: French Polynesia: Moorea | collected 2018-08 | reverse complement strand
TGAGGGAGTAGTTTCTCTCATAGTCGGGAGCCTTTATCAAAGCGATGTAAAAACCTTACTCAGTAAATATTTTAACCTATTTTCGCACTTATAACTGTTTAAGTCCCGATATATTAAATGTGCAACACTCATTTTTAAATTCACATTTTGCACCATAATATTATTGAACGTCAAATTGTAACTCCCCAGCTGAACCAATCCAAAATTAATATGAGTTATTACATCTCCCCCCGTTTTGAAGAGAAGCTTGCCGTTTTTATCACCAAAAATTATCTTAATATTCCCAATATGCGAGTTCCCTTAATATTAGGAATTCATGGACGTAAAGGTGAAGGTAAATCATTTCAATGTGAGTTAGTAATGGAAAAAATGGGTGTGGAAGTCACTCATATATCCGGGGGAGAATTGGAAAGTCCGGATGCAGGAGATCCCGCTCGTTTATTACGATTGCGCTATCGGGAAACCGCCGAATTAATCAAAGTGCGCGGCCAAATGTGCGTCATTATGATTAATGATTTGGATGCAGGGGCGGGACGTTTTGATCAAGGTACTCAGTATACGGTGAATACCCAGTTGGTAAATGCCACACTGATGAATATTGCCGATAATCCTACCAATGTGCAACTTCCTGGAAGTTACGACGCTACACCTTTACATCGTGTCCCCATTATTGCCACTGGGAATGATTTTTCTACCCTCTATGCACCATTAATTAGGGATGGGCGCATGGAAAAATATTATTGGCAACCAAACAGAGATGACAAGACGGGTATTGTTGGTGGTATTTTTAGTGAAGATGGGCTGTCATCCCAGGAAGTGGAGCGATTACTTGAGACTTTTCCTCACCAAGCTATTGACTTTTTTAGTGCTTTGCGATCGCGCATTTATGACGAACAAATCCGCGACTTTATTTACGAAGTTGGTTTAGAACGCATATCTCAACGGGTGGTTAAAAGTTTGGCAGGATTACCAGAATTTAGACGACCTGATTTTAGCTTATCTCACCTGATAGAAATAGGTAACCTAATCGTTGCCGAGCAGCAGCAAGTTGATAATAATCGCTTGGTTGTTGAATATAATCGCGTCTTAAATTTTCCCCAGCACAATACATCTACTAATAAAGCTCCTACCAATGAAGAGTTACCAATTAGCCAGCCATCAACCAATGGCTCTGCAAAACACCACCATCACTCACCCCTCACCCTGGAAACCCAAGCACAGGTTAGGGAATTACTGGCCAATGGTTATAAAATAGGCGTTGAACACGTAGATGAACGACGTTTTCGCACAGGTTCCTGGCAAAGTTGCAATGTGGGCACAATTGACGCAGAATCAGATGCTATATCTACCTTGGAAAGATGCTTGACAGAATATAATGACGAGTATATAAGGTTAGTAGGAATAGATACCAAGGCAAAGCGGCGAGTTGTGGAACAGATTATTCAACGACCAAATTGAATGATTGCATTCTCCACAAATTCATTCATGTATTGAGATGTGAATTTTAACAAAAAATACAGGCTATAACTTTTTGTTGCAAACTACTCAACACCCATCGGAGAGTAGGCGTTTTATGTCATGATTGCAAAGTGAAATAACTATGCTTTAACAAATAGGGAATCTTTCATGGCTCTCCGTCTAGGTGATACAGTACCCAACTTTACCCAAGCCTCTAGTACAGGCGAAATTAATTTTTATGATTGGGCCGGTGACAGCTGGGTAGTGCTGTTCTCCCACCCCGCAGACTATACACCTGTTTGCACAACGGAATTAGGTACCGTTGCTAAACTAAAACCAGAATTTGACAAACGTAACGTTAAATGCATTGCCCTTAGTGTTGATGACGTAGATTCCCACATGGGATGGATTGGTGATATTGAGGAAACCCAAAGTACAAAGCTCAACTATCCAATTTTGGCAGATCCGGATCGTAAGGTTTCCGATCTGTATGATATGATTCACCCCAATGCCAACGCTAAGGTGACGGTAAGAACAGTTTTTATCATCGATCCGAATAGAAAATTACGTCTGACTTTAACCTATCCTCCTAGTACCGGACGTAACTTTGATGAAATTTTGCGGGTAATTGACTCTCTACAGTTGACTGATGACTATAGTGTTGCCACACCAGCAGATTGGCAAGATGGCGATGATTGTGTAATTGTTCCTACACTTAAAGATCCTGAGGAGCTGAAGCAGAAGTTTCCCAAAGGCTTTGAAGTTGTTAAGCCCTACTTAAGAATGACTCCTCAACCCAATAAGTAATATCAAATCCGATAGCATCAATATTTATAGCAATCCTATTTGATTTGCAAAAATGGAGAGGCTCAGATCCCCGACTTTTTTGAAAAGTCGGGGATCTAACTTTTCACTACTTTTATCTATCTCGTGTATAGTGGCTTTTGACCTGAGTATTATTATATATCTCAGTTTTTTTGTGTTTGAATTGAAGGTATCGATCTATTTTGCCAAATAGAGGAAATCCTTTTCCAAGAAGAATTGGGATACGAGTGATAATCATTTCATCAATCAGATCTTCTTGAAGGAAACTTTGTATTACACTACCGCCATCAATATATAAATTCTCATATCCTTGTTGATTTAATTGATTGGTTAGCTTCTTTATGTCCCCACTAATTATTTCAGCTTTATCAATAATGTGTTCGGGAAGCTTTGTTAGACTATTGCTTAGTAAAAAAACAGGTTTATCATAGGGCCATTTACCGAAAGTTAAAACCTTCTCAAAGGTTTTTCGTCCCATGACTATGGCATCTATACTATTTATAAACTCAGCATATCCATAATCGGTTTGTTCCGGATTAGGGGATGTTTCTAGCCAATCTAATTCCCCATTACTTGTAGCAATAAACCCATCTAAGCTTGTTGCTATATACACATAATTTGCCATTGAATTTTCTCCAGAGGAACTTCAAGTCAAAATCAATTTGGGCAATGCTCACCCTAGGAAATGATAGGGGTTACAGGCAATAATTTTCGTAATAGTTTTTCCATACAAGCGATCGCTCGTTCATTTTTTGTATATTTTGTTGCATACTATATGATATAATTCGCACTGCTAAAGATAGTCATGACAACAAGCCGGGAAAAGCTGCGGAATTTTCTTGCTCAAGATGTGCGGGAACTATTGACAAAACCAATTAATGCGACGGAAACAGGCGCAGAGGTATCTAAAACTGGCTTGGAATTAGCTGTGGCTCTAGGTTTGCTTGGCTCTCCCCTCGCCCCTGGCGGAGTCGCCATCGCTGGACTTTCTTGTGTGGGTTTGGCGACTAAGGGAGTTAGATTTTATTTGCAGAAAATAAATGAGCAGCCGACTTTAGCAGAATGTGTGGTGTTAGTATCTCGGCTAGCTTATTTGGAAGGTTTAGAAGCAATAGTTAGTACGATAAAAGATGAAGATTCATTCCATAAAATTTCCAATTTACAGGTTCCTCAGGAGTTACAACAAAGGACAAACGATTTACAACTGACTGATAATGAAGCTAGAAAAGCTATTACCTGTTTTCGAGAAACAAAGTTAGCAGATGAATTTAATAGACATTTATCATTTTGCTTAAAAGTAGCAGGAATAGATACACAATTAGCAGAAATCATCACCCAGCGAGTTTGTTGGAATACCCAGCGATACATGAATCAAGCTTTGGCTGAGGCGGGAGATACTGTCAAATCTTTGTCAGGGATATTTAGGGATGGTTATCGCCAAGAGTTAGAAAAATATCAAAGTATTGATAATTATTTAAATAATGACATTGCCAGAAAACCCCAAGAAACAGTCTTTGTAGAAGAGTTTACTTTTGCAGATATTTATGTACCTTTAGAAGCCCAACCTTTAAATCAAAATGGTGATGAAGATAAAAATCAGCAACCTGTTGATTTAGAGAATTGGATTAAAGAATTAATTTGCAACCCAAATAAACAAGATAAAGTTATATTCATTCAAGGAGATCCAGGGCGTGGTAAGAGTATTTCCTGTAGGATGTTTGCTGATTGGGTAAGGCGGAATTTATACCCAATTTGGATTCCGGTTTTAATTCGCTTGCGGGATATTGCAACCATTGAAAAACAGTTTGAAAATACTTTGAAAGCAGTAGTTGATAGAGATTTTGCGAAAAATGATCTTGCTTGGTTAAATGATAAAAACACCCGCTACCTATTTTTATTAGATGGTTTTGATGAATTATTAATGGAAGGAAGAACCAGTGGTGGTTTAGAAGAATTTCTCACCCAGGTAGGAAAGTTTCAGGAAAGTTGTCACAGAAACTCAGAAAAATCTCATCGGGTATTGATTACAGGGCGGACTTTGGCATTACAAAGCATCGAAAGAAAAATGCCAGTCAATCTGGAAAGGGTCAAAATCCTGCCGATGAATGGGGAAATCCAACAGCAGTGGTTTCGTCAATGGGAGGCGCAAGTTGGTAAGGAAAAAACCATCGCTTTCCAGCAGTTTTTGGATGAGAAGAACTGTCCCGAAAGAGTACGGGAGCTGGCACAAGAACCATTATTACTGTATTTGTTAGCAGCAATGCATCGGGATGGTGAATTAACGGCTGAAATGTTTACTGGGAGTAGCAGAACTCAAGCCAAAATTTTGATTTATCAAAAATCTTTGGAATGGGTATTAACAAAACAACGTCCTCAATGGTTACAGCAAGAGATAACGGAACAAGATAGCGAAGATTTACGGCGCATTCTCATGGAAGCAGGTTTATGTGTCATGCAATCTGGTGGGGAATGTGCGCCCATGTCAATGATTGAAGCACGTCTCCAAGGAGATGAAACAGCAAAGGAATTTTTGTCAGCAGCAAGGGAACGTATTGGTCAAGATACTCTCAAGAATGCTTTAGCCGCTTTTTATCTCCAACCAGGAAGACAAACGGGTTCGGTAGAGTTTAATCATAAAAGTTTTAGTGAGTTTTTATTCGCTGAACGTCTTACGGAAAGTTTGTCAAGTTGGACAGAACCGGGAAGAAAAGGAAGAGGTTTTAACATCCAACAAGAACAAATGGATTGGGAAGTTTATGACTTGCTGGGTTATGGGGGATTAACACCAGAAGTGGTGGAATATCTGATGAGTTTAGTTGTAGTAAATGATGAATTTCGACCGATTTCACTTTTTCAACGGTTAGAAGACTTTTATCAACGCTGGTGTGCAGGAGAGTTTATTGATGCTTATACAGAAACTTTACCCCAGAAAAAATCACGACAGTTACACGAACAAAAGATTGAATTAGGGCAGCGACAAGTTGATATTTATGTTGGTTTAAATGTGATGATTTTATTGTTGGAGTTAAATCGTTATGGGCAGTCAAGAAGTGATTTGAAGAAAGAGATTATTTTTTATCCTTCAGGTCAACCAGAAAAAGGTAGACTTACAAATCAATTACTTCGCGTCATTAACTACAGTGATGTTGTTGGAATAAGAACTTTTAATCAGCTAGTGAAGCAATATCTAAGTGGTGCCTACCTCGGCGGTGCCTACCTCAGGGATGCCTACCTCAATGGTGCCTACCTCAGCGGTGCCTATCTCAGGGATGTCGAATTCAGGGGTGGCGACCTCAGTGGTGGCGACCTCAGGGGTGTCAACCTCAGTGGTGGCGACCTCAGTGGTGGCGACCTCAGGGATGCCGACCTCAGGGGTGGCGACCTCAGGGATGCTGAACTCAGCCGTGCCGACTTCAGCTGTGCCTACCTCAGCCATGCCGACCTCAGGAGTGCCGAACTCAGCCATTCTCACCTCAGGGGTGCCTACCTCAAGAGTGCCGATCTCAGCCATGCTTACCTCAGTCATGCCGACCTCGAGGGTGCCAACCTCAGCCATACTTACCTCAGCTATGCTTACCTCAGCCATGCTAACCTCAGCGGTGCCAACTTCATGAGTGCCGACCTAAGCTATGCTGACCTCATGAGTGCCGACCTAAGCTATGCTGACCTCATGAGTGCTGACCTCAGCTGTGCCGACCTCAGTCATGCCGACCTCAGTCATGCCAACCTCATGAGTGCTGACCTCAGCCATGTTGACCTCAGGGGTGCTAAAGAACTAACTCTACAACAAGTCAAATCTGCTAGGAATTGGAAAAAGGCAAAATATGACGAAGATTTCCGTACCAAACTAGGCTTACCACCAAATACCTAAAGCCGTATTGTTGAATTGGAGTATGAATTTGAATTTTCGCCATGATGAAACAACAATTCTTTGCGCCTTTGCGCCTTTGCGTGAGACACATATGATGATTATCTGGACGGGAAGAGAAAGAGCGATCGCAATTCCACATCACTTGTATAAACCTTCCGCTTCTTATTTTTGATCCAGTTGAGGAGACTATTATTCAATGGATAGATTAGATGATTATCGCCAGCTCATTCAAGACATTTTAACTGACCATGGGAAAGTGCCCTATAAGTATGGAGATATTAAATTTGAGACAGTTTTTGACACAGTGAGCGATCGCTATCTGCTGATGATTTTAGGTCGTGAAAATAAACGTTATCACCATGGTTGTCTTATTCATGTTGATATTATTAATGGAAAACTATGGATTCAACGAGATGGTACTGAAATTGGGGTAGCTAACGAATTCGTAGAAGCAGGTGTGCCAAAAGATAAAATAGTTTTGGGGTTTAAGTCACCTGAACGTAGAAAAGATACAGAATTCGCAGTTGCATAGTTGTCCAGTAGAGTCCGAACGCTTTAGCCCCCTAAATCCCCTGCCCCCGTGACCCCCAATTCTGGGGGTACCTGGGGGTACCTGGGGGACTTGCAAAACTCTTGTTCCCCCAAGATTGGGGGTTAGGGGGCGTTTCGTGAGGGCTTGGCTAAAAGCGATCGCATTAGTGGTGGGCATTTAGATCCCCGACTTTTACAGAAAAGTCGGGGATCTGTTACCTCTCGCGCAGAACAGGGAAAGACGAAATAATCACTCCTTCCCTCTGGGCGGGGAAACCCCGCCCCTACTCGGCCCAAGCAATTAACCTAGGTTCATAGGGATTCGCCATGTATTTATTTTTTGGTAATACCCGTAAAGATAAACCCTGGAAACCAGAGGTAGTATAGGTGATATCAACAGTGTAAATACTTAACCCCTGTGTATCTTCACCTTGGTAATCCATCACCGTTGCCACAGCATTCACAATATCACCATTGCTATCGATCGCACCTTGATAGATTTCCACCTGCACGTCATTGTTAGTTAAAGTCGCCAGGTCTAAGGTTGCTTTAACGTTAACGGTTTGATTAACTTCAATATCCGTGCCTAGGGAAACATCAATGTCTTTGATTTTGATGCTATACCAATGGTCGTTCAGATTGGCTTTCCAAGCTGCTAATTCCTTAGCTGGGGCATACTGATCTTTAGTCAGGGTATAATAGCGATCGCTTGCCGGGAAATATGCCCTTTGAGCGTACTCTGCCAACATCCGTGAGGTATTAAAGAAGGGACAATTCAAGCGAATGGCGTTTTTCATTTTCGCAATCCAATGCCTGGGTAAACCATCCTCATCGCGATCGTAAAATAGGGGCACAACCTCTTTTTCTAGTAAATCATAAAGGGCGTTTGCCTCCACCTCATCTTGATAATTGGGGTCATCATAAATCTCCCCATGTCCAATGGCCCAACCAGTACTCACATAATCGGCTTCATCCCACCAACCATCTAACACACTGACATTGGGTAAGCCATTCATCGCTGCTTTCATCCCACTGGTACCGGAAGCTTCCCGGGGACGACGGGGGGTATTTAGCCAAATATCACAACCAGCCACCATCAACCGGGAGATATGAATGTCATAGTTGGGCACAAATACCACTTGCTTTTCTAAACCCTGTTCCCGGATAAAGTGATTGATATCGCGGATTAGTTCCTTCCCAGGAATATCTTTGGGGTGTGCCTTACCCGCAATCACAAATTGCACTTTGCGGTGTTTGTCTGCCAACAAAATTTTCCGAATGCGCTGCAAATCCCGCATCCATAGGGTTGCCCGCTTATAGGTAGCGAAACGTCGGGCAAAACCAATGGTGAAAGCATAGGGATCCAGGACTTCTTGGGCTTGGGCAATGTCAGAAGCAGAACCACCGCGATCGCGCAAGTGTTTGACTAAATGATCCCGCACGTACAATACCATATCTAGGCGACAGCGTTCGTGGTTGCGCCACAATTCTTCATCGGGAATGGAATCCATGCGCTCCCACAAAGGACTATCTAATGGTGCTGAGGACCAATTGGGTCCTAAATAGCGATCGTACAACTCTTGGGTAGATTTAGCTACACAACTGCGAGCATGAACCCCGTTGGTAATTGCCTTAATGGGCACTTCCTGGACGGGTACATTTTGCCATAAACCCTTAAACATTTGTCGGGAAACTGAACCGTGTAACTGTGCCACACCATTGGAAAATCCCGCCATTTTCAGGGCCAATACCGCCATACTAAAAGGTGCCGATAAATCCCCAGTATTTTCCCTTCCCAATGCCAAAAAATGGTCTTTGTGGAAATCAAAAATATCTATATAATGTCCCAGATAATACAAAACCTTATCTGGGGGAAACAAGTCAATCCCTGCGGGTACTGGGGTATGGGTGGTAAAGATATTTGTAGAAGCCACAACCTGCCTAGCATCGGCATAATTCAGCCCTTCTTCCTGAATCAAAATGCGGATACGCTCTAGGGCAGAAAAAGCAGCGTGGCCTTCATTCATGTGGTAGGCAGTGACATTATATCCCAGGGCCTTCAACATCCTTACCCCACCTACACCCAGCATAATTTCCTGGTGTATACGCATATCCGTATCACCGCCGTAAAGTTGATCGGTGATATCGTGGTCGTAAGTATTGTTAGGCTCAATATTGGTATCTAACATATACAGTGGCACCTTACCCACCTGTACCCGCCATACCCTGGCATATACTACCCGTCCTGGGTAATCAACCCCAATCCGTAACTCCGAACCATCTGGATTGCGCTCCAGATGCAAAGTCATATTGTAAAAATCATTAATCGGGTAGCGTTCCTGTTGCCAGCCATCCACATTGAGATATTGAGCAAAATAGCCCTGCTGGTAAAGTAACCCCACACCCACCAGTGGTAAACCCAAATCGCTAGAAGATTTTAGATGATCCCCAGCTAATACACCTAAACCACCAGAATAGATGGGTAAACAATCCGTAAGTCCAAACTCCGCCGAAAAATAGGCATAACATTCATTTTCATGGTCGGGGCGTTGTTTTTGATACCAAGTACGTTCGTTCAGGTATTCCTCTAACTGTATGAGCGATCGATCCATTTGTGCTAAAAAGCCGTCATCTTCCACAACTTCCATCAACCGGGTTTGGCTAATAGTGCCCAGCATTAACACCGGGTTATGATGGCTAGATTCCCACAAATCCGGATCTAAGCGACGAAATAAGTCCTTTGTTTCGACATTCCAATCCCAATGTAAATTGTATGCCAGCTTGCGTAATGGTTCCAGCCGTTGAGGCAAGGAAGGAGAAACATTGAAAGTACGAATGGGTTGCATAAGTTAGGAAAACTCCATACCTGTCTAGCTACGGTTATTGTTGACCATATTGGGTCGATATTGTCAATTTTTTGTACTTTATTTTTGATGTTTTCCTGACTAAAGCCGAGGAGAGCCTCAAAATTCAGGGGCTTGATACTGATTACTGTTTGGTTATAAAGAAGTAGGGGAGCATTTTCATGGCTAGTGGTCTGTCCCATTAGTTTTGATGGGTTGTGGCACAGCCATCTTGGCTGTGAAATGTTCAGGCAGGGATGCCTGAACCACAAGTGATTATTTTTACCATCATATTTTATGGGACAAAGCACTAGTGCTCCACCACATTAGTTATGAGGAGTTGTGGCACAGCCATCCTGGCTGTGCAATAGTCAGGCAGGGATGCCTAGACCCACAAGTAATGGTTTTGACCATCATATTTTATGGGACAGACCACTAGTGCTTCATCACATAAGTTATGGAGGGAAGCATTCGGGTCCTCTTTAGAGGACTTTTGCTATTAGACACCGGACTTGTAGTCCCTGGCGGATTTGATATACACCCAACAAAATTAATGTGGTAGAGCACTAGATGGAAGTCGTGAAGTAGATATTTGATTACTGTTGCAACTCCTTAATTTTCGGTCATGGTTCCTTAATATTCAGTTCTTGAAACGCTTCCGAGTTAGGTTCTAATGTTAAATTGCCAGCAGATTTGCCATTTACCAACAGCTGGTATTCACCCTGTGACAATCCCTCTAAATAATACACCCCAGCACCATTAGTTACAGAAAATTGCCGCTTCACCCCATCCTCGTGTATGGCTTCTACCCTTGCGCCTGCAACTGCTTTACCTTGAGTATCCTCAACAATTCCTGAGCGAGTGTAAGATTTAATTAATGCTATCTGTACAGGGGTGTAACTCCCAGGAACAATATTCACGGCTAAAGCTTCAGTTGCAGCTTTCCAGTCAGTGGGAAAACCAGATGGATCGAGATCGAGGCGATAAGTTCCTGGTGGGAGACGCACACTAATGCGATCGCTTTGAATATCTGGTTGTAATGATTTAATGGATTTGTTATTAATGGCAATTAGTAACTCTGGGTTATTGGTATAGACCTTTTCACCTGCATCGCGCTTACCATTATGATTACGGTCAAAAAATGGTTGAATTAATAAACCGCCTTGGGTGCGGAAGTAGTTAGAACGGCGATCGCCTGGGCGAATACCCCTTTGCAAGTTCAAGCTGGAAACTAAATCAATGCTAAAGGTTGCTTGATCGGAAGTTAAGGACACACCTTGATAACGTCCTCGCAACATCATACCTGGGAATATGGTGGTTCCTAAGGAAGCAACTATACCATTTCCCCGGGAACCAATCCCATAACTCAGTTGTGTTTCCCACAGATAATTACCATCATTTGATCTGGTTGAGGAACGATAACGCCAACCTAAGGTGAGTAAATTATCACTGCTATTTTGACTGCGGGTTTCATAATTTAAAAGTAAGGAATTACCAGAGTTGAATGATTGCTGGGGAGAGAATTTGTAAGTCAGTTCGGAAAAAGTTCCAACTTCGTTACCCCGCTGGGTTAATTCTAATGGGCCCAAACGTTGGAGCAAATTCCAACGGAAGCGATTTTTAGTATCCAGGCTAGCACGGGCAAAGGTAAAGGCATTTTGGCTGCTCAAGTTAATTTGTAATCCCCCTGCGGTAGCATCACTACTAGAGGCATTAGCAAATAAACTCAAGCCACGAAACATATTCCAATTGACATTAAAACGACTGGTAAGCAAATCCCTGGTAAATGCCACATTAAACTGGGGGGATGGATCGTAGCGAATATCTGCAATTACATCTAATTCATTGCCCCCCAGAGCAGAAACTGCTACTTGCAAAGGGAAATTTGTCGGAGCATAAAATACTTCTGCCAATCCTTGGAAAGATTTATCGTACACTCCCCCTACACCTACCGTCAGATTCGACGACAAACCCCAACGTCCAGAAATTCCCCCCTGGAAATCTGCAAAATTGCCCAGCAGATTGGAACTTCCAGAAAATTCTCGTCGCCAACCACCAGAGACTACCCAAGCCGAAGCTCCAGCAGGAATTTGTCCTGGTACAGTGGAAAAATTTGCCTCTCGCACTTCCGGTTGTGCTGTCAGTAGTCCTTTGGGATAAAGTAAAACCCGGTAGTTGCTACTCAACAATTGCCGATCGCTCTTGATATTTTCAAAGCGGTAAATACCAGAGGAATCGACCAAAACTTCCGCAATAATCCGATCGCCAAAACCTGGTGTGAGTCTGACTAAAGTACCGGGTTCCGCTCTACCAGTAACAGTGCGTCCAATTTGCGCTGCTTGCAAACGTTGGCGAGGATTAGCAAAACCACCTCCAACAGTTTGGGGAGGGGAAAAACCTTGACGTTGAATCAGTGTAAATCCCCAATAGTTTCCTCCTGTTTGACTTTGCCAAAAAGTCGGTTGGGAACCAAGAAAATAATCGGCTTGCTTACTTTGTCGCCAATATTGTGCTTCTGCAATTCTCCAAGTTTGTGAATCTTCTAGGTTTTGTTGATTGGTACGGATAAACCAGGAACCATCAAAAGCCGTACCAACAGCCATAAAATCTCCTCTGTAATTGGGAGATGTACTTGCAGTACCGCTAGCATTCACCTGTTGTTCAACTGCTGCGACATTGAAACTTCCAGGGTTTAGCTGTGGTAAACCTTCTAAGATAATGGGAGTTTCTGTTTGTCCAATTTGACTACTGGATTGATTAAACCAGGGTATGTCCAGGACAATCGCATATTCATTAATATCAAATTTGGACTTGACTCCAAACAAATTTTGCAAATCTTGGATGGAAAAAACTAATCCTAATTCTGGATCTGTGACCAATTTTTGGGGATCGATACGAGTCACCAAACCAGGCGATCGCATTTCTAATTGTCCGTCTGGTAAATTAGTAACTTTTAATTTCAAAACTTTAATTACTGTATCATAAGGC
>JAAUYD010160393.1_pt1 | contig 12520 bp, 10 predicted proteins | sample 7278101 | NCBI WGS metagenome assembly JAAUYD01 (sample SAMN14350128, study PRJNA611818) | marine sediment metagenome | isolation source: surface marine sediment (0.6m) | place: French Polynesia: Moorea | collected 2018-08 | reverse complement strand
TTCTGATCGAGGAGTAATATCTTGCAAGTTGCCAGTAAGAAAATCGTGGCGGTGATTCCGGCCCGTATGGGGTCTTCGCGTTTTCCCGGCAAACCGCTGTGCCCGATTCTCGGCCGGCCGATGATCGAACACGTCTACCGCCGCACCGCAATGAGTGCGACGCTTGATGCGGTCTGGGTGGCGACCTGCGATCGGGAAATAATGGACGCCGTTCATGCCTTCGGCGGCCAGGCACTGATGACCGCCGACAGCCACGAGCGTGCCAGTGACCGGGTTGCCGAGGCGATGGCGTCGTTTGAGGCCGAAATCGTGGTCATGGTCCAGGGCGACGAACCCATGGTCCATCCCGAAATGATCGACGCGGCCGTCGCACCGCTTCTGAAGGATGAGCGCATTATTTGCGTCAATCTGGCCCTGCCCATCGACGACGAAGGTGATTTTGAAAACCCGAACACCATCAAAGTCGTCATGGATGCCGAAAACTTCGCGGTCTATATGTCACGAGAGGCCATACCGACCCGGCAGATCAAGTCGTTCGCGCAGATGCCCGCCTACAAGCAGGTCTGCATCATTCCTTTTACCGCCAAGAGCCTCACCCTTTTCAACCAGCTCCCACCCACACCGCTGGAGCAGGCCGAATCCATCGATATGCTGCGATTCATCGAACATGGGTACAGGGTCAAAATGGTCACGACCCATCACCGCACGCAGGCCGTCGATACGGAGCAGGACCGCCTGCTGGTTGAAAAGCTGATGCGTGATGACCCCCTGCTGAATGCATACAAATCATACCGGGAGAACGACAATCAATGAAATGGAGAGTCCTTGTTTCGGCCCCTTACATGCTGCCGGTCATCGATCGCTTTCGTGCGTCGCTCGAGGCGGACAACGTCGAGTTGATTGCCGCCGAGGTTAATGAGCGCCTGAGTGAAGAAGAACTTCTAAAGGTCATTGCGGACTATGACGGTATCATCTGCGGCGATGACCGCATCACCGTCAAGGTCCTCGAAGCCGCGCCCCGCCTGAAAGTTATCTCCAAATGGGGTACTGGCATCGACTCGATCGATGCAGAGGCCGCGGCCGCGCGCGGCATACCGGTCTATCGCACGCCCAACGCCTTCTCCGAACCCGTGGCCGACAGTGTTCTGGGGTACATGCTTGACTTCGCCCGCAAACCCCATCTGCAGAACCAGCAAATCCGCGCCGGCGAATGGAAAAAGCCGAATCTCGTCGCTCTCAACGAGTGTACGCTCGGCGTCGTCGGTGTCGGCGATTGCGGCAAGGCCGTGGTCCGGCGCGCCATCGCCTTTGGCATGCGGGTGCTGGGCAACGACGTCGTGACCATGCCGGCCGAATTTATCGATGCGACCGGGATCGAAATGGCGCCCTTGGATCTTCTGCTGGGTCAAGCTGATTTTGTCAGTCTGAATACGGATCTCAATCCCACCTCCTTCCACCTGATCAGCGATGACCAGTTGGCTTTGATGAAACCGGCGGCCTATCTGATCAACGCCTCGCGGGGACCCGTAGTGGATGAACCCGCCCTGGCCCGTGCCCTGCAGCAAAGACAGATTGCAGGGGCAGCATTGGATGTATTCGAGGATGAGCCTCTGCCGGCCGACAGCCCGCTGCGGCAGCTCGATAATTGCCTGCTTGCGCCGCACAATGCCAACAGCAGCCCCGGCGCTTGGGAACGGGTCCATCACAATACCGTCAGGAACCTTCTGGACGGACTGCGAGTTGCGAAATAAAGCCAATGGGCCATCCGGAAACATCCATCATCATTCGCACCTACAACGAGTCCCAACATCTGCCGGACCTTCTAAAAGCCATTAAAGATCAAAGCTATGGGAATTATGAAACACTTGTCATCGATTCCGGATCGATTGACGGCACACAGGAAATCGCCACCGAATTCGCCGACAGCGTTATTCCCATCCAGAGCAGTGATTTTACGTTCGGCTATTCGCTTAATGTTGGCATCCGGGAAGCCGGGGGGCGCTTCATTGTCATCGTTTCCGCGCACACCTTGCCTGTTGACGAAGACTGGCTCGCCAACTTGGTGAAACCGTTGCAAAATGCGCAAACAGCCATGGTATACGGTCGTCAGCTCGGCGGTCCGACCTCCAAATTCAGCGAATATAGAGACATGCAGCGAAATTTCGGTTCCCGGCGCCGGATCTTGAAACCGCCTCACTTTTTTGCCAACAATGCCAATTCCGCGATTCGCAAAGATCTATGGCAGGAGCACCCTTTTGACGAGACGCTCTTGGGGCTCGAGGATATCGAATGGGCGAAATACTGGATGGAACGCGACTTCAATGTGGTCTACGAGCCCCATGCGGCGCTTTTCCATATTCACGAGGAGAGCTGGTGGCAGGTCAGGCGCCGTTATTACCGTGAAGCGGTGGCGGCACGGCGAATTGGCATCAAGGGCCGACAACAAGCATTGACGACCCCTCTGAAAGAAGCGGGGCGCATCGTTTCCGATCTGGGCCGCATATGTCTGACCACGGATAATCCGTACCGGGGGAAGTCGAATATGCGCGAGAAAATTTTAGAAACGCTTCTTTTTCGTTATAACAAAACGGTGGGAACGGTCCAGGGGCTCTTGAACGACGCCGCCGACCCTAACAGTGACACGCCGCAAGATATGTTCTTTGATCGCAGTGGCCGGGCCGTCGTTATCCGGGGCATCCACAAGGCATCGTTTGAATCCGTTGCCATTCCCGAAATCAAACCCGGAGATGTGCTCATCCGTGTGGCCTATGAGGCTGTTTGTGCGACCGATCTGGAAATCTACAGGGGGACCTTGGGCTATTACCGGAATGGTCTGGCCCACTACCCGATTATACCGGGTCATGAATTCAGCGGCAGGATCGTGGCCCATGGCACCAATGTAGAGCATTTACATATCGGAGATCCGGTGGTGGCCGAGTGCATTCAGAGTTGTGGGGAATGTGACGACTGCCAGCGGGAAAATTTTCTGGGATGCCATCAACGCAACGAACTGGGCGTTATCGGACGCGATGGGGGATATGCCGAGTATGTTCTCGTGCCCGGAAAATTCGTTCACCGGCTTCCGCCGGACATCGACCTGGTGGCGGCCTGTCTATGCGAACCGCTGGCCGTGGCCATCAAAGGCATTAAGCGCCTGCGCCGCACCTGGCGGCAAAAGGAGAGAAAAGATACCAAAACGTGCGCCGTCGTCGGTGCCGGTCCCCTGGGGCATTTGTGCGCCCGGGTGCTTGCTCTTTGGGGGCATGAGGTGACCGTTTTTGATCGCAATCCCAAAAGGCTGGGCTATTTTTCCGACGCCGCCATCGCCACCGCGCAGGACCTGACGACACTCGACCGCTTCGACAATATCATCGAAGCCACCGGCCACCCCGACGCTCTCGATGACATTCTACGCCTCAGCCGGGCGGGCACATCGATTCTTCTTCTGGGTCTGCCGTACACCCATCGCAATTTTACGTTCGAAAGCATCGTGGCCTATGACAAGATCATTATCGGATCTGTCGGCAGCGCCGCCAAGCACTTTAAAATGGCCATCGAACTTTTGCCGCAGGTCGATACCCGTGCTTTTACGGAGAAGATTTTACCGTTGGCGGATTTCAAAACGGCTTGGCGACTGGCCGAATCCCAGCAGCACTTAAAAGTAATCCTGGCGGCCCATTGAAACCAAGTTCGTTCGTCGCCGGCAAATATCGGCAGGTTTAACCCCCACAATCAAACCTTCGGCAACATGTACTTATTTTTCATCCGAGAATTTAACGACATCGATCATATCACCCCTATCGTCTGGAAAATGGCCAGTGACGGGGAAGCGGTGGCTGTCTATTGCCTCAATCCATCCTACGATTTAGATCGCGATTACCGGCTGGCCTTTTTACGCAATCTCGGTATTAAGGTTTGCCATGTTTTCGATGAATGCATCCATACGTTGGCTTTGCGGCACCGGGCCTTGCGGTTTGCCAGCCGCTGCTGCTACAACGTTTCAAACTGTTTGAATGGGTCATCACGCGGTTTGACCGCGTTCATTTCCACCCGCCTGCAGCACTGTGCTGCCAGGCTTGGGAAAAAATGCTTTAAACGCATCAAACGTTTCTATGATGAGCGATCATGGGCCCATGCGCTGCTTTTGCAGACAAGGGCCCAGGCCTTGTGTTTTGATCACGTCAACCCCGGGCGGCATGTTGTCAGTGTTTTGCTGTCTGCCGCCCATAGACTATCGATCCCGACTTTTGCTCTGCCCCACGGCGTTTTTATCTACACCAACCAACACGTTCGCACGGGAACGACCCAAGAGAGCCGTTTCGATAAATTCAATCGATTTGAATTCATCGTTACCCAAAACAATCTGCGCAAGAATGTGCTTGCCAGAGCGGGCGTTAACCCGGATAAAATTTATGTATTGGGCAGCGCACGCTATTCCGATGAATGGATGGCCCAGAACAGCCGCATTCTGCCCCGAAAATTAAAACCATCTGATTCTAATGCGTCTGGCCTTAAAGCGGTATTCATGACCACCCGCTTTGCATACAAAATCGATGTTGATCGAATGCGAACAACCATTGATCTCTTGTCCGCGATTGATGACCTGCACTTGGTGATCAAGCCCCACACCCGCAGCGGTCAGGAGGCTAAGTTTTATGACCGATTAGCCGCTAGCAATGTTTCCGATTTATCATCGGTGGAGCTGTGCGACTGGGCCGATATCGTTTTCGTGATCGGATCGAGTATTCTGATTGAGCCTCTTAAGTCGCATAAGCCGGTTTTGTATTTAAAGTACCTTCATGACAACACAACGCAGTATGAAGAAATGGGTGCCTGCTGGACGATAAACAATGAAGATGAGTTAATGAAGGCCGTGGCGGTGCTTCGTGAGGATCAGTTGAATGTACCCTACAACGCTACCTCAGTGAATCGCTTTCTTGCTGAGATTATCTATGGTGGCAGAGAGCCGAGTGACGTCTTGAATATCTACAAATCTTTCAGACTCTGTCAAGAGATAAGAGATCAAATGATATATTCGAACGCATCTCAATAATAATCCAAGCGCCCCTGGCGGCGTTGAGAGCCGACTTAAAATGCTCACATACGACGTGTATGCTTCGCTTTTCCACCGTCCCACGCTTTGCCAGGAACCCTAATCTTTATTTTGAGATACATTTTCCTGTTTCACTTTTTTTTAAGGACACATCGCATGATCACGCAAGGTTTTTTATTCAAGCTGTTTGAATCATTGCTCGGCAACGCCGCAGCAAGCTCCATATTTGCTGAGAATGGTCGAATCAACCTCAAGAAATACAATAAATACAGAAGACGTTTGCGTACTCTGCACGAAGAGTTCAGCCCTCAAAAAGCACACCTCGAAAACCTCCACTCGTCTTGCATTCAACATATTCGACCGATAACATCACCGCTGGTTTTAATTTCGCAAATCCAACGCTCCGGTGGTTCCCTTTTGAGCCAACTTTTTGACGGGCATGCCGAACTCGACGCCCACCCCCATGAATTAAAAATCGGTTTCCCCCGAAAGTACACTTGGCCGATCATTGACCTGAAAGAAGATCCCATCCGCTGGCTGGAAGCGTTTTTCGAGGTCAGCATTCTGGAGCACATAAAATCTGGCTATAAAAAACAGAAAAATTTAGATGAGACCTTTGCCTTCCTCTTTCTGCCCTCGGTTCAGAAATCGCTCTTTCTGAGTTATGTTAATTCCATTGATTCGTTGAAACTGCGCGATGTTTTTGATGCCTACATGACATCCTATTTCGGCGCTTGGCTGAACAATCAAAATATTGCCGGTGACAAAAAATTCGTTACAGGTTTTACGGCCAGGTTGTCCTTGTTTGAAAACAATATGAAATCGTTTTTTCAAATCTATCCTGATGGTCGGTTAATTTCAATTGTACGCAACCCCAAAAACTGGTATCCATCGGCCGCGCGGCATCGCCCTGAGGTCTATCACAATATCGAAACATCGTTGGAGTTCTGGAAAACAAGTGCCTCCGCGATGCTGCGCAATAAGGAAAAATATGGAGACCGTGTCTGTCTTTTGACCTTTGAAGATTTGATTGGCAGAACGGACGCTGTCATGCGCTATCTGGCCGATTTTCTAAAGATTGAATTTGATGAGATTTTGGTCACGCCGACTTTCAACAAGTTTCCGATCAAAGCCAACACAAGCTTTAAAGCGCAACAACATGGTATTATAAAGAAAACCCTTGATCGGTATAAAACTCTGGCCCAAGAAGATATGGATCGGATCGATGCGCTGACCACCGATCTGTATCAGGCGGTAATGCGCAGGACGGTATCATTTTAACGTTATGGCGCGCAGATCGTAAAGCGGGTCGGTTTTTAAATTGATCTGGCTGTAAACCTGGATGCCGTCAAGCGACGGCGCGTGTAATGTGATTCTGGATAATTTTTATCTGTTGGATTCCGCTCAGGCAGAACACCGCAATCATCCAAGGCTTCCGTTGGCAACCACAAACCTGGTGGCAGGTGATGCGCTGCCTTCAGATTATTTTCCTGCCCGGCATTAAAGCATTTCCAGCTTTCAGGATCGATTCAATCAGCGGTTATGAACCCACCTGGCAAGATATGCTCAGGCACTGGTAATGGAAATTTGAATGATGGGGCATCGGGGTCTATCAATCGACATTGATGGCGTAGGTCCCAATAATATTTTCATAGGCAGGTAAAATATTCTGCTTGATATGCAGTTTTTCATCTTCGGGAATTCGCAATTCACGTTTTACTTTCTCTTTTAATACGGTTTTGGTCTTTGAATGACCAAACGTTGAATTATCGATGGCGTAGTGAGGAAAATTGCTGGGATAGGAAGTGACTGCAGTGGCCTCCAAGTGCGCGCATGCCAAGATCGATTTAATCGATTTTTCCGTATCTTTGATAAGGTGATCAAAGCTGAAGGGATATATTTTTTCGCCATACTCGCGACAGGCCCAGATCGTGTTATCGATTGTGCTTTTGTATCTTTTCAAACCATACTTTTTTTGTCTTTCGGAATGATTCCTGGCGCTGTTCCACCACATGTAAGGCTCGCGGATCGAAATGAATATCTTGCCATCGGGATAATCGCTAAAAAAAGCTTCGAGTGATTTCCGGTAGATGGTCAAACCTGGTATGGGAGCAACAATATATTTATATGCATCGAAAAAATTTGAGTGGTTACAATTTAAATAGGCTGCAAAATAGGCCGTAAAGAAATTGTCTAAAGTCCTGCGCTGGTTTGCTTCAGAATTGTCCTTCTCCGTCTTCAAGAAAACTCTTTTGAAGTGTGCGAAATCAAATACGAAATTCTCATGTCGACTGATATCCAGGAAGTGTTTGACCATATTCCTTGGAAGTAGTGCCCGAAATCGGGCCTCGGCATCTTTGGCATCCATTAAATCGGGCCAATGGTACTTATTGGGCTTCCCGATCTGCAGCTCTTTATAGTAACTCAACACCTGTTGGTGGTTTCTTAAGAGGTTATCCACCAGATGCGTGCCGGAGCGCTGCATTCCCGATATAACCAATAAAGGTAAATCAAGCTTTTGAAAATTCTTGGGGCGTGTGAATAACAGCCTGACGGCAGACTTGGCGGATAGATATAATAAGTTATTTTCAATAAGTTTGGTTGCTTTTGAGTGTTTCCGGCCAGCGTATTGTGAACCGTATTTCATGGATGTTAGCCTACCTGTTGTATAAATTGGTATTTAAGTGATGGACCTTGTTTTCAACGCAAAGTAAGGCCACTATAGATAGCTTTCAAATTCGGTGTTATGCAAAACAGCCCTGATTTCACTGATATTCTCAATGATATCTTCCAGCGAATCGGGATTTACCTTAACGAAATCCGATGTCAGGGGTATATCGGCACGAACATTTAAAAATTTTAATGCTTTTCGTATTTCACTGTCATGCTGGCGAAGCAAGGATTCGTAAACAACCTCAATGTAGGGAACCTTCAGATCCCCGGTAAACCGCTCGCGATAACGCGCAAATCGTTTTCGCCTTCTCTGAAAGTCTTCGATAAGGATTTGGGGATCCACTCGAACCTTTATCGGCGAAACGGATCGCTTCGAATGCAGCAAATTTCGCGTATTGGCTATCTGGTGCGATACAAGTCGTTTAAGCAAATTATATCGGATCAGATGAATTATCTTTACATCGTTTCTTTGTATCCATGAATAAACAGCTTTGTGCTTTCTGATTTGCGAATAGTTTATCTTATGCCCCACCACGATCTCGGAATTGTCCGAAGCGTACATATCTGTGAGAAAAGCATGAATGAGCTTCGACCGTTTAAAATGGTGGGCCAAACGTCTTTGGAACGATTGCGAACGATATCGATAGTAAGGCGAAATGGGATTGTCGACCTGAAGAAATTTGGGTTTGAAGCTTTTAATTGGCGATAGATTGCGCTTGCTAAAAAGTGTGGGAAGCTTCGGGCAGAAAATCTGCGGATGACTGTTCAGACGACTCATAAACCATGCGGATCCGCTTCGCGGTTGTGTCACTATCAGAAACGCGCCCAAATTTATATCTCCACACCTGTCATGTCTTTTGTGGGACACGGAATTTATAGACACCCTGCAGATGAATCGGGTAATCGCTTGAAGGCTCTAATCTTGACTCTATGGGCGCAAGGTGACTTTTTTTTTGATCCTTGCAGCTAACAAGCCGAGGTGTTTTTCAAATCAGGAAATCGTCAGTCGGGATAGAACCTTTGCGTAATCTTCTGCCGTTTCCTTTTCGATAGTCTGCAATTCCTGTTGATTGAGGGTACTATATCGCGTGACCGTCGACGCGAGTATACCCGTTTCGCTTGACTCAAAACTCGTATTGGCATTGATGAGATATTTATTGAAAGTGGGGAACAAAAGCAATTTATCGAAACGAATGCCTAAAAAGTCCGCCAATTGTTGCATTATCGATTGGGTATTGGTCACCAAATCTTCAAACCTGAGGATGCAGACTTTTTCATCCCATTGATCCTTGTTGCGCACCATGGCGCGTGCGTTATCTTTCCACTGTTGCAGCGCATTCTCAATATCGCTGTATTTTTTACTTTTGTCACTGTGTCGGACAGCGGAAGGATACCAATTTTTAGGGTCGCGAATGATGGATATGATCCGGCCTTGATCGTATATCTCAAAAAAGGCCTCAACGTTTTCCTCTGGGGTGGTGAGCCGCGGACAGAAGGCCGATACATATTTTTTCGTGCCGCTGTAGTTTTGATTGTTTAGCCAGGCGCCAAAATAAGAGGTCATATAAGCTTCGAAAATATCACTCTGCGTGGGTAAGCTTTGGGTTGCCAGACAATTTAAAAAAATCTCCTTCTGAAGAGCTGGGAGAAACTGGAAAGCGAAAGATTGTGTCGATTTTTTACCCTTGCGGTAGCCACCTTGAAAATGTTCAATTACTTTGTCTTCGAATAATATTTCGAACCACTGTTCGGGCGCATCATTTAGATTCAAGTGGGGCCAGTTGTATTTCCGTGGGTAGCCGATCATTAATTCAGATGGATGCGCATGGAGTTGCGGATGGCCATCAAAAAGTTGGCTCAGAAGCGATCCGCCCGAGCGTTGAATTTGGGAGATCAATACCAAGGGCTCGGTAACGGGTACGATGTGATTCAAGCTATTGCGAAACAGTTGGTGTAAGTGCGTATTCGAAGATTTTAGCGCGGCACGCCTGATTTGCAGACGTGTTTTTTCAGATTGGGCCTTTTTACGGGCCTTGCGCCGCAGTTTCTTTTGATTTTTATTACGATTGAATATTTCTTGATATTTCATGCCGCTTAACTTTTCTTACTCAAAAAACGATTAATCCCATCATATTAACCAAGACGTGACCTATGCAGCCTTACAAAATTAATACGCTTGATTGTAGATAGATATCAGGCCGCACTGATTTTGAAAAACTGCCTAAAAATACGTTCTGTCTTAAATTTCTTTGGCCCCCGAAGCAATTGCCCGAACCGCGTTACCCGTTCATGCACCTCGTCGATCGAAAGATCCGGATAGCGATGCCGCTGGAATTCGGGCTTCAGATGGGAGTCGCTTCGTCTGGATTTGGCTCTTTTTTTCCGCGCGCGTCGATTGGCCTGAAAACGCCCCACAATTGATTCGCGCCAACCTGGTTTCTTGAATCCGCATTCGTCGGCCAACATCTCTTCGCAAACATCCATGATACGGTCGCAGGCAAAAGGCCCATCCTGAGCAGCCAGATAGCGAACAATGAGCCTTTTGCAATGATCGCTATTCGGAACTCCCAGAGTTCCGGAAAGGATGCTCCGCAGCATCTTCCGGAGTTCATCGAAGCTAAAGCATTGATGGCTGAGACTGTTGGGTAGTCGGAAGAAACCACTGTCATAGGTTTCATTGACGGTTGCTCGATAGCTTATGGCCGGTACACCGACAAGATAAGACTCCACACCGGTAGTGCAGCCATTGTGTATTAGCGCCCGGGCGCCCATCAGCCAGGGAACAACATTGCCTTGATTGGTCACTTGTACATTCTGGCATCCAGACGCAATCTGGCGATAGATGTCCTGGTTCTCGGTTGGATGCGGCCGAATGATAATCGTCTGGTCCGTAAATGTTTCATGGAGCTTGGGAATCAGTTTTTTGAAATCTTCAAACACGGCCTCCTTGTGATTGCGAAGGCCTTCCGCATATTCGCGGGTCATGCCTTTGGCCGCTTTACCAAATTCAGGCCGTTCAGCTTGCATTACATCCGGCTGAAATAAATTCATACTCGGATAAAACGCATTGACGTGATTGAAATTGGTATTGATCAAAATATAGTGGCCATACTGGCGACGTAGGTCATGGACCGTGCTTTCATAAAACTGGCGAATTTCCGGCCGCAACATGTCATTGCGCGGATTTCCGGTAACATGGATCCGGCCATCTCCAGACCGAAGCGGGTATTGGCGCCATAATTCAGCATTATCTTCGCCCCATGCCAGCAGGCGCGACACATATGACATGGCGTCCGGTGAAAGGCGGCGCGAATAATAGATTTCGGCGGGCAAATGCACCAAGGCCTCTTCGTCCAGGGTAATGATTTTCAGCCCCAACTGCCGCATAATCCGAAACATCTCGGTTCTTCCGGGCAGCATGCTCTTCGACAAATAGATACTTTGCGGAAAAGCCGCAATGCGACGTTCCATCTCCCGCAGCGGTCCAATAATGGCGGTAAAACCGCGCTGGGCCGCAATGCAGGCCAGTAGAATCCTGGGATCCAACTCGCGGACCTGGTTTTCAATGGGAAGCAGCAGGTTGCCCTTGTTGGCTTTGATTGTTCAATCACCTATGGCCACAACGTAAACGAAAGTTGCGCCGGAGACACTCAGCGCTGGTAACAGAAAACAGCATAGCCCGGGGTGACAAGCAATCGCCCGCCTTGACGCCGTGGCCAGAGTTCCCATCGAATTTTAGATCACGCTTGGTGGGGCACTGATTTGGAAGAATTGATGTCGCCATTTATCAACCTTTAAATCCTGGACGTTGCCCAATAAATGCTGGAAGCGCGCTATGCGTTCGCGGATATCTTCGAGCGAAACGTCAGGGTAGCGGTGTTTCTGGAACTCAAGTCGATTGTGGGAGCCCGGACGCGAATCTTTGTAACGCTTGACCCGCGTTCGCCCGGCCCACAGGAGCCATCCTTTCAACCGCTCACCCACCCAGGGTTTATTGCTTTGGTCATTCTGGCTGGTCATTTGTTCGAGCACATCCACAATTCGTTCACAGGCCAGAGGACCCTCGACCGCCGCCAGGCACTCGTTGACAATTTGCCGGCGCTCGGTGCTCTCTTCAAGTTGGTAAGTGCCGTCCGCGATTTGCTGCAGCATCGTCCGCAATTCATCAAAATTAATGCAGGTCTGGCTGACTGTATTGGGCAAACGGTAGAATCCGTAATCGTAGACATGGCTCTGGGACGCGCGATAGGTAATGGCCGGCACGCGCATGACATAGGCTTCGACCCCGGTGGTGCAGCCATTGTGTATAACCGCCTGGGCCGCCAACAGCCAGGGAACGACGTTGCCCTCGTTGGTGACGGTGACATGTTGGCAATCTTGGGCAATGGTCCGGTAAACTTCCGGATTTTCCGTGGGATGAGGCCTTACGACGATTTTATGGTCCGGGAAAGCCTGATCGAGTCTCGGGATCATGGCCTTGAAATCACTGAAAACGGCTTCTTTGAGTTCTTTCAGGCCAGTGGCGTACTCTCGGGTCATACCTTTGGCGGCACGTCCGAAGGGCGGCGGCGTCCCGTCACCATCGCTGGGTAGGAAAAGATTTTGAACCGGTGTAAAGCCGTTGACATGGTTAAAATTGGTGTTGACCAGGAAAAAGTTGCCGTGGGCCGCACGGATTTTCTCCACTTCCGCCGCATAATAGGCGTGCATTTCGGGCCGCAACAGATCGTTGCGCGGGTTACCCGTCACATGAATGGATGCGTTGGCCGGCATCTTCGGATAGCGACGCCACAG
>JAAUYD010276830.1_pt1 | contig 12521 bp, 12 predicted proteins | sample 7278101 | NCBI WGS metagenome assembly JAAUYD01 (sample SAMN14350128, study PRJNA611818) | marine sediment metagenome | isolation source: surface marine sediment (0.6m) | place: French Polynesia: Moorea | collected 2018-08 | reverse complement strand
GACCTGGTCGACGCCCTGGACGATCGCGTAGTTGTTGAACATGCCGCCCGAGCTCGCGCACACGCCCATCGAGATGACCCACTTCGGCTCCATCATCTGGTCGTAGACCTGCCGGAGCACCGGCGCCATCTTCTGGCTGACGCGCCCGGCGACGATCATGATGTCGGCCTGGCGCGGCGACGCCCGGAAGACCTCCATGCCGAAGCGCGAGATGTCGTAGTGGGCGGCGCCGGTGGCCATCATCTCGATCGCGCAGCAGGCGAGGCCGAACGAGGCGGGCCAGCTCGAGCGCGAGCGCGACCAGTTGACCAGATCCTCCAACCGAGCGGTGATGGCGTTGTGGCTCAGCCCGCCGATGCCATCAGCGAGCACGTCGTCGACGAGTCCCATCGGCCCTCCTATGCGGCTTCGTTCTCGGACGGTGCGGAGACGTCGGCGCCGCGCTCGTTCCGGCCCTCGAGGCCGACCCGACGGATCGTCGACGACGAATCACGGGTGGCCGAGACCATCGCGGCGTCACGCTCGAGGCTCCGGTACTGGTGGAGCGGACCCCAGTCGAGGCCGCCGCGGGCGACCTCGTACACGAACGTGAGGAAGAAGATCACCGAGAACACGACGATCGACCAGAACCCGAACACGCCGAGCGTGCCGCGCTCGACCGCATACGGGTAGATGAAGATGATCTCGATGTCGAACATGATGAACAGCATCGCCACGATGTAGAAGCTGACCGGGAATCGCTCGGGTGGCTCGCGGCTCGGCACGATGCCGCACTCATAGGGTGCCTCCTTGGCGGCCGACGGCCGGTTCGGGGCGAGCAGCCGGGAGGCGACGAAGCTCAGACCGCCGAACGCGATGGCGAGCAGCATGAGGACCACGAACGGCAGGTACTGGCCCATGCGCTACCCCGCGGCCGTTCCCGACCCGGGGGCCGCGCCCCCGAACCCCATCATCGAGCGCTCCGGTGCGCTCATGCGGCCGCCAGCGCCTTCCGGCTCAGGTTCTCGGCGACGAACCGGTCGCGGCGGTGCAGGAACCAGCAGAGCGCCAAGAACATGATCGTCGAGCCGATCGTGATGTACGCGGCCGGCTCACGGAGCGATCCGAGATCGCGGATCATGTAGACGTACTGACGCTGCTGCGACGTGTCGATCTCGGGTGCCGTCGGCGCGCGACCGGGCTCCTCGCGGAGCGGCACGAACGGCGCCACCTCGACCAGGGTGTAGTACGGCTTGTGGAAGAAGGCGATCTGGTCGAACTCGCCGTTCGGGCCGAGCTTGGGGTACGCCGACTCGTCGGGCGGGTCGACCTCGTACACGGCCGTGACCTGGAACTCGCCGGGCGAGAACGCACCCTCCTCTTCGAGGAACACCCCGGCCGACGCCTCGGCCTGGCCGAACTCTGGCGCCGACTGCTCGACCTCGCTCCAGCCCTGACGCTCGAGCTGGGCGGCAACCGCCTGGGCGGCCTCGACCGAGTCGTCGACGGCGGTGAAGCCGATCGGGTCGTCGAGCACGCCCGCCTGGAACAGCTTGTCGACCTCTTGGATGACCGTGCGGCCCTCGACCTGCGTCCAGGACGCGTCGTCGCCCTTCAGCCCGATGCCGTACATCCACCAGATGCCGCCCATCAGCGCCATCCAGCCGGCGAGGCCGGTCAGGGTGATCAGGAAACCGAGCCGGGCGCCGACGTTGGTGCCGAGGATCAGATACACCGAGCCCATCAGCACGCCGACGCCGATGATGACGGTCAGCCAGCCGCGGAGCTCGGGCTCCCAGTTGATCGCGAGCAGGACGGTCGACATCACAGGGTCCTCACGTACTCGACGATGGCCTGGATCTGCTCGTCGGTGAGCATCGCCCCGAAGCCGGGCATGCGACCGCTGCCCTGGCCCTGGATGCCGTACTTCTGGCCGAACACCGAGCCGTTCCTGATGAAGTCGACCATCTCGGCCTCGTTCGGGAAGTGGGCGTTGACGGCACCGCCGGTCAGGTTCCAGCCGAAGGCACCCTGACCGGGTTGACCGGGGTCACCCCAGCTCCACCCCTGCGTGTGACACCGGGCGCAGCTGTAGGCACCGCTCGCCAGCTCGAGATTGTAGAGCGCCTCGCCGTAGGAGGCGTAGGTGCCGTCCTCGACCGACTGGAGCGCGAGCGTGTCGATGTCACTCTGCGTGTCGGCCGGCAGGTTGCCGGACGGGCAGGTCTTGGGGTCGTCCTCGCCGACACCGCAGTTCTCGCGCTCGACCTGGATGCTCTTCATGTACGCGATCAACGTGTCGATCTGCTGGCTGTTCATCGGGCCGCCGCCCTCGAGACCCCACGGCGACATCGGTGAGAACGGTCGCCCGTAGACGAGGATGAAACGGACCTCGTCCTCGTCGAAGCGATAGAAGATCGTGTTGACCGCGGGCGCCTTCCAGTTGACCGCACGCACCTCGCCGGTTGCAGGGTCGGTCAGGTTGTAGGGAGCCTCGCCACCGGCGCCGTTCATGCCGCCGTGGCAGCCGGCGCAGTTGAAGCCGCCGTCGGCGGTCGTCGCGAAGAGCTGCGAGCCCCACTCGACGAAGATCTCGTCCTTCGCTTCCTCGGCGCCGGCCTGACGCGCCGGTTCGAGGATCCAGTAGAGCGGCAGGCCGATGACCATGATGACGAGCAGGATGACCCCGATGCCGAGCACACGGGTCAACCGCGGGCCCTCGAGCTCTTCGTCGTCGTAGTACTTCTTGCGGTTGGCGGCGAGCTCGATCTCGGAGCCGAGCTCGTCACGCGACTGCCGGATGTTCAAGAACGCGTAGACGACCCAGCCGCCGAGGATGACGGCGAAGAGCAGCCACGCGATCGACGTGGACGTGAGTGCGATCATCAGTGGTCGGACTCTCCCACGCAGTGCGGACCCTCGGCCTCCTGGCCGGTGGTGTTGGTGCCGATCGGCAGACCGTTGACGATCGTGCCGGTGTCGATGGTGACCTCACCGGCGGCCGAGAACTCGAGCGGGAAGTGATCCATGCCGCGCGGCGCGGGACCGGCCTTCTTCTCGCCGACGCGGTTGTACTGCGAGCCGTGGCAGCCGCACTCGAACCACTGGCTCGACACGCACTGCGGCACGCGGCAACCGAGGTGGGGGCACTTCTGGTAGCTGGCGATCAACCCGCGCTCCATGCCCGGCAGGAGGCTGGTGGCGTAGACGGCCTCTGCCTTCGGCACGGCGTCGACCGGGTACTCGGTGATCCATGCACGAGCCTCGGGGGCGTAGAAGAAGCCGTCGCCGGCGGAGATGCCGGACCGGATGTCGTCGATGCGCCCGACGGGCACCTTGCCGCCGAAGCCACCGGTCTTGGTCGGCCAGAGGAAGGCGACGAAGCTGGCGGCCGAGAACGTGCCGAGGCCGGCGGCCATCAGCGAGATCGTGGCACGGTTGAAGAACTGCCGGCGGCTGACGCCGAGCGCGTCGGGGTCGGGCGGCACCCACGGGGTGAGGCCGGTGTCCTCGTCGATGGTCGCCAGCGCGACGCCCGTGCGCGCCTCGGCGCCTTCGGCCTCGACCTCGGCAGCGGTCGGCACCTCGTGCTCGTCGGGGTGCGCTGCGCGAGCGGCGGCGTCGCGGCGGACCGTCTCGGCACTGAGCGCGCCGGCACCGCGCACGTCGGAACGCCGGGCGAGGGTCATGAACGCGAGTGCGCCGAGCAGCACGGCGGCGCCGATGGCGATCACGATGACGGCGGTTGCGTTCATGGCGAGGTCTCCTTTCCGTCCGCGCTCACAGCTCGAAGAACAAGCCGTCGCGCCACGGCAGGGTGAAGTTGAAGCCCGGTCCCCGGAAGAAGGAGCCGATCATGACCAGCACCGCCCAGAACATGAGGTGCACGGTCATCAGCGAGGTCGCGAACTTGCGGTCCTCGGGCTTGTTGGAGGGGTTCTTGTCGATGTAGGGGGCGAAGATCAGCACGATCAGACCCACGCCGGGGATGGTCACGCCGGCGACCATCGGGTGGAACATCGTCAGCAGCTCCTGCAACCCGAGGAAGTACCACGGCGCCTTCGACGGGTTGGGCGTCTGGTTGTTGTTGGCGAGCTGCAGGAGTGGGGCGTTCACCCAGATCGAGAACAGGAACGTGAACGCGAGGCAGGCGAGCGAGGCCACGAACTCAGCCGCCAGCAGGTGCGGCCAGGTGTGGACCTTGTCGACCGGCTGCGCCTTGACGTCTTGGATCGAACCGGACTTGACGACCGTCAGGAGGCGCTGGGTGTGGCCACCGGGCCCCGCACCGACCGGCACGCCACCGCCGGCGGGGGCGGCCTGCACGACCGACGCCACCTTCTCCTGCACCGCAACGCCACCGCCGCCGGAGGACTCGGCCTCGTCACCGGACGCCTTCTGCTTGGCCGCCCGGCTCCGCTCGAGCAGGTGGGCGGGGATCCGCGAATCGCCGGGCGACTCGGCGGCTTCGTCACCGCCGCCGGACGCGCCGGCATCGGCTGCCGGTTTGTCGGCGGCCGCCTTGTCGCGGGCGGCCTGCGCCCGCTTCAGCAGATGTTCGGGGATCTCAGTCATGCGAGGGAGCTCCGATCACAGCGGTCCACTGATGCCGCCATCCTTGCGGACTCTCCAGAAGTGGATGGCCATGAAGATGACGATGACGAACGGGAAGAACAACACGTGCAAGACGTACCATCGCAGCAGGGTCTCGGAGCCGATCTCGGCACCACCCAACAAGACGAATCTGACGTCCTGACCGAAGACCGGGGTGTAGCCCATCATGTTGGTGCCCACCGCGACCGCCCAGAGGGCGAGCTGGTCCCACGGCAGCAGGTAGCCGGTGAACGAGAGCAGCAGGGTGAGCTTGAGCAGCATGACACCGATCACCCAGTTGAACTCACGGGGCGGCTTGTACGCGCCGTGATAGAAGACGCGGGCCATGTGCAAGAACACCGACAGGACCATCAGGTGCGCGCCCCATCTGTGCATGTTGCGCACGAGGAGGCCGAACGTGACCGAGGTCTGCAGGTTGGAGATGTCATCCCACGCGGCGGTGGCCTCGGGTCGGTAGAAGAACATCAGGAAGATGCCGGTGACCGTCAGCAGGATGAACAGGAAGAAGCTGAGGCCGCCGAGACACAGCGTGTAGCTGACCTTGACCGCGTGACGCTTCACCTTGACCGGGTGCAGGTGGTACAGCACCGAGTTCATGATGACGTAGCTCCGGTTGCGCGGGCTGTCGCTGTAGCCCTTGCGGAAGATCGAGCCGGGCCGGAAGATGCTGGACCAGACCTGTCCGCCCTGCACGTTGTCGACGGTCTGCTGGATGCGCTCCTTCGCCGTCGGCCGCGGGGTGTCGTCGATGATCTTTGCCATTACTCGCGTTCCCCGGCCACGCAGGCCGCGTCTGACCACTCCCTCGCTGGCGACTCGCTCGCTCGCGTCGGCGGTGTGTGTTCGATCTGGTTCATTGCGTTGGTCTCGATCATCCCAGCCTCATGCCGTAGCCGTAGCCGTGGCTGTTCGTTCGGGCATGGGAATCGCCGGCCGACGTGGGTTGGCCGACCTTTCCGAGGATGATCACCCCGGTCGGGCAGCGGTCGACGCAGAGCGCACACCGCGTGCAGATGTCGTCGTCGATGATGAACATGAAGGCGTCGGACGGATCGGTACCGGGCTGCTCGGTGCCGGTCGCCTCGTCGACGGCCGACGTGTTGACCATGTGGATGCACTTCCACGGGCAGATGTCGACGCACCCCTCGCAGGCGATGCACTCGGTCTGGTCGATGTGGATGAACTGCTTCGGCTTGACCGCACGGGTCAGGTAGTCGGCGTCGACTTCGACGAGCGCGTAGTCGTCGGTGTACGGCATCATCGGCGGGTTGGCGTCGGTCTTGGCCATCTAGCGCGTTCCCCGGCCACGCAGGCCGCTGCCTGCCGTTCGCTCGCTGGCGCTCCGCTCACTCGCACGCGCTCTCATGTCCTGGCAACCCGCTGGACGGTGGGTTCGGTGCCATGTCGCAGCCGGGTGCGCCCCAGGGCGGGCTCGGCCCGCCCGGTCCCCATGCGCCCCGCACCGGGTCGCGCCGGTTCGGACCGAACGGACCGAGCGGAGCGATCGCAGCGAGGGAGTGAGGCCGAGCCTCATCATGCCTTCTTCACGAGGGGACGGCCGTAGGTACTGGTCTCGAGCTCCTTCACGCCGGCATCGTCGCCGCGCTTCTGCCACCAGTTCCAGATGTAGATCAGCAACCCGAAGAAGTAGACGTGGATGACCACGACGACGATGTCGCGCACCGCCTCGTACTGGAGGGTGATCGGGTTCCAGCCGCCGAGCGGCTCGGGCTTCAAGATGTCGAAGGGTCCGTAGATGATGTTGGTGCGATCCCAGCCGAGCTCTTTGTCGGCATGGTCGATCCACTGGTGTGGCACCACGCCGAACGCGAGGAACATGACGCCGAAGGTGTACGTCGCGCCCAGCATGGCCTCGCCCCACGAGAAGGGCGTGCCCTTCGGGCGCCGCTTGCCGTACGGGATCGCCGCCAACGTGAGCACCGTCGCGGCGACCAACGACACGATGAACGCCGTGTTGACACCGGGAACCGCCTTGCCTTCCAGGGGGTTCCACCAGTTGAAGGCGATCATCTCGCTCGCTGGACCTTTCGACTGCTCGCTGGGTTCGGATGCGACTGGTGTGCCGCTGAGGTACACGTGCCGCACCGTTCCGGGCTGCGCTCACCGGGCTCGCCGGCTGCCGCTCGTGAATGGTCGCACGAACTCGTTTGTCGCACTGTAGTCGCCGGATGCGGGGCTGTGACATCCAGTGCGGAACAGTGTGGCAAATCAGTCTGGCGCGCCACACCGGTTGTGCATAAGTGCACGCGCGCCCGCCGCTGACGCCGGTTTCGGCATCCGCGACGAGACCCGGACGACCGATCGCGAACCGCCGGGGAATTCACCGAAGTCGCGGTCGGGCGTCTATCGTTTCGGAGGTTCGCAGCGACGAGCGAGGCCGTCGCCTGACACCATCCCCTTCGTGAGAGGACGAGCGTGACCGAGATCCCCGAGCATCTGTTGAAGCGAAGCCGCGAGCGCCGTGCCGCGCTCGGGCTCGGCGGCGACGATGCAGGCGGTGAGTCGGAGGCCGCTCCCGCTGCGGCCGCGCCGGCCAAGGTCGAGGCAGGCGCGCCGGCGCCGGCCGCGAGCGGCCCCGTCGAGCGCGCGGCCGCTCCCGAGCCGGCGGCCCCCGAACCACCGAAGCCCGACACCCCGGTCGTCGCGGCATACAAGGCGCGTCGGCGCATCCCGTTCTGGGCGATGGCGGCGCTCAGCATCCTGCCGATGTGGGCGATCCTGTACGCGCGGGCGGTCACCGAGCAGCCCGAGGAGGCTGCCGGCCCGCTCGGCATCGGCGCCGAGGAGTACGGCGGCTGCGCGTCCTGCCACGGCGGTGCCGGCGGTGGCGGCGTCGGCTATGCGTTCACCGGCGGCGAGGTCCTGCTGACCTTCCCCAACATCGAGGACATGCTGCGATACGTCTACTTCGGCACCGGCGAGTACAACCTCGCCGGCGTCGACAGCTACGGCGACCCCGACCGCGAGGGCGGAGCCCGCGTCACCGGCGAGCGCGGCGTCATGCCCCAGCAAGGCGAGTCGGTCGGCGGCGGCCTCACCGACTACGAGATCCTGGCCGTCGTGTGCCACGAGCGCTACGCGCTCGGCGGGGCCGATCCCGACGGCGAGTGGGCAGAGGAGTTCGAGCAGTGGTGCTCCGAGGAGTCCGAGCTGTTCATCGCGCTCGAGAACGGCGAGCAGTCGCTGGCCACCCTCCACGAGATGGACGAGTCGATCATCCCGATCGGCGACGCGCCGGCTCCGGGCTCTCCGGCCGCCGAGTGATCGGGCGGCGGTGACCGCGCACCCCGCGGCGGTCGCCGACGTCCTCGTCGTCGGTGGCGGGCCGGGTGGCGCCGCCACCGCGATCGGCCTCGCACGCGCCGGGCATCGCGTCGTCGTCATCGAGCGCGGTCTGAGCGGCGACATCAAGGCGTGCGGTGCGCTGCTCACGCCGCGAGCCGCGCACGCGCTACAGACGCTGCAGCTCGACGTGCGGTTCCATCGAATCGACCAGGTCCGCATCACCGGCTCGGGACGCTCGACCTCGGCACCCTGGCCGGCGCATCCCGAGCTCCCCCGCCACGGGTTCGTCGCAGACCGGGGTGCGCTCGACGAGCAGCTCGGGGCGGCGATGACGGCCTCCGGTGTCACCGTGCTCCGCCAGCACGATGCGACCGGACCCATCGTCGAGCGCGGGTTCGTGCGCGGCGCAGCTGTCCGGGCGCCCGACGGCACGCCGCTCGAGGTCCACGCGGACTACACCGTCGTGGCCGACGGCGCGAACAGCCGCTTCGGCCGGGCCCTCGGGACGTTCCGCGAACCGAGCTGGCCGTACGCCCTCGCCCACCGCGCCGTCTACGAGTCGGCGCTGCACGACGCCGCCGAGATCGAGCTCGTCGTCGATCTGCGCGACCGCGCAGGCACGCCGATCACCGGGTACGGATGGTTGTTCCCCGCCGGCGACGGCACCGTCGCGGTCGGCATCATGCTGATGTCGACCTCGCCGTCGTTCCGCGTCATCAACCCGGCGCACCTGCTCGAACGGTTCCTCGCCGAACACGCCGACCGGTGGCACCTCGCCCCCGGACCGTTGCTGCCGCCCGCCGGTGGCCGCATCCCGCTCGGCAACTCCGTCGGCCCCGCCGCGGGCCCGACGTATCTACTGGTCGGCGACGCGCTCGGCGCCGCCAATCCCCTGTCGGGCGCAGGGATCGAGGCGGCGCTCGAGACCGGGGTCATCGCCGCCGACGTGCTCGACGAGGCGCTGCAGACCGACTCGGTGACGTCGCTGCAGCGGTACCCGCAACTGCTCGCGGATCGGTACGGCTCGTACTACCAGGTCGGCAGGCTCGTCGAGCGGTTGCTCGGCTCGCCGACCGTGTCGACGCGGGTCGCCCGGCTCGCCACGCGGCGTCGGACGGCCGCCGAGACCTTCACCAGGATCGCGATGAACGAGTTCCGCCCGCATCGCCCCGGCGCCGCCGAAGCGATGTACCGCCTCGGCCGAGCGATGGCCAAGTTCGCGCCCGAGGCGTGATCCTCCTCGTCACTCGCTCGCTGCGCATCCTCGTCGCTCGCTCGTGCGCCGGTGGGGTGGCGTGGAGAGAGCGAGCGCAGCGAGCGAGCGAGTGAGCCCGACTACACCACGAGCTTCTGGTACCTGCGCCTGAGGGTGATGAAGGACAACGCGAGGATCACGGGGTAGATCTCGAGACGGCCGAGCAGCATCTGGACCATCGTGACCCAGCGCGCCAGGCGCGGCAGCTCGAGGAAGTCGCTGCTCGGCCCGACGTCGCCGAGACCAGGGCCGACGTTGCCGAATGCCGTCGCGGCCGCCGAGAACGCGCTGATCACGTCGGTGCCGGTGAGCGCGATCGCGATCGCACCACCGCCGAACGTCGCGAGCGCGAGGACGAGGAAGCCCACGATCTTGTCGGCCGTCCGGTCGGGCATGATGCCGCCCACGCGCACCGGGCGCACGAGGCGCGGGTGGAGCTGCCGGAGCGCCTCGCGGTGGGCGTAGCTCCCGACCGCCAGCACCCGGATCAGCTTCACGCCGCCGGCGGTCGACCCGGCCATCGCCCCGATCGGCAACAGCAGGAGGACGATCGCCTGCGCCGCATCCGACCACGCCCCGTAGTCCTCGGTCGCGTAGCCGGTGGTCGAGACGACCGTGAGCGTCGTGAACAGGCTGGCCCGGATCCGATCGGCGACCGGCCCGGCGGCGTCGTTGACCGCGAACAGCACCGCTGTCACCGAGGCGACGAGCAGCACGTAGACGCGGAACTCCTTGGAGCGCAGCAGCGGCCCCGGGCTGCCGCGCAGCAGGCGGTAGATCAGGGTGAAGCTGGTGCCGGCGATGAACATGGCGACGATGCAGATCCACTCGATCGCGCCCGACTCGAAGTGGCCCAGCGACGCGTTGTAGGGCGAGAACCCACCGGTCGATACGGTCGTGAAGCTGTGGGCGACCGCGTCGTAGACGCTCATCCCGGCGACGAGATAGGCGAGCGCGAGCAGGATCGTGAACCCGATGTACACGGCCCAAAGACGCCGAGCGGTCTGGCGCACCCGCGGCGTGAGGCGCTCGCCGGTCGGTCCGGGCGCCTCGGCCTCGAGCAGGCTCATGCCTCCCGAGCCGACGGTCGGGAGCACCGCGACCACGAGCACGATCACGCCCATCCCGCCCATCCACTGCGTGATCGAGCGCCAGAACAGCACGCCGGGGCCGGTGCCCTCGATCGGTCGCAGCACCGTGGAGCCCGTGGTCGTGAACCCGGCGATCGACTCGAACAGCGCATCGTCGGGGTCGGGGATCCAACCGGTCACCCAGTACGGCAGCGCGCCGACGATCGCGAGGCTGACCCACGCCAGCGTGACGGTGGTGAACACGTCGAGGATCCGGATCTGCTGGGGCATCGTCGTGAACCGCCACGTGACGAGGCCGACCGACCCGACGATGACCCCGATGATCAGCAACTCGGCGACGTCGGGCCCGCCCCGCATCGCGTCGACCACACCCGAGCCGGCGATGCCGAACCCGGCGACCGCCAGCGTCAGCCCGATGATGTGGCCGACCAGCGTCTCGTAGGCGCGTCCCCACCGAACGTCGCGGCCGCCGAACAGCGACCCCATCATCCGGTCGTTCACGGTCGGCTCCTCGATCGACGGGGACGCCCGGCGACGGGCGCCGCGCCCGCCCGGTTCATGACGCGAAGACCCGACGCACGTCGGGGAGCGCCGCCGGCCGGGCGAAGAGCACGACGCTCTCGCCGGCGTGGAGCGTCGTGTTGCCGCGCACGATCTCGCTCGAACCGTCGTGGCGCACCACGGCGCCGAGCAGCACCGACCGGGGCAGGTGCAGGTCGCGCACGACCGCGCCGGCGCCCGGGCTGCCCTCCTGGATGACGAACTCGTCGACCTCGACGTCGCTCTCGAGGAACGTCGCGACCGACGAGGCGCCGCCGCGCATCTGCCGGAGCACCGAGTTCGCCGACGCGGTACGTGGACTGAGCGCGGCGTCGATGCCGAACTGTCGGATCAGCGGCAGGAGCGCCAACCGGTGCAGCACGGCGACGGTGAACGCGGAGCTCTCGGCGGCCGCGAACGCACAGGCGAGCACGTTGGCCGTGTCCTCGCCGGTGGCCGCGATGACGACGTCCATCGTCGCCACCGACTCCTCGCTCAACAGGTTGGTGTCGGTGATCTCGCCCTCGACGACGGTGACCTTCTTGAGCCGCTCGGCGAGCGCCGTGGCACGCTCGCGGTCGCGTTCGACCAGCGTCACCTCGGCGCTGCGCACGAGGTGCTCGGCGACGCGCCCGCCGACGGCGCCTCCGCCGAGGACCATCACGCGGCGCACCCGCTTGCCCGCCGAGTCGAGTGCTTCGAGCACCTCGCGCTGCGAACGCTCGTGGGTGAGCACGCGGACGTGATCGCCGGCGCGGACCTCGAGATCGCCGCGCGGGATGACCGTCTGACCGTCCCGCGTCACGGCACCGAACAGGAATCGCCAGTGGTCGACCGACGAGATGTCGGCGAGCGTCTGCTCGACCATCGGCGAGTCGGGGCCGATCGTGGCGCCCAGCACCACGAGGCCACCCGTCGCCATCGGATACACCTCGTCGGCCCCCGAGACGCTGACGAGCCGGAGGATCTCCTCCGCGGTGTCGGCGTCGGGGTCGATGATGAGGTCGGCGTCGATGAGCTCGCGGAGATGGGCGCCGTCGGGACCGCGCAGCTCGTCGGTCTGCAGGCGCACGACGGTCTGCTCGGCGCCGAGCTGCTTGGCGAGCGCCGACGCGATCATGTTCACCTCGTCGTCCTGGGTCACGCCGGCCACGAGATCGGCCCGCTCGACACGTGCGGCCCTCAGCACCGACGGGTGCGTGCCGCTGCCGACGACGGTCTGAACGTCGAGCTCGTCGCCGAGTGCCCGGGCGATCACCTCCTCCTGCTCGATCACGACGACGTCGTGGTGTTCGGCTCCGAGTCGCTGGGCGAGGTACCAACCGACCTCGCCGGCTCCGATGATGACGACGTGCACGGTCGCACAGCTTGGCGCGTGCGGACCCGAATCACCACACACGGTGGCCCGATGCGACCCGTCGACTGACCGGAAGACAGCTCGTCGATGCGTACCGTTGGCAACTCCCACCGGCAGCGCCCCCGGCCCCACCCGAGCCCAGGGATCCGATCGACCGCGTGCTCCGAACGAGGTGGGCCGAGCCCGGAGGGTTCGCAGCCTCGGAGCGGAGAGGGCGAGCACGGGAGGCGCAGCCGGTCATCACACCGAGCCACACTGTGCCCAGCAGAGGCAGGGAGGCGACGGCTACCAGCCCGAGCCCGCGCGGAGCCCGATCGACTAGCCCGAGACGGAGGGCAGCCCGGTCATCTCGGGCAGCACCGTCGCCAGCAGCGCACCG
>JAAUYD010025938.1_pt1 | contig 12526 bp, 7 predicted proteins | sample 7278101 | NCBI WGS metagenome assembly JAAUYD01 (sample SAMN14350128, study PRJNA611818) | marine sediment metagenome | isolation source: surface marine sediment (0.6m) | place: French Polynesia: Moorea | collected 2018-08 | reverse complement strand
TAAACTACTTAGGTAAGTTACAAAAAGTTTTCTGAAGAAGGTGTCCGCAGATTACGCAGATGGCCGCAGATTTTTCTCTGTAATCTGCGAAAATCTGCGTAATCTGCGGACGTTTTTTCTTATAAAATTTTTTGTAAATTACTTAAATATTTGTGAGACGAACCCTTATGCTTTGTCCTGTAAGTCAGGAATAATAAAATTTTGAACCACACAAACACAAAAAGCACCAAAAAATTGCCGGCCAGCCTGAAGCTGACTGCTGCCATCTTATTGGTTTTGGGGGCGACCTTAGGGCTGTCATTTAGTGAAGGCGCCACCCAAACTGCAGGATATGCGCTGCGATTTTACGGCAGCGGCGTCAACGATATCGATCGGGTCAAAATTCAAATTGACGATCCAAACAACAGCCTGCCAGGTCCACCGGCCGATATCGGGAGCAGCGATTTCACCATCGAATTTTGGCTAAAGGCCAGCGCGGTCGAAAATAGCGCCGCAGCGGTTTCCTGCGGCAATAACATCAACTGGATTTACGGCAACATCGTGCTGGATCGGGACCGCTTTAACCAAAACCGCAAATATGGTCTGTCGCTGGCCGGCGGCCGGGTCGTTTTTGGGGTTTCGGGTGACGGCATCGGTTTTCCGCAGGAGCTGACCATCTGCAGCACGACGAGTGTCCTAGATGGGCAGTGGCATCACGTGGCCGTCCAGCGGCGGCGGAGCGACGGCCGCATGTGGCTCTTTATCGATGGGCAGCTGGAAGCGGAGGGAGATGGACCGGACGGCGATATTTCGTACCCGGATGACGGGATACCGGGCAACTACTGCGGCGGGCCGTGCGATTTTAGCGACCCCTATCTGGTCATCGGCGCAGAAAAACACGATGCCGGATCGTCTTTTCCATCGTACAGCGGCTGGTTTGACGAACTGCGGATTTCGACGGTGCTGCGCTACGGTGGGAATTTCGTCCGGCCGACTGCGCCTTTCACGCCTGATGCCCAGACCGCGGCCCTGTATCATTTCGACGAAGGTAGCGGTGACACAATTGGCGACAGCGCACCGGGAGGCCTTAGCCCCGGCCAACGTCGCTTTGGCGGCACCCCGGCCGGGCCGGTGTGGGTGGTGTCAGATGCGCCGCTCGGCGGCAGCTTCATTCCTACCGACTTCCTTTACCTGCCGTCAATTTTAAACCCTTAAATTGTCCACAGACCCATACGAGGTCTGCGGACAATTATTTAGAAAAGATTTTGTAAACCGCTTAAAATCGGTTATTCCCCAGCCTGGATGCGCACGATTATCGGCGTGTCACCAGGGATGATAATCTCCTCTACAGCCGCAACCGGCTCGGATAAAATTTCCGCTGTGTATACACCGGCCGGCAGCTCAACCGGGTCACCATCAACCAGCCCGGTAGCTACAACTTCGCCGCTTTCATCCACAATTTGAAACGGGGTGCGCAGCGCCTGATTTAGAGAATCGGTCAGCGCTTCCGAATCGGCCGCGTCAAAATAAGACCCGCCACCGGCCTCTGCCCAGGCGGCAAACTCCGCCTTGAGCGCCTCGTTGTCGATGGCAAATCCGACGATGTTAACCCGCACGTCGATGCCACCGGCTCGCAAATCGGCGATGACCTGCTGCGGATCACCGCCACACGTTTCTTCCCCATCGGTTAACAGGATCACCAGTTTCGGCCCATCCGCTGCGGCCAGGTCTTCCGGCACCAGGGCCAGGGAAGCCCCAATAGCGGTATTGGCATCATTTTGCGGCGTAATTTCCGCTACTGTGGCTGCCAGCAGCTCGCGATCAAGCGGCTGCAGGGGAATTTCCAGATCGGTGCGGCAAGAGAAATTCCCTTCGCGGTTGCCAAAAACCCGCAGGGCCACCGGCAGTTCATCCGGCAAAACCTCATTCACCAACTCATCGAGCACGCCTCGGGCCACCTCGATGCGGGTGCTGTCCCCAAGCGGCTGCTGCATCGAGCCGGAAGCGTCTACGATAATTTCAACCGCCGTGTCACCCAGCAAAGAAGCGCTGGCGGCCGCATTTTCACCGGTGCTGCTGCTCAAAAGCTGCAGCGTGCCCGGACCCGGCGGTTCGACAAAGGCGGTTTGAACTATAAAATCGTAGCCGGCCGGCCGCCGCAGACGAGCCGTCGCTCGTTCAAAAGCCACCTCCATCTCCGCCTGGGTCCGCAAGAAGTCATAGTGACCGCTGTTGACGCTGGCCCAGCTCTGCATCAGATCCTGCTCGTTGGCCGGTTTTTCACCGACGGAAATATTGGTGTTGATCGACATCGTAAAGATGCGTGGCTGGACGGCCGTCAGGGCCCGCCACAGCTCGGCGGTGTCCCCATAAGCGGGTGACACCGCATCGGTGATGAACACCACCGCACGGGTCCCCTCCTGAAACGCCAACTCATCTGTAGCCTGCAGCAATGAGGATTCCGCATCGCTGGAGCCGTCTCCTCGTGGATAATCGTTAAGCGCTTGCTGCAGCGCGGCCGGCTGTTCCCCCCATGTCTCCAGCAGCAAATCGCCGCCAAACGGGAGGAAGTTGGCGGTTTCTTGACCTGGGGTGACTCCCTCCACAAAAGCGGCCAGGGCGTTGTAGATCGTGTCGACATACGCCCCCACGCTGCCGCTGGTGTCCCAGGAGAAGATCACGGAGCGCGGCGGCTCTTCGATTCTGAAGTAGACGGTGCTGTCTGCCGGAACGGTCGCGGTCACGATGCGACGGCCGCTGAGGCTGTTGTCTATGGCGGCCGGGAGCAGCTGGCCCGCTTCATCTTCAAAAAACGCCTGGACATCCACTGTGGGGGTACCGGTGAGATCCAGAATAACCGCGTTTCATCTTCACCAACCTCTACACGAAACCAATCAATGTCCTGGCCGATCGCCACCTGCCCCACAATTTGCTCGCCGCTCGTCACAGCCTGCGCTTCTGCGCGGGTGTCATTGTCGTCCTCACCAGCCGCAATCGGCGCGGCCGGAGGGGTCAACCATTCATAAATGCCATTGCGATTGTAGTGTCCCCATTCCGCCAAAATTGAAATATACTCCTCGCTCGGCAGCCGCTCAAAAATGCGGATCACGTCCGGTCCCAGCGGCCGGAAACGCTCGGCGGCCGGACCGCTGGCCACCAGCCTCACGTATCGCGCCCACACCGGCGCGGGGAAATCCATTGCCGTTGTTCCCGCTTCAAGGTTGTAAGTGGCAATCTCCTGCCACGGTCCCACCGGGCTGTCCTGGCTGACCTGGACCTGAACGGCGGTCAGGCGCTGATCCGGATCGGTTTGAGGATTTTCCACCCACGCCAACCGGCTGATCTGGGCCGCCCGCTCGTGCTGAAAACCGAACACCCATACCGCGTCTAAACCGCCGTCCAGCCGCACCTGCGGGCTGCGACCGTCTTCAACCATGTAGCCAACCCCATCACCAAGCGCAAACGGCTGCGGATCGGCATAAACCAGGTGGCCCCCGTTGATAGGGTCAGCCAGGTTGATGTCGTCGCGCAGCGGGATGCCGGGAGCAATCATGACTTTCCACTCGCCGAGCGTAACGCCACCAATACCGCCGCTGTAATTGCCAATCAGGCGCAGGCGGGCAAAGCGGGCCTCGACCGGCTCTTCCAGCGGAAACGCCTGCTCGATATCGGTCGGGAGCAGCACGCCGCTCAAAACCGTTGTAAAGGTTTGCCCATCAATCGATAAATCGAGCTCGAACTCTTTTAAAGATTCAAAGTCGCGTCCCAGGCCTTGTGGATTGAGCAGGATGCCGCTGACCGGCAGTGGTTCATCGCCCGCCAGATCGACCGTCAGCTCGGCCGGGCCATTGTCCAGCGAGAGGCGAATAAAATCATTTAGGGGCGTGTACCCATCGTGGAGGATCGGCTGGCGATCGGCCGCATTCGAATCGGCTGTGGCGATTTGCGCGCCAAACGACAGGGCGGCCGCGTTCCAGCCACCGAGCATGGTGCTGGGCATCGACCACACCCACTGGGCGTTTTCTGGAGCGGTGTCCGGGTCTATTTGCAAGATGGTCTGCGCCTCCAGAGTACGGCCGCGGTCATCACGCAGCTGGACCGTCAATGGGTAATCGCCGGTGGGGATGTCGGCCGCCAGATTAAGGGCGAAGCGAATTTCCTGGCCGCCGGCCGCCACATCACTTGTTTCCAAAATTTGGGGGGACTGGATTTTATAGTGGCTGGTATGCCAGATGATTGTGTCAGCGGCGGCAGCCGCCTCAGCCGATACGTTCAGCTGGCCGATGAGCTGTTGGCCGGTCGGCCAGAAGGCGGCTGCGGTCTCATTTTCCATTTCCAGCGTGATGGAACCGGGTAGGGGGGCCGGTTCCAATTGAGGTGGAGTTACACCATCGAGGTTTAGTCGCAGTTCGTATGGGCCATCCCCCGTGACGCGGACAAAATAAACGGCTCCCGCCTGGGCCTGCCCGGTGAGCGTGCCGCTATCCCATTCAAACTCATTGCTCAGGTTTTGGCCGTCCTGATCGTACAGGGTGAGTTGGTGGGTCTCCTCAATGGTCAGGGTTAATCCGGTGGCTTGCCTGGCCGGCGGCAAACGGTACCAGTCAGAATCATTGGTGGCGGTGACCGTTCCCTGGCCCACAAACGAGGGTGGAAAGGAGCTGGCCAGCTCTCGCTGATTGTTGGGCTCGATATCGGTCAGGGGCAAGAACGGGTTGAGCCGCTCCAGCACCACCGTATACGGAGAATCACTGATGACGTCCGAGGTCAGCTGGACCCAATACTCCCCCGGCGGGACCCGGTTCTCCCAAATAAAAGTTTTTCCTGGAGGAATTCCCGCCGTGTGTTCAGCCAGCCGGTACGTTCCTTCACCAAAAACGCGCGTGCGAACGTTGCCGTCATCCGCGGCGGTCACGGTCAGACGTACCACCTCTTCAGACGCAAGGGTAAAGCGATAATAGTCAGTGTCGGCTGATTCATTCAGCAAACCGATACGCGGCTCGTCAAAACGCAGGCTGTTGGACTGACCATCGGTGCTGTTGGGCTCCAACTCCAGGCCGGGCAGCGGCGGCCCGAGGGGGATGGCCATCAGCCGGTAGTCCGAGTTGATACCGCGAACGCCGATATAGTGGGTGCCGGGCAGTAAAAAGAGGTTGCTGAGGCGCAGGCGACGCTGCGGTTCGCCGTACGAAATCTGTTCGGTGATTTGCCCGGCCGTGTTGATATACGCCAGGCGATTTAAACTTTCTCCTACCGCCTGCAGCCGCCACAGCTGGGGGGCACCGGTCACCTCCAGCCGAAATACGTCCCACTCATCTCCCACCAGCCGGCCGGAGGCGCGCAAATTTTCATCCATTTCTGAAGCAAACAGGTAAGCGTCATTTGGCTCCCGCTCTTCTCCCGGCCCGGCCGTGCCGGTGTTGTGGCGGTTGAGGCGATAAAAGGCATCCGGATCAGCCTCTCCATCAATCTGGAGTACGTATTCACCGGGTGCCAGCATCAAATCGGGCAAAGCGATCTCGCCCAGAGCGGTGCGGCAGTGGCGCAAATTACTTTCTGCCTGGAGCAAACACAGGGTGCGTGATTGACGACCGGCGGCCGTGAGGCGCAGGTCAAAGCGCTGATCATCTTCGTCGATCATAAATGAAAATGAATCATCGTCATTGACGGCGGCGAGGTGGCCGCTGATTTCACTCTCTCCGTCCCAGGGAATCGCCTGCCAGAGCTCATCATTTGGCTCACTTTCCCGGTTGGCGGGCAGCGGATCCTGCACGATTCCGCTGAGCAGATAAGGTGACATTTCGCTGCGATCCCCATCAACCAGCAGCAGATACTCGCCGGCCGGGAGCTGCAAATCGTAGAGGGTGGCGGTCCCGGCCGCCCCGGCACTCGTGGAGAGCAGGCGCCTGCCATCGGCGTTGTGCAGGACCAGGTCAACGCGATTCCCCAGCGCTGCCTGGGCCGTTAGCTGCCAGGTATTGGCAGCCTCGGCTTCGGTCAGCGTCCAGGCATACCAGTCGAGAGAGTCCTGCAGATCGGCCGACAAGGCAAACGCCCCGGCCACTGGTGTGCCGGCGTCCCGCCCGTCATTGGGCTCACTTTCGACCGCGGTCGGCAGCGGCTCACCCGGCCGGATTGCCACCTGGTACGACCCAACGCCACCGGCTGGGGAAACCCCGAGCAGATACTCACCCCGAGCCAGCAGGAGCGGTGGAGAGGTCACTTCACCGCCGTTTGGAGATTCCAGGGCGAAAATCGAGCGGGGGGAACCATTGTCTTCGAGGGCAAAAATTTCGGCCCGGGTCAGTGCCCGCGGCACCCCGTCGAGCGTGATTTGGCGAAGGGCGGCCGGTTCTGAAATGGTCAGCCGGTAAAGATCCTGATCATCTCGCTCCAGCGTGCCGACGGCGCAGTTGGTCAGCGGTTGGGCATTGGATGGTTCGTTGTTCGGTTCCTGATCCGTGAGGCAATCCTGAGCGTGGGTCACCGGGCGGCTGGTCATCAAAATCAAGAGTAAGAGGAGAACCGGGAAAACCGTTTCAAAGAAGATTTTGCGAAGATAAACTGCCAATTTTGAGATTTGGTTCATTTTGCGTTTTTCCAAAGCCCTCCCCTCAATCCCCTACCCGTGGGAGGGGAGGCAGGCATCCTCCCCCGTGGGGGAGGATTGAGGTGGGGGTTGGGCATCACCACCCATTTATTTTGTAAAACTTCATCATTCATCGGCAAAAGTAATTAAGAAAGCTTAAGTTACAGAGTATTTAAGAACAAATTGAAACAGGATTAAAAATCCCGGCCGTGCCCAAACCCACATCTCCCAGCAAAAAGCCTATGCCAAAAGAGGTCGATCCTAAAGCCCCGGCCGCAATCGCTATTTGTCCGATCCAGTAACCGGCGGTGAATCCGATGGCCAGCAGGGCTAAATTTTCGTAGAGGCAGCAGCCGGAAGTGCCACCAGCGGCCATACACTGGTTATATCCAATCACGGCAAACAGGGCCCCAAACTTGAGTGAAATCAGATACTCTACAAAGGCCTGTCCATACCCACCGGTTCCCATACCCAATGTTTCCCCGGTTTGCAGGTTAACTCGCCACCAGCCGGTTGGCCCACCTTCTTCCAGGGGGCGTTCCGGAATCAGCACGACGTAACCGGCCGCCAGATCACGGGCGGCGCTGTCAATCGTTTGCCGGGAATGGGGCAGGGTTTGCAGCACATCCAGGCGATCAGGCGGGATAATTTGCAGGGGAATACCGGCCGCGGCGGCTTCGCGTATCGCCTGCAGCGCCCCGTCAGGGACCTCTCCGGTGCCCTGGAGCAGCACCCGCTCGGCAAACGTTTCCCACACCCCCAGACGCACGGCGGCGGCCGGGTTGGGCTGTACGTCTCCACCGGAAATATCAAAAACCCGGCGGCTGTTGTGGATCACGTCGACCCGTTCAAAAGCGGTCGGTTCGGCCGCCGTGGGCACCAGCCCCTGCTCAAAAACGACCACCGTTGGGGAAGCGCGATAGGCGCGCAGCGCCTCATTTCCCTGAAAGCCGTTGCCAAACGCACCGTTCAGTAAAATATCCTGCGGTGGGATGAAGTCGGCGATTACCTCATCGGGAAAAGATATCAGGCTGCCGTCCGGGTTGATATACGCCAGCAGTTCAAGCTCTTGCAGCGTGCGGCTGATCGCCCGCTGCGAAGTGTAAGCGGGGCTGTATTCCCCGGGCAGCACCATGATGGTCAGCGTGGTTAGGAGGGTTTGGGCGGTTTTCAAGAGCGGCGTTTCATCGGTAATGACAGCCAGCCCGGCCGCGCGGTTTTCTTCTCCCACGCGATCCATCAGGTAGCGGCGGGTGGTTGTTTCTGTCCCATCTGGCGAAATAATCGTATATTCGACCCACTGGGCGGTCAGGGTCAACAAATCATCCGGGTTGCGCTGTTCTTCTTCCCCCAAATCTCCCAGGAGGCTGGTTGCCCCTTCTATGCCTTCGGCCGCGGATTGGAAAAGCTCAGTCATGCCCACCGTATCGAGGGTCACCAGATCGGCCCCAAACACCCGGCCATCAAGATCAAACCCGTTGGCTGTCAGCTGGCCATTGATCAAGGGCAGCAGGACACCGGTACGCTGCAGCAGTTCTTCGGTGGCGGCGGCCGATTCCAGATCGAGATTATTGGGCTGATTCTGGAGGGTGATCGGTTGGCCGACCAGCTCGGCCGTGGTGCGCTCCCAATCTTCCAGCAGGGGAAAAACCCGCAGCTCTTCGTCAAACTTCTGTTCGACAAAAAGCTCGAGGCGCACCCGGTGGTAAAGATCGGCCGGTGGCCCTTCGCGAAAGGTTTCATCCGGGGCGAGGTCATCTGGGGCAGCGGCCGGATCGGTAAAAGCCGGGTGGGCATCCTGCCATTCATCAAATGCGCTCAGCCGGTATTGGACCCAGAAGTAATCTTGAGCCTCGACAAGCAGATTGTCGAGCACGCTGCGGCTGTCAAACGTCAAACCGGCTGCGGCCAGCCCATCTAAAATGACGGTGGCGTCCGCATCGGTTAACGTCTGAATGACCGCCTGTTTTTCGGCCGCTGTTGGTAAAGCAGCTGTTTGTTGACCGCTGCTCAGGGCTGAAATTTGGGTCATGAGGCCATCGATGGCGGCGGCGTCACCCAACGGCGGCGGTTCCGGTCGGGCCAAAGCCATCTGCTCAATTAAGGTTTCAGCCTGGGTGGTCGATAGAGCGGTGCGAACCAGGCGGGTTTCATAACCGGCGTCGTCGAGCAGCTGCCGCAGCAGGAGCGACTGGTCGAGGGCGTTCCCTGCACGGCCGATGAGCGTTCCCTGCGGGCCGCGCAGCACCCCCGGATATTGTTCAAAGGCGATTTCAGTTTGCACGTGTTCGATGAGCGCCGGAGCATCAAACGCCAGATTAGCGTTGAGGGCCAACAGGTCAAACTGGGTTTGATCGAGCTCCGCCTCGAGCTGCCCCAGGAGGGGGCGCATCTCGCTGGCTCGGGCGAAGGTATCGGCAAAAGCTGGCGGGGAGCCTTCGGGCGGAGAAAAGGGAAGCAGCTCTGGAAGGGTGGCGGCCGAAAGGGGCAGCGATGCGCCGGTGCCGGTATTTGGAGCGGAACCCGATTCCACCTCAGCCGCAGGTGCCTCAACGGTTGGTGCAGGGATTGATTCAGAGTCACCGGCCGCGGCGGTGGGCTGGGGCAGGGCTTGTTCCGGCGTAACCGCCTGAGAAGGCTCACCGTTAGGAGACACAATTTCATCATCGTCACCGCGACCAAAACCGCAGCTCGTGGTGAAAAGGGCCACGACCAGCATGATACGCAGGGTGTTGGACCAGAGTGATAGGTTGGTTTTAATCGTCATTTTTAAACCCTTGTGAAATACGAGATACGAGATACGAAATACGAAAAAGTTGATTCATCATGAAAGAATTCCAATTTTTGTGAAGAAATTTATTTACTCAGCTTAATCCTCAGTATCAATCACACTTTGTATTGCGTATTTCGTATTTCGTATCTCGTATTTCGTATTTCTCATTCTACTTGTAACCCAAAATATACCGCATCATTTATGGGATCAAAATCATCCAGGTCGATCACCGGATCGGCCGGGAACGCATACCCAGGGACCTGGCGTAAAAAAAGCAGCTGGTAGCCGGCCGGCCGGCAGTCCTCCAGCTCGCGGGTGGGGAAATTTGCCCGGCCGTTTTCGCCGGTTGTTAATTGGATCCCCTCTGCTTCAAGGTCATCTTGAGGCGTCATCCTCAGAAGCACATCCGCTAGCGGCGGTTCATCCGGGTCTTGGATGCCATCGCCGTTGAGGTCGCCCCAGACGATGACCAAAACCCGATTCTGGCATTCATCTGGGCCGGGATCGGTCCGTATTGGCGTGGGGGTTGGGGGAAGAATGTTTTCGACACACCCAATGGTAAGCAGCAGGCAGATCAGGAGAGTGTAATGGTGTATTGGTGTATTGTGATTGAACATATTCCTCATCCAGCAAAGTAAAACACGAAAACCCGACAGAATCAATTTAGCAGGGTTTTACGAATTTCACGAATTGACATATGCGATTAATTCATACTTGCAGGGGACGAGGACTAGGGTTGCAACCTTTCCTTCAGATAAGAGTTCAAAAATCTCCACAACTCAATCCAGCTGAAAAGTCAGACTTTTGAACTCTTTAAGTAGTTTACAAAAAGAATTGTTAAAAAAAGCCACGGATTAACACGAATTTTCACAGATTCCCCTCTCTAATCTGCGAAAATCTGCGAACCTACGGTTCTGCGCTACGCGCTCTGCGGACACCTTCTTCAGAAAACTTTTTGTAACTTACCTAATTTCCGCTAAGCGGGCTTGCGACCGACAAAGAGCGCATATTCCATGGTGTTGACCATATCGGAAACCGGAATGTCAGACTGAATCTTTAGCGACCGGCGGACCTTGCGGTTAAAAAGCACCAGCTTCAGCATCCGCCACCAGGCCGGCAGGATAGAGCGCCAGCCGACCCAGCTGATCCGATCTTTGACCTCCTGGCGAATATCCAGATCGTAAGCCTCGATCTTCCGCTCTTCCAAAGACACCATCTCCCAAATCTCGTGCCATTCTTCTTTCTGCAGGATGTCTGTGCCGGTGTAAACCGATTGCTCCATAATCCCGGCCGGCGGTTCCTTGAGCCAGTAGGACTCATTTAATCCCACATAACCACCAGGTTTTGTCACCCGAACGAGTTCGTTAATCGCCGCAATCTTATCTGCAACAAATGCGAGGACCGATTCAACAATGACCGCATCAAAGCGATTGTCTTCAAACGGCAAATCACGGACGTCACCCAGCTGCACCGTAATTTTGTCAGCTACCCGTTCACGCCGGGCACGCTGCCCAGTCCAGGTGAGCATCTTTTCAGAAATGTCTACAGCCACGACCTGGCAGCCAAATTGTTTGGCGATGTAAACCGGACCGACCCCGATACCACACCCAACATCAAGGACTTCTTCGGCTTCGTTAAGGTGGCACAATTCGTAGAGTCTGTTGGTTGCCAGGTAGCCACCCATGTGTTTGGTGATGCCCACTTCAGCCTGAATATCCAAATAAGTTAATTTATCTGCTCCGGTTGAATAAACCGGTTCGTATTGATCTGTTTTCATTTTATCCTGCCTAATTCCCTTGAAAATTATTGCGAGGAAGGTTACTTTTGAGAATTTTCCAGGGAATTTTGGGAATTTATTTTAGGGGGAATTCGTAGCCACAAACTGCTCGATTTGCCATTTCCCTTCCGCATTTTGACGGGCAAGCAGTGTATAGGTCCCCCATTGAACCTGCGCCTGATCGTCTATCAGCTCGTACCACCCCCGGTCTACGGCTGTTGTTTTGTTCAGCAGAATGGTGCTGGTCTCGTGCAAATTCAGCTGCCGGCCTCCGGCCATTTCCTGCTCCAGATGTTGGGCGACAGCTTCCCGCCCCTCTATTGCGGAACGGCCGCCAAAGGAAACCCAGGTATCTTCGGCAAAGTTCTGCGCCAGCTGAAGCGCTTCACCGGCATTAAAATCATCTTCATAAGCGGTGATAAGCTCGTTTAATTTACCTTCTTCAGCCTGGGTCTGAACCGCTTCAAACTGCCCCACCCACATTTCGGCCGTCATCGGAAAATTGTAATTCATTTGTTGGGCGATGATTTGCCACGTTTCTCCATTTTTCTTCAGGACGGTGAAGTAAGCGCCGCCAATTGAGCGATCGATCCCGTCGACTTCGCCGCTCATCACGTAGGTGCCGCAGGAAACGGCGGTATCGTCGATGATGACTTTGCTTTCTTCGTTTAAAGTCAACGTCGGCGGGACCACATCCATAAACTGCTGCAGAGCAAGGGTAATTATCAGCCGTCCTTCAAGAATGGGTCCAGCTGCGGCCTGCCAGCGAGCGTTTCGGGTGTATAAATTAGCAACCCCTCGGGGGTGATGGGCGTTGTACTCTTCCTGGAAGGAGAGTAAAAGCTGATCAACGGCCGCTTCATCATCGAGGGGTGCCTCCGACTTCCCCTTCGTCACAATTGTCCGGTTAACCCCCGTGCAGCTAACGATTAACAAAGCAAGTGTAATCCCAGTCAGAGAGCGAACCATCCTGTCCCACATGACTCACCTCCATTTATGTTGTTTTGAAAGGCTATTTGAGAAAAATCAGGGTTAATCTGTGCAACCCGCGGCAAATTTTTTCTGATTTTTTCTTAATATTAACTCAAGTTGCTACCTTACCATCCCGATGAATTATGGCGGTTTACAAAATAACTGGTTAATAGATTCATTGCCTGTTTCCATCGCCCACGGCCCCTCCGTCATCCTGAGCAAAGCGAAGGATCCCGTCATTTTCCAGTGAAAGCTATCTAGAAGAGAAGCGTTTCCATTTTCAGCCATCTAGGCCTGAATGCAACTTGACGAGATTCCTCGCTTTGCTGCTCATTCTGAGCAATGACAGGGGTTAGGGTAGCAACTTGTTTTGTATTATAAAACAAAAAAGTGCTTTTTGGAGACCAAAAGCACTTGAGCAACCCATCGTTTAAAG
>JAAUYD010005687.1_pt1 | contig 12529 bp, 9 predicted proteins | sample 7278101 | NCBI WGS metagenome assembly JAAUYD01 (sample SAMN14350128, study PRJNA611818) | marine sediment metagenome | isolation source: surface marine sediment (0.6m) | place: French Polynesia: Moorea | collected 2018-08 | reverse complement strand
GTTTTCGGCGGAGTGATCTGTTGAACTGGTGGCTCTGCTCAAAAAGCGTGCTCCCTGAAACCAAGGTTGGACAAAAGCGATGAACCCGAACCGTTGGATTCAATGACCATTATCGGCAAGTCACCGATTTTCATGAATGCAATCGTGGTGGTGTCCGATACGAAAAATGGAAATGCGACCGCCGACAGTTGCCGCTGGTTTGCCATCGCTAAACCGTATGAAGGATCAGTGTCCGTCCGGCCAATTTCCCGTTGGCGGTTTCGAGCAGATCGCGGTTGGAAATGACGGCCACCGCTTTGCTGGCTTGGCCATTGCTAAAATAGCGGTCCGCCGTATTCATTACCGTCTTGCGGGTCAGTTTGAGCAGGTTCGCCTTGTTGCGCATGCGTGTTTCGTCAGACAAACCAATGATCCGGCGGAAGAAGGCTTTGCGGGCAGCCGGACCCGGTGGGTCGGGCTTGTCGATTTCCGAGCAAACCTGCAAAATGGCCTCTTTGACATCCTCTTCGGAAAATTTTCCGGAGCGGATGAAATCGGACGCCCCATCGTAGACCTTAAGCGTGCCCACGATATGGGGATCGCGGTAGGAACCGAAGCTGAACAGTCCGTCCTCGGCGTTGTAGAGTGAGAACCCGCCATAGGCGCCGCCCTTTTCCCGGATCTCGCGGTGCAAGTACATGGAACGCAGCATTTTGGCGATCACTGACAGGGCGGGGCTGTCCGCATGATCCAACCGGACGGTAGGAAATGTCTGGGCCACGAAGGAAACGGCCGTGGAGGTGCTCCATCCTTCCATGGGAAGCGCTTTGGCCATCTCCAGAGGAGGCGGCCCAAAACCATCTGTCCGGCCGGCTGCCAACGCTCCGGTCAGGGTGTTCACCGGTTTTGCAGCCTCGGCCAGTATTGCCTTTTCCCCAATCAGGGCCAGCTTCATATTATCCCGGTGAAAAAGCGTGTTGCCGATGGCCTGCAGGTTCGCCGTCAGATGCTGTATGTCGCCATTGGTCGTTTCGGTTTCCACCTGCTTGATGGTGTGCAACTGATGGATACCTCCCCACATCTCCTGGAGGTGATTGGCGGGGGTAAAGTTGCGTGAGGCCAGGGAAATGGCCAAACGATGGCCGTTGTGGACCACGGCGGCCTCGAGGCCCGCCCGGTATTCGAGCACCAGCTGGCGAAGCCGCATGTGGTTGGAAAAATCGACCCTGGTGGTCAGTTCGTGAAGGATCTCGAACATCCGGTCCTGGTTGCGGTTGAGGCATTTTCCGGAGAAGGAGATGAAAGGCATACAGCTGCCGGCGTCGTCAAAACGGGTGCGGGCGTTGGCTGAGAAACCGATGCCGCCGGTATACAGGTCCATGCGGCGGGCCATTTGGGTGTAGTCGCAGTCGGTGGTGCCCATTTTGGATGCGGCATAGCAGAAAAACGGCACCAGCGGCAGCAGTTGGCGGTCGACATTGCCAGCGCCCAGGCCTCCTGAGAAATACAGAATGCCCGAAGTGGGCTGATCATAGGTCCACACCGGCGGTTGAAAGGCCCCTGGCGTCGGGTCGATGCGCACCACGGAAAGGGGGATGTCTTCGCGTTGCAAGGTAGGCAGGCAAGCAGGATTTTCCTGGGTCTCCTGAAGCTTCTCCAAGGCCGCGGCATCGTCCCGGATGCGGTCCAGCTCGGCCTCGTCCATGCCGGCCAGCATAGCGGCAAGTTCATCCGCTACGCGCTGGTTTTCCACTTCGGCCATCTTCTGATCCGGGACCAGGGTGAAGCGGACCCGGTGGGGGTTGTCCAGAAAATGGTGCCGAATTTTATCCTCCAGGAAGCGGCTATCGGCCAAAGCCTGCCTGAGACGGTTGAAATCCGCATCCAATTGGAGCACGCGTTCCGGATCGCCGCCGTGGAGCCAACTGGCCGAAATCCCGATCAGCAGTTTGATGCCATAGGGGTAAGGGGTGTTGGTCACCTCTTTGCGGTGGAACTCGATCTGGTGGATGGCCGATTCCACCAGTTCCGGATCGATACCGTCGTCGACCAGGCCTTTCAGAACGTCAAAAACGATGGCCTCGATCTTTTCCGCGTCCGATTCGGAAACGTCCTTCAGACCCACCGAGAACATGGTATCTCGGTTTTCCGCATCATATCCAGTGCCATCGGAAAGGGCCGTACCCAACTGGCTATCCATCAGCGCCTTGCGCAGCGGCGATGCCGCATTGCCGATAAGCACCTGTTCAATCACGGCGATGACCAGCACCTCGAAAGTGTCCTTGATATCGGCCAGCAGCCAGGCCACGCAAGCCTGGTACTTTTTTGAAGGGTCCTCGCCGCGATCCAGCGGATAGGGATAGGCCACCGCCTTCGGCGCCGGCCACCGGGGCTGCATGGGAACGTCCGTTTCCGGATCGATTCGCGAAAAACGGCTCAGCACCCGATCTTCGATAAAGGCCAGGTGGTCCTTTAACGACAGATTGCCGTAAGTGTATAAAAAAGCGTTGCTCGGATGATAGTGGCGGGCGTGAAAGGCCTTGAGCTGTTGGTGGGTCAGCGAGGGAATCGCAGCGGGTTCACCCCCGGAGTTGTGGCGGTAGGTCGTGTCCGGATAAAGGGCGTTGAGCAAGGATCGGACCATGACCTGATCCGGCGACGACATGGCGCCTTTCATCTCGTTGTACACCACACCTTTGTACGCCAGACGGGCATCTGCCCCATCACCGGTTACATCCAGCCGATGTCCCTCCTGCTTGAAACTCAGCTCTTCGATATTGGGGAAAAAGGCCGCATCCAGGTAGACACTCATCAGGTTGTAGTAATCCTTGCGGTTCTGGGTGGCGTAGGGATACATGGTCCAATCCGAAGCGGTGAAGGCATTCATGAATGTGGACAGGCTGCGTTTGAGCATGGAAAAAAAGGGGTCGCGCACCGGGAACCGCTCGGAACCGCACAGGACCGTATGCTCCAATATGTGGGCGACGCCGGTGGAATCCGACGGTACGGTCTTAAAAGCCACGCCGAAGGTGTTTTCCCGATCCTCGTTGCTGATGTGAATGTGCCGGGCGCCGGTGGCTTCATGTTCCAGTTGGTAGAGCCAGGACTGGATATCCGTCAGATAGGTTGCCTTGTGCACCGCGTACCCGCCCAGTCGGTCTCCGGGGACGATGCCGGGATTGTTGGCGTCTTTTTTCATTTTTTTGAAGGCCTCCAGTGGCGATGGTTTGATTGGGATTGGCGATTCGTGAAGGACTATTCCACCGCCTTGTAGCTGCCGCGGCGGATGCGCATGATTTTTCCTGTTTTGTTCAATCGGAAGAAAATATTGCGGAGCTTCTTGTCGTCGAAGCCGGTCTGCTTGCGGACGTCTGCGATGCCGATGCCTTTTTTGCTGCGTTTGATCAGATCCAGGACGGTCTCCGTGGCGCTCGTGGGGGACGCGTCATGGCCTTTTGCCGTTGACCGTCGTCCCCGGGCTGGTATTGCCTTGATCAGTTTTTCCAGCCGGTCGAGTCGGTTGTTGAGGCCGTCGATGTCCCGCTTGGTGGGGATGTTGTAATTGTGCATGAAAAATTTGACCATCGCATCAAAACTTACCGGTTTTCCTTTTCGTTTGGCCATCTGCACCTCCATTGGCATGGGTCTTATGGTAAACGCATTGCGGCCGTGACCGCTGGGTACAATCATCGCATTCGTTATTTCAAATCTGAAGTTCAACCAATCAAAATTAATGGGTGGCGATGCCAATGACTGCATGGGCAAGCTAGACATGTGTCAAGCTAAGGAACAACTCATGCAAAGTCAATGGGCAGGGCATCAGAATGGCGATGATAGGAGATAGTACCGGTAAACACGGCGTTTTTAATGGATCGGACCTGGTCTGCGGGTGCTTTGGGGAGCTAGAGAAACAAGTGGTGCGCAGCGCATGCTTAACACGCATCATGCGAATCACCATGGGTTCGATTCTGATATGGGATATTCAGATGGTCTGAAGACCTGAAATTCTGTTGCTTTTGCACAGGAACCTGCTACACTGAGTCGATGGCAAACAGTGACGGGATCGGGCGATCCCATAAGACCGCGAAACGGTATGATGAAAGGCACTATCTTTAAAATCAAGAAATACGCCCTGCACGACGGTCCCGGTATCCGAACCACGGTGTTTTTCAAGGGATGCCCGTTGTCGTGTCGGTGGTGCCACAACCCTGAAGGGCTTGACCCCCAACCCCAGAGGATATCGCGTCGGACCTCTCGCGGCAAAATCAATGAGACGGTGGGAACCGAGATCGGTGTGGACGCATTGATCAAAGAGATCGAAAAGGATGTGCTGTTTTACGATGAATCCGGGGGCGGGGTCACCTTCTCCGGTGGTGAACCGTTGGCTCAGCCGCAATTTTTGGAGGCGCTGCTGGCGGGGTGCAATACGCGGGGAATCCATGCCGCGCTGGACACCAGCGGTTTTGCGCCTGTGGCCGTGTTGGACCGGATCCTCCCCCGGCTGCAGCTGGTGCTCTTCGATCTCAAGATCATGGATGCGAAGCAGCATCGGCGATACACCGGGGCGTCCAACCCGATCATTCTGGACAACCTGACGCGGATCGACGACAGCCGCACCCCGCTGCGCATCCGGATCCCCCTGATTCCCGGTATTACCGACCGCGACGACAACATCGCTAAGATAATCCGGCGCGCTGGTGCCCTCAAGTCCGTCCAAGGGGTCGACCTGTTGCCGTTTCATCGAATCGGGCGTGAGAAGTACCGACGGTTGGGGATGACCGACAACACGTTCGAGACCAACCCGCCGGTGCCGGAGCGGGTGGCGGCAATACAAACCCGATTCGAATCCGCAGGGTTCGCCGTGTCCATTGGAGGATAACCATGAACGAACGCATCAACTCCCTGAGAACCCAAAGCCTTGCGGCCGTGCCCAGCCTGTCGGACGAACGGGCCCGGCTGCTGACCGACTTTTTCAAAAGCGGCGTTGCCCGGACATCACCCCTGCCGGTGCAGCGGGCCATGGCCTTTGCCGCCATCATGCAGAACAAAAAGATCTATATCGGGTCAGACGAACTGATCGTCGGCGAACGCGGACCTATGCCCAAAGCCACGCCCACCTACCCGGAAGTGTGCATCCACTCCCAGGATGATCTGGACATCATCAGTGGGCGCGAGAAGGTCGCTTTCACGGTGGATGAATCGGTGCGGCAGCTTTACCGTGAGCAGATCATCCCCTTCTGGCAGGGGCACACGATCCGCGAAAAACTTTTTTCTCATTTGCCTGAGGCCTGGAAAGCGGCTTATGCGGCCGGCATTTTTACCGAATTTCAGGAGCAGCGTTCTCCGGGACATACCGCTTGCGGCGACAAAATTTACCACACAGGCTTTTTGGATTTGAAGTCGGAGATTCGCGATGCGGTGGATCGGCTGGATTTTTTCAACGACCCTGGTGCGATGGACAAAAAAAACCAGCTGGAAGCCATGTCCATTGCCGCCGACGGACTGATCGCTTTTGCCAGCCGCCATGCCGATGCGTTGTCCCAGATGGCCGAATCGACATCGGACGCGGATCGCAAAACCGAATTGATGCAGATGGCCGCCCTCTGTCGGCGGGTGCCGGCCCATGCCCCACAAACGTTCTGGGAGGCCCTCCAGATGTACTGGTTTGTTCACGTGGGGGTCATCACCGAACTCAACCCCTGGGACGCTTTCAATCCCGGGCGACTGGATCAGCACCTCTACCCGTTTTACGAGAAGGATATCGCCGAAGGCCGGTTGACCCGTGAACGGGCCAAAGAACTCTTGTGTGCCTTTTGGATCAAGTTCAACAATCACCCGGCACCGCCCAAGACCGGCGTCACCGCCAAGGAGAGCAACACGTATGTGGATTTTGCCCTGATCAACTTAGGCGGGGTCAAAGCCGACGGCAGCGACGCGGTCAACGACCTGAGCTACCTGATCCTGGACGTGATCGAGGAGATGCGTCTGCTCCAGCCCTCTTCCATGGTGCAGCTCAGCCAGAAAAACCCGGATCGATTCATACACCGCGCGCTGAAGATCGTCCGAACCGGTTTCGGGCAGCCGTCCATCTTCAACACCGAGGCGATCCTTCAGGAACTGGTAGGCCAGGGCAAGTCACTGGCCGACGCCCGGCAGGGCGGTGCCAGCGGATGCGTGGAAGCCGGAGCTTTTGGTCGCGAGGCCTATTTTCTCACCGGTTACTTCAACCTGCCCAAGCTGCTGGAACTCACCTTGAACGACGGGGTCGATCCGCGAACCGGCAAGCAGCTGGGGCCGGCAACCGGCAAGCCGTCCGAATTCAAAAGCTTCGAGGCACTCTTCGACGCCTTGAAGCAGCAGCTCAAGTATTTTATCGACATCAAGATCAGCGGCAACAACATCATCGAGCAGATCAACGCCCGCCATATGCCGGTGCCTTTTCTCTCTTTGCTCATCGACGACTGCATCGCCACGGGGCGGGACTATAATGCCGGCGGCGCGCGCTACAACACCTCCTACATCCAGGGGGTCGGCCTGGGGTCGATCACCGACGCCCTGACGGCGCTCAAGGTCCACGTGTTCGACCGCAAAACGATTGCCATGGAGGGATTCATCCAGATACTTGCCGAGAATTTCGACGGACACGCCGATTTCCGGCGGCAGCTGCTGGATGATACCCCCAAATACGGCAACGACGACGATGCGGCCGACGACATCCTGCAGATGGTCTTTAAGGCTTACCACGAGGCGGTGAACGGCCGACCCAATACCCGTGGCGGCGTCCACCGGATCAATTTGCTGCCCACCACCTGTCATGTCTATTTCGGCAGCGTCATCGGTGCTCTGCCCGACGGCCGCCAAGCCGGCATTCCCCTGTCCGAGGGTATTTCGCCGGTGCAGGGGGCGGACCGCAACGGCCCCACGGCGGTGGCCCGATCGGCCGCCAAAATTGACCACATCCGCACCGGCGGCACCCTGCTCAACCAGAAGTTCCTGCCCCAAGTGGTGGCTGACGACACGGGCATCACCAAACTGGCCCATCTGGTGCGCACCTACTTTCGGATGGACGGCCACCACATCCAGTTCAACGTGGTCGACGGTGAAACGCTCAAAAAGGCCAAACAATATCCGGATGACTACCGGGATCTGATCGTGCGGGTGGCCGGATACAGCGACTATTTCGTGGATTTGACAGAAGACCTGCAGGATGAGATTATCCGGCGCACCGGACACGAAATGGTGTGAATATGGCTTTTGAAACCATTCGCAAGAGCTCCGCACCGGAGATGGTGGCCGAGCAGATCATCGAAAAGATCACCGGCGGTGAACTGGCGCCCGGGACCCAGCTTCCGGCCCAGCGCGACCTGGCCCAGATGCTGGGGGTGGGACGGTCTTCGGTTCGCGAGGCGATCAACGCCTTGGTGGTGATGGGCTACCTGGAGCCGCTGCAGGGCAAGGGAACCTTTATCAAAGCAGTCCTTCCGACCAGCAACCTGGGCATCCAGAAACTGAATGCGGCTTTTTCCGCCGGCTCCATCTTCGACCTCATGGAGGCCCGGGTGTTGCTGGAATGCCGTTCGGCCGCCCTGGCGGCGGAGCGGGCCGATGCCGCACAAATCCGCCACCTGAAGCATGCCCTGAAAAAGGTGGCGGGGATGAAATCGGATTACGCCATCTTTCTCGATGCGGATATCCAGTTTCATACGGCCGTGGCCGATGCCGCCGGTAACGTTGTGCTGTGTGAGCTGACCAAGCTGGTGCTCGAGAAAGTCGTGGCTCACCACAACGAATTCAGGACCGCCCTGCTGCCGCCGGCTTACCGCGATGTTTCCATCCACACCGCCGCCCAGGTGGTGAAAGCCATCGAGTCCGGTGACGCCAATGGCGCGGCCCGCTGGATGGCCCGGCATCTCGACGCCATACGCGAAGAATTGAAAAACATCATTGGGTGATGGAGGAGTAGGCCATGCAAATTCGTGTTCTCACCGCAGACGACGTCCGTTCCGCCCTTTCCATGAGCGCGGCCATTGATGCTGTGGCCGATGCCTTTGCACAGCTTTCCGCCGGCAAGGCCACCATGCCATTGCGTTCGCGGTTTCACACGCCAAAAGGGGTCACCCTGCTCATGCCGGCCCATCTCCACGAAAGTGGCGATTTTGCAGTCAAGATTGTCTCGGTTTACGCGGACAACCCCAAATTGGGGCTGCCCACCGTGGCGGCCACGGTGCTGGCCATGGACCCGAAGACCGGCCTACCGTTGGCCCTGATGGAGGGGGACAGCCTGACGGCACTGCGCACCGGTGCGGCCGGCGGTGTGGCTGCGCGCTATCTTGCGCGGGCGGATGCCCAGGCCGTGGCCCTGTTCGGAGCCGGCGTCCAGGCCCGTGCCCAGCTTCAGGCAGTCATGGCCGTTCGAAAAATCGAGCGGGTTTGGGTTGTCGACCCTTTCGAAACCGCCGCCCATCGGCTGATTGATGACGTGTCGGCGTGGCCGGATGCACCAACCATCACCCTGACCGATGCTCCGCGGGCAGCCGTGGCCCAGGCCGACATTGTGCTGGCCGCCACCACGACCACCACGCCCCTTTTTGACGGCAACGACCTGAAACCGGGTACCCACGTGACCGGTGTGGGCGCCTTCACCCCCCAGATGCAGGAGATCGACGCCAACACCATTCGTCGGGCGCGGGTCGTGGTGGACCAGCGGGAAGCGGCCATGGCCGAGGCCGGGGACATCATCATCGGCCAAGCGGTCATCGATGCGGAGATCGGTGAGATTATCAACGGCGACAAACCCGGCCGACAGGACAATGCAGCGATCACCTTCTTCAAGTCCGTAGGGCTGGCGGTACAGGATGCGGTGACCGCCGCCGCCGTGTTCAAGGCGGCCGAGGAAAAGGGGCTGGGTTCGGTCATCCAGATGTCTTGAAACAGGCTCATGAAGCAATTCAACTTGTCCCAAAGAATCTAATTTTCCAAGTGGGCATCATGTCCTCGATGTGGGGGTCACCATGCTCGAAAAGATGATCAACTGGACGCCGCCAGATGGCTGGCAACGGATCACCACCATTGACGCCCATACCGGCGGTGAGCCTTTCCGCATCATCACCGGCGGTTGGCCCGAGTTGGCCGGCGACACCATCCTCGAGCGTCGGCGCTTCATGACCGAGCATTTTGACCACTTGCGCAAGTCGCTCATGTGGGAGCCACGGGGGCATGCCGACATGTACGGCTGCATCATCACCCCGCCGGTCGCACCCGAGGCGGATTTCGGCGTCCTGTTTCTGCACAACGCCGGTTACAGCTCCATGTGCGGCCACGGCATCATCGCCGTGACCACCGTGGCTATCGAGACGGGCCTGATCGGGGCCGTGGAACCGGTGACCACCGTACGCATTGACGCCCCGGCCGGCCTGGTGACCGCCCACGCCCGCTTGACCAAGGGGCGGGTCACCAGCGTTTTCTTCCACAATGTGCCGTCTTTCGTTCTGGTCATGGATCAGACCGCCGAGGTACCCGGCTTGGGGCCTGTGCGCTATGACCTTGCCTACGGCGGTGCGTTCTACGCCTTTGTCAAGGCCGCGGATCTTATGGTGACCACCACTCCCAAAGACATCAATGCCCTCATTGACAAAGGCATGGCGGTCAAGCGGGCCGTCATGGCCGCCGGTCCGATCGCCCATCCCTTCGAGGCCGACCTGAGCTTCCTGTATGGGACGATCATTATCGGCCCACCGCGCACGCCGGGGGCCCACTCCAGCAATGTCTGCATCTTTGCCGACGGGGAGGTGGATCGCTCTCCCACCGGCACCGGTGTGAGCGCCCGGCTGGCGCTGCATCATGCCCGCCGGGAAATCGGCCTGAACGATCCCATCGTCGTCGAGAGCATCCTGGGCACCCGGTTTACCGGCCAGGTGGTAAAAACCACGGCATTCGGTCCATACGATGCGGTTATTCCGGAGGTGGAAGGCAGCGCCTGGATCACCGGCCGCAACGAATTTTTGATGGATCCGGCAGACCCGCTGAAAAACGGGTTCATTTTCCGATAGGCCGCCGCCCGTCTCCGATTGGACGAACAAGACCCTTCGGTAACCCCGGCAAAGGAGTGTTGCGTATCATGTCGAATCTGATCCGGCAGGCTCCGGGATTCAGTCAACAGCGGGCGTCCGCGCTTTCCAAGGAACTTTTCAACATAACCGCCTCGGCTGAGCTTTTGCCCAGCGAGCGTGATCAGAATTTCCGGTTGCAGGATGAAACGGGCGGGCAGTTCGTGCTTAAAATTGCCAATGCCACGGAAACCCGTGAAGTGCTGGATCTCCAGAACCGGGCCATGACCCATGTGGCGGAACGAAGGGCCGCCCTGTTTGAGGCATGCGCCCCTTGTCCCCGGGTCCTGAGCGCTCCCAGCGGTGAGGAAATCCTGTCGATTCCCGGGCGGGACGGTGCCCGTCATTTCGTGCGCCTGCTTACCTATCTGCCGGGAAAGCCGTTGGTCACGGTCAACCCCCACGACGGGCAGTTGCTCTTCAGTCTCGGTTCGTTCATGGGCCACATCGACCGGGCGCTCGCCGACTTCGATCACCCGGCCACGCGCCGGGCGTTTCACTGGGACCTGGCCCGTTGCGGTGAGGTGGTGGCGTCACTGCTGGACAATATCGATGACGGTGAAAAGCGAGAATTGGTTCGGCACCGATTGGACCGCTATCGCACCGATACTGCGCCCAAATTGACGGGCCTGCGCGCCAGCGTGATCCACAGCGACGGCAACGACCACAACGTGCTGGTATCGCCTTCTGGACGATGGGGCAATCGGGTCACCGGGCTCATCGATTTTGGCGACATGGTCTATTCGCACACGGTCAACGAGTTGGCGATCGCCTGCGCCTATGCCATCATGGGGAAAAAAGATCCCCTGGCTGCCGCCGCCAAGGTGGTCGCCGGTTACCACCGCGCCTTTGCGCTCACGGAAAACGAACTGGCCGTGCTCTTCGACCTGATCTGCATGCGTTTGTGCACCAGCGTATGTCACAGCGCCCACCAGATCCGCCTGGCACCGCAAAACACCTATCTGCTCGTTTCCCAGCCGACCGGGTGGGAAGTGCTCCGCCGGCTGCAGCCGATCAGTCCGGATTTTGCCGAGGCGCTGTTCAGGGATGCCTGCGGTTTCGACCCGGTACCCCAAAACCGCGCCATTGTCGCCTGGCTGAAGGCAAACCAGGCGTCGTTCGCACCAGTGGTGGATGCGGCGCTGCTGGGCGACCATGTACCGGACATCGATCTGAGTGTGAACGCATCGCTGCTGGGAGCGGGTCCGGAAAAAGCGGATACGCAAGCCATGACGCGTCTGATCTTCAGGAAGATCGAAGATGCCGGCAGTGCGCTCGGCATCGGCCGATACAACGAAGCCCGGTTGATCTACACGGCCGACGCATTCAAGGTGGATACTGACACCGCCCCCGAATACCGCACGGTTCACCTGGGTCTGGATCTGTTCGCCCGGCCTGGTGAACCGGTATTTGCCTTCACGAACGGTCGTATCCACAGCCTGCGGAATAACGATGCCGACCAGGATTACGGCCCCACCATCATTTTGTCCCATGCGACGGACAGCGGCCTTGTGTTTTACTCGTTGTATGGCCATTTGGCGAGCACGTCGCTGGACGGTCTGGAACCGGGCACGCCCATCCGCGCCGGACAGTCGATCGGCACCATCGGTACCTCCGTCGAAAACGGCGGATGGGCACCCCACCTGCACTTTCAACTGATCACCAACCTTTTAGGGCTCGAAGGCAACTTCCCCGGTGTGGCCCGGCCCAGCCAGCGACGGGTGTGGACCGCCCTGTGCCCGGATCCGGGCGTGGTCCTCGGACGCACCCGCGCGACGACAGTCGGGGAAGTCCGCCAGGCCGATGAGATCATGGCCATCCGGCGAAGGCACCTGGGCAAGAGCCTCAGCGTCTCCTATGACACCCCGCTGAAGATCGTCCGGGGCATGGGCGGTTTTCTCTACACCGAAACCGGGCAACCTTACCTGGACGGGGTGAACAACGTCTGCCACGTGGGCCACTGCCACCCGACCGTGGTGGCGGCCGGTCAGCGCCAAATGGCACTGCTCAACACCAATACCCGCTACCTTCACGACAATATTGTGGACTACGCCCGTCGGCTGCTGGCCACCTTTCCGGATCCGTTGAGCGTCTGCTTCTTTGTTTGCAGCGGCAGCGAGGCCAACGAATTGGCCCTGCGACTGGCGCGCACCCGCACGGGGCAGCGCGACATCATTACCGTTGACGGCGCCTACCACGGCAACACCCAGGGGCTCATTGACATCAGCCCATACCAGCACGACGGCCCCGGCGGGCTGGGTGCACCGGTCTGTGTCCATAAGGTTGTCTTGCCATGCGGCTACCGCGGACCCCACTAGGGCACCGGAATGTCATCCGGTATCGCCTATGCCCGTTTTGTCAAGACGGCGATCGATTGCATCGAAGCCAAGGGGCGCAAGGTGGCGGCATTTATCTGCGAGAGCATGCTGGGGTGCGGCGGGCAG
>JAAUYD010050217.1_pt1 | contig 12532 bp, 7 predicted proteins | sample 7278101 | NCBI WGS metagenome assembly JAAUYD01 (sample SAMN14350128, study PRJNA611818) | marine sediment metagenome | isolation source: surface marine sediment (0.6m) | place: French Polynesia: Moorea | collected 2018-08 | reverse complement strand
TTTTGCCTATAAAAGAGTAAGAGGTAATATTTTAATTAATTTTTTTGCGTTTAGACAATCAGGTGAGTGATGCAAAATTCAAAAAAAATCCGATCAAGTGGGCTGAAGAGCAGGAAACCGAAAGCTTGGAAAAAAAAAGACTGGCGATCATTGACAGCAGCTCAGCAACCCAGTTGGCCTGATCAGGAGCGCTGTGCAGATGCCGTGAGAACCCTCTCGCAATTGCCGGCTTTGGTTTTTGCCGGTGAAACACGATCACTACGAAAACAATTGCGCGAGGTGGCCGAGGGCAGGGCTTACGTGTTGCAGGCTGGCGATTGCTCAGAGAATTTCTCCAGTTGTCACGGCCCGTACATTCATGATCTTTTGAAGGTGATCCTCCGAATGTCAGCGGTTCTTTCTTATGCCGGTGAGAAAAAAATCATCACCATTGGGCGATTTGCCGGGCAATATGCCAAACCCCGATCTGCTGACGTCGAAACCGTGAACGGACGGCAAATTCCAAGTTATCGGGGAGACATGGTGAACGATCAGAAACCGGACATCACATCGCGCACCCCGGACCCCAATAGAATGGTTGAAGGATATTTCCGCGCAGCTGCGACGCTGAATCTCGTCAGGGCTTTTACGAAAGGGGGCTATGCGGCGCTGAATCTCATCGACTCATGGAGTGAAGCCAGCTTTGGTAAATTTACCGATAATCCAGGATATGAAAAGATATGCTTCGGAATACAAAAAGCTGTCAAATTCATGCAGGCCATTGGGATTGATGCAAGCGCTCCCCAGCTAAATGAGATTGAACTTTTCACATCACATGAAGCATTGCTGCTTGAATATGAAGAAGCCATGACACGCATCGATACGACTACGGGACGTTGGTATGATACCAGCACCCACATGCCATGGATCGGTGAGCGGACACGTCAACCCGATGGTGCGCATGTTCAATTTTTAAGCGGTGTTTGCAATCCCGTTGGCGTGAAAATTGGTCCGGATTATAACATTGAAGAGATCAAGCGTGTCATACAAAAATTGAACCCGCATAACGAGAAGGGACGTCTGACCCTGATTACGCGATTTGGCGCTGAGAAGATCGGTAAATGTCTCCCACCATTGTTGCAGGAAATGAAACGCGATGGACTCAACATCGTATGGATTTGTGATCCCATGCATGGAAATACCTACGTTAATACGCAAGGGCAAAAAACCAGATCTTTTGAATCCATTCTGGAAGAAGTAAGAGCTTTCTGGTCCATCCATAATGAGGCGGGTACATTCGCCGGCGGTATCCATCTGGAGCTGAGCGGTAGAAATGTGACCGAATGCATTGGCGGAGCAGGCGCCTTGATAGACAGCGACTTGGATGCAAATTATCAATCTTCCTGTGATCCTCGCTTGAACGCAGAGCAATCTGTGGAGTTGGCATTTGAGATCGCCAGGATGATCAATCCTTAGGTGTTCACCATGCACCAGGGGAATAGATTTCAGTCTACCAAATAGCCATTGACGGATATCATACTGGAGACCATCGAATATGTCGAAATCGCCAAAGTTGCTCATTGCCGGGGGCGGGTATGCTGATATCCCTTTGATCCAGGCCGCTAAAAAGCTTGGATTTTACGTGATCACGAGCGGCAACAGACCGGATGAGCTTGGGCACCGTTATTCGGATGAATATCAACATGCCGATTTTTCCGCTCCGGATAAGATGCTTGACCTTGCGAGAAGCATGGATATTTCTGCCATTTGTCCGTGCTGCAATGATTTTTCGGCGCTATCATGCGCTTATGTCGCTGAGAAAATGGGACTGCCTGGTCATGATGCATTTGAGATTGCGAAGATCATCCATCACAAAGACAGCTACCGTGAGTTTGCATTACACAATGATATTCCCACCCCTCGTGCGATAGGCGCGATCAATATCAAAGAGGCGGTCCGGGCAGTGGATGAATTGACCTATCCCCTTATTATCAAGCCGGTGGATTTAACTGGTGGAAAAGGCGTTACAACAATTGATGAGCCTGGACAGGCACAAAAAGCGTTTAAAAATGCCTTTTCCATCTCACACGCAAAAAGGGTGGTTGTAGAGGAATTTATTGAGGGAACACGCCACGGGTTTTCAGCATTTTTGCGAAACGGGCGCGTTGTCTTCCATTTTTGGGATAATGAGTACTATTATTTAAATCCCTACCTCGTCGCCGCCGCCTCTTGCCCCGGTCTTGTTCCTCACGATGTGCGGCGAGAATTATGCGAGGTCTCTGAGAAAATTGCCGCCTTATTGTCCTTAAAGACCGGTATCTTTCATATTCAATTCATTCTGCATGAGGGCAAGCCCATTATCATTGAGATATGCCGTCGGGCGCCGGGTGATCTGTACATCAAACTAGTTGAGCACGCTACAGGTGTGGATTATGCTGAATGGATCGTGCGGGCCTCAACGGGTATGAGGTGTGACGCACTAGCGCATGTCGAGCCGAAAGGTTATTTGACGCGGCATTGTGTCATGGCATCTCGCCCGGGTACGCTCAGGGATGTGGTATTCGATCCAACCATCGACAGCATGACGATTGACCGGATGATGTGGTGGAAACCGGGAGATAGCATATCGGACGTTTTAACGACCAAGTTTGGGATTGTGTTTGTGGAATTCGACTCCCAGGAGGAAATGATCACAACGACACCAAAACTGCACGAACTGATCGTCGCACAAATAGATTGAGTGTATTGCAATATGATCGGAGGAATTCTATAATGCTACAAGGCAAAGTCGCAATAGTTACAGGGGGATCGAGAGGTATTGGACGCGCAATCGTTCAAAAGTTCGCCGAGAATGGAGCCTCCTTGTTTTTGGTCGCCCTGCACGAGGAAGGATTGGTTCAGGCCAAGAATGAAATAAGTGAGATGGGAGTCAAAATAGAGACATTATATGGCGACATTGCCGATCCTGACATTTCAAAAAAAACCGTCTCTCAGGTTTTGGACTTGTTCGGCACCATAGACATTCTCGTGAATTGTGCAGGGACAATCAGCCGAACAATGGTTGCCGATCTCTCATTGGAGGAGTGGCACCGTGTGATCAATGTGAACCTGAACGGCACATTTTATTTGAGCCAAGCCGTGCTGCCCACCCTGTGCCAAAAAAAATATGGCAAGATCATCAACATCACCTCTCAAATGGCACGAATACCCCATCCCAGCGCGTCGCCGAGCTATGAGGTATCAAAAGCCGGTATGGCTGCCTTAACGCGACATCTTGCGTATCACTATGCCAAACATAATATTTGCGTGAACGCCATTGCGCCGGGTTCGATTGATACGGATCTCCCCAAAAGCATGTCCGCTGAAGCACGACAGAGACTCAAAGACATGGTCCCATTGCAGCGGTTGGGCGAGCCGGAAGAAGTCGGAGACCTGGCTTTGTTTCTGGCCTCTCATCATTCAGATTATATAACAGGCGCGACAGTGAACATCAGTGGCGGCTCATTAATGGATTAGCAGGCAATATGAATTTTCTAATCGTTGTTCCGAGAGTCGTAAGTAAAATAGGGGATTTCTATCAATTTCCTCAGGGCATTGCCTATATCTCTTCGGTGCTGGTTGAGGCGGGATTCCAGGTTTATAAAGTTAATTTAAATCACATTGATTTGCCTGTCGAAGAAGCCTTAAGACATGAAATGGTAACGCATGATATCGACGTGGTACTGACTGGCGGATTGACAGGACAGTTTGGTGCAATTCGGGCTGTGGTTGAGGGGGCAAAACGAATTAATGACGATATTATCAACGTCGTCGGTGGTGGTATTATTACAAGTGCGCCGCTTCACGCCATGAATGCTCTGGAGTTTGCCGACTACGGGGTTATTGGGGAAGGTGAGATCATTGTCCGCGATCTGTGCCGCTACCTCAAATCGGATCGAGACGTTAAAGAGATCCCAGGGATCATCTATAAAGACAGCTCGGATTATACGATCACCGCAGGCAAGCCGCTTCCCGTTGATGTGAATAAGGTCCCATTTCCTGATTACAAGGGGCTTGGGCTCGATGACTTATTGAAAACAGCCCCCAACATTGTAGGTATGAGTGAAATTAACACATTCCCTATCATTACCAGCAGGGGATGTCCGTTCAGATGTACTTTCTGCTTTCATCCATCCGGTGTAAAATACCGGCCGCGCTCCTTGGAAAGTGTATTTGCTGAAATTGATTACTTGATCGGTGAGTATGATATAAAATATTTGTCAGTACAAGATGAACTTTTTGGGCACAGCATTGAACGGGTAAAAGAGTTTTGCGAACGTATCAAGCCCTATCAAATCAAATGGTGGGCTCAGTTCCGGGTCACGGATATTACGCCTGAACTCGTCGACATGCTTAAGGATGCAAATTGCGCTACGATAGGGTTGGGGATCGAAAGTGCAGATGACAGAATCCTTAAAAGCATGAATAAAAAAATAACGGTTAAAAAGACGAATGAGGCTTTAGAGCTCATTTACAATGCTGGACTTGGGATTCAGGGGTGTCTTATCTTTGGAGACGTTGCCGAAACGGTTGAAACCGCAACCAATACGCTCAACTGGTGGAAAGATCATAGTTATTACGGTCTGCAGCTCAGCTTGGTCGTAACATATCCCGGTACGGCACTATTTAACTATGCCTGCGAGAATGGCCTGATCGAAGACCCGGTTCAATTTATCAGGGACTCTTGCCCGACTGTCAAACTGTCTAAAATGACGCCGGATGAATATGCCTGGATGCTTGAACAAATCCTCGCGTTACAACGTACGGCATTAAGCCAGCCCGGAATAATCAAGTCTATCGATATTGATTATGAACAATCCTGTATGAATCTGACAGGGATCTGCAATTCTTGTAATACAGAGAACGCGTGGAGCAGCATTCGCTTTTTTATAACCGAGAGCATTACCTGCAAGAGTTGCGGGAGACGCTACTATGCGCCGATTCCCGATGAAGTAGTGAATAGAATCTCTGAAAATGGAGAAAAACTTTTAAAGCAGTATGGTAAGATTTGCTTTTGGGGCATCAATTCATACTTTTATTCTCTTTGCGAAAACCTCCGCATCAGTGGCAACCAGAATATTCTGTATGTGGATAAATCTGAGATTCGACATGGAATTAATATTTTTGGGGGCAGGGTACAGTCAACTGAGATTATAAAAGATGAAAATATACAATGCATTATCGTTACGGTTCCTCAATATTTCACAAGTCTTTCACCAACAATAGCGGCAGAATTTCCTAATGTAGACAGAATCGTCAGTATCTCTGAACTTCTTTCTGAGGAATTTTCTTATGAGCCAACCAAATCCTGAATCTTCCAAAAAACTGACGCTTTCCGTTATTACGCCGGTTTATCTGTCAATGAACAGCCTGATCCCGCTGTATGAAAAAGTTACAGAGACTGTCAGCTGTCTGTCCGATTTCACCGATTACGAGATCATTATGGTCGAAGATTGCGGTGGCGATGATTCATGGGAGGTGATTGAACAATTGGCATCTAAAGATCCGCATGTTAAAGGTGTCACCTTAAGCCGTAATTTCGGTCAGCACCACGCCATTACAGCCGGACTGGATTTGTGTAACGGGGATTGGGTTGTTGTCATGGATTGCGACCTTCAAGATGATCCGAGCGCCATTGCAAAGCTATGGCAAAAGGCAAAAGATGGGTATGAAGTTGTTAATGTGAGACGCCAAAAGCGGAAGGATTCTCTTGTTAAAAGAGTAAGGTCGAGAGTATACCATGCCATTTTAGACTGGCTCTCCGGCATGTCGTACGACCCCCAGGTGGCCAATTATCGCATGATGAGCAGAAAGGTTGTTGATGCTTATATCACCATGCGTGAGAGCACAAGGGCTATGGGGCTTCAAATCCATTGGCTGGGTTTTTCGACTGATAGTATTGAAATACCACACTCGGTTCGCCATGAAGGAAAAAGTTCATACACGCTCAAGAAACTTATAGCGTTGGCGTTTGATGTTGCTGTTTCTTACTCCAACAAGCCTTTATATATATCAATTGCCTTCGGGCTTATTATCTCACTGACGTCCCTGGTCATTTCTCTGTGGTTTTTTATTCGTTTTTATTTGTGGCATATACCGGTCACAGGTTGGACCAGTTTGATGGTGTCCATCTGGTTTTTAAGCGGCGTTATCATGGCCAATATGGGGATACTCGGTATCTACATCGGAAAGGTCTATAATGAAACCAAGAGCCGTCCGATCTATGCTATCGCTAAGAGGGTAAATTGTTGAGATCTTGGATTCCGCATTGAATTTAAATCCTTTTCAAGAAGCAGTCTGATGATGAAGAATGAAACCCCTTTCAATCGTCCATTTATTGTCGGCAAAGAACTTTATTACATATCCCAGGCCGTGATTAACGGGAAGCTTTCCGGAGACGGACCCTACACCAAAAAGTGCCAAGCTTGGATGGAAAAAAAACTGGGTTGCCGCAGAGCTCTGTTAACCCATTCTTGCACTGCGTCACTCGAAATGGCGGCAATGTTATGCAATATCGGTCCAGGCGATGAAGTGATCATGCCGTCTTTTACTTTCGTCTCGACGGCGAATGCTTTTGTATTGCGTGGTGGCGTTCCGGTGTTTGTTGATATACGGCCTGACACCCTCAACATGGACGAACAATTGATTGAGGACGCCATCACTGATAAAACAAGAGCTGTCGTCCCTGTACACTATGCTGGCGTATCTTGTGAGATGGCACAAATAATGGACTTTGCCAATACGCATAAGCTATGGGTTATTGAGGATGCCGCCCAGGCGCTTCTCTCGAAAAGAAACGATCGGTTTTTGGGAAGCATCGGTCATTTGGGATGTTTAAGTTTTCATGAAACCAAGAACATTATCAGTGGTGAAGGCGGCGCCTTGCTCATCAATGATTCGCAACTTGTCGAACGCGCTGAAATTTTGCGGGAGAAGGGAACAAACAGAAACCAGTTTTTCAGGGGAGAGGTGGATAAATATACATGGGTAGATATTGGTTCATCATACCTTCCGAGCGAACTTGTTGGAGCGTTCCTCTGTGCACAGCTAGAGCAATGTGAGAAGATTATCGCTACGAGAAAACGATTGTTTAATCGATATCTGGATAAATTAAGACCGCTGGTCGACAATGGTATGCTGCGGCTTCCTTACACAAAAGAAGGTTCCGATTCCAATGGGCATATTTTTTATATCATTACCGAAAATCTTGAAACGCGCGATAAACTGATGAACCATCTGCTGAAGAAAAAGATTCACGCTGTTTTCCATTACGTACCACTGCATTCATCACCGGCCGGAAAAAAATACGGCAAAACAGTTGGTCATATGCGCAATACGAAAGAGGTCAGCGACAGACTGTTGCGGCTACCGCTATTTTTTGAAATGCAAGATTTGGAACAAGACCGTGTGATAATGGAAATAATGAAATTCTTCGGTGTTAAACCCTGAAAATGGCACTTTAACGGCAGGTCCGCCTTTTTTCTATCAGCAAATTCATAGCGATAGCATTACTGCTCCACCAAGCACTTGATGTACCTTTAGTGTAAAATAGAAATGGATCAAATAAGCGGGCGTTGCAACCCGGTCGATGGGTCACAACGCCCTTTTTTCAGAATCCAGTTCGTCAATATCCATGGTTATATGGCGATTGGGCTACTTTGGCAGATCCTCCATCCGATTGGTCGAATTTTGATGGGTTTTCAGCACTTGTATGCGATGTACGAAGTTGCTACCGTCGGATCTCGTTGTATATACGATCTCGGCGTCGCAAGGTAAACGCAAATAGTCGATCTTAATCTGCCTTCCATTGGTATCGACGACTTGCGTATCTTTGTCGATCGCATATACATCACCAGAAAATGTGCGAACCATTTTAGAGCTCTTCTTCTGGAGCGTTAGAGTTTTCTTCATTGTCTGCGCTCCATCCTTCCCAGCCGGTAGCTCGGCATCCGCACTCAACGGAGCGACAGCAGACAGCATGAAACAAATGCATCCTATCGCCACTATCAGGCTTTTAATGAAAGATGTTGTATTTACCATTGTCACAAGTCCTTTCACGTCATTTTTCATCAGGCGCTACCATCCGCACGTTTGATTAAACGGCAGGATCGGTACCTGGTTGGGATCATCAAACCATTCGGCGATAAGGCTCCAGGGGTTGTGAGCAAGATCCGCCCCTATGTTGACAAATTCGCCGGTTCCCATCTGGGTCGAGATCTTGGACCCCCTCTCCTTGCCAGCGTGAAATACCGCTTTCGGGGACGGCATGCCCAAGAAAAAGTTGTCGTCCCGGATCTCGATGATTTCGGCAGTATCACCATAAACGGTAGTAGTGCGTATTGTGGTGAGGTCGAATACCTGGCGTGTGAACCCGGTACCGGTCTCATAAAATACGCCGACAAAGGTCGTGTCCCCACCTTGGCCGCAGACGTCGGAATTGGGGGTGAAGGTTGGAGTCAGCACGATACCGCCCAATACCGCAGATTGGGTGATGATCCGTTCGGACGGATCGGTCCCGGATGTCAGCAGGGAGAGGGCCCAGCCATCTTCATATTTCCGGAACGACTCCACGAACTCCCAGAAGGGGTCGATATCTGTGGATGTCGGGTATCCTTTGACATAGCTTCCGGCTGTTGCGGTTGTCAGAACCTCAATATTGTTCGTGGACACCAGATTGTAGGTCGTCAAGGGGTAGATCAACCCGAAGTTGTGGTAATAGCTGGTGCTTTCATATTTGGTTTTGTTGTAAAATGGATCCTTAACGCCATAGAGATATTGTTGACTGCTGTCAGTGGCATCGTTTTGTGAGATGTAACGACCGGTGCCGAAGAACAACAATAGGTTGTCAAGGGGATCCACGGTTGATGTGAGTTGTGCCGAAACAGGTCCATCGGCGTGAAAGAAATCCTGGTAGACGGCCCACTTTCTGGGGTCGGACTCGTATTTCAGTTCGTCTTTGAATACATTGTAGGCCGGGGCCCCATATGCATCCACATCCCATTTGCATTTCGAACATGGGATGGCGATCTTCCAGATGTCGGACTCCCACTCACCCGTAGCGCCGATATAGTTATTGGCCATGAAAATGGCATCGGCATTATTGCTCTGGTAGAGGTCCAGAACCAAGGGTTCATTGAAATAGGATCGGTGGGATGATGTGGCGATCCATTCGTCTCCGCCGCTGCCGATGGGGTCACCGGTTTTCATGTCCACAACGTAGACATGCCCGAATTCAGAGCTGGTACCGTCATAATCTGTGGGACCGGAACCAAACACCAGGAACCATTCGCCCGAACCTTTCCTGGAGCCGATGTGCACCGGCGCCGGTGTAACGGTGGTAAAGCCGAGCTCGGGGTAGGTGCGCTCCCACATCACTTTGGGGTTGCGGGGATCGGTGACATCCATCATGACATAAGACGGATAGAACGTCCGCTCTTCCAAAGTACCGGTGCCAAAGTCCTCATTTACGGAGATTTGTTTGCCGCCCATTCCAAGGCCGAAGACCAGAAACGTACCGAAGTTGTCTCTCGTGTCAACGTCGCTATAGTACGTCTCATCGGGAAGAATTTTGGCATCAAACACCCTGACCGGTCCGTCCACATAGTACGTATGGGTATAGTCCGCCATGGCGTTCCATTTGAGATGGGGCAGTACGCTTTGGGGGATAAAGGCCCACAATTCGTCGCCGATCCGCTCTGTCAGGGGCGCAGCGCTGGGCTGCTCATACCACAGGTTGCCGTAGCTGTCCGTTCTATGTTTCCAACTGGTAAACGCATGCAGCTTGCCATCATTGGCACCGGCATAGATCACCGTCTCCCTGTTCTTGGCGTACTTGATAAATTCGAGATAATCCAGGTCTCCGTAGAGTTCATGGTAAAACTCTTGGGGACTGCCGACCAGCATCGGGGTGGAACTGATGATATCGCCCAGGCGCCAAGTGGAACCGGCCAATGTACGGTTTCGCAGGCCGGTGACGTCATCGCCGCGCGTCCAGGTGATGATATTGTTGACACGGTTGGAATGACTTGTACCCAATCCCACGCCCGTGTCACCCCATGTCGCGCCATCTCTAACCCCGAGATAAGGTGTCAAATCTGCGAGGTTGCTCGCAGTGGTGTCAAAATCAATCACTTCACCGGCATCGACGATGTTATCCTGATCCTTGTCAATGTAAGTGAAGATTTTCCGGTCAGCAGGAAATTTTTCAGAGAGGCGCTTTCCGGCTTCGAAAAGGGGCGCGATCTGGTCCATGGCCAGGACATCATAGGCCACCGTGCAATCTTGAGGCGGGTCATTGCACTCTTCGCTGTTGCCATGCGCTGGATTGTAGAGATAGTGGGCCGAATACCGCCGTATTTTGGTTTCACTGTCTCCTTGATCATAGAAAATTTCGACAATCTTGTCCACATAGGGCTCTGCTGTATTGGTGTCCGTAGAGTTCAAAAGCCCGAGCATCATATCGCCGTTGGAGTCTTCCCGCAGGTTCCCCCAGGGATCCACCCACAAGGACTGCAGGTAGCCGAACCATTTGGCCTCATCAACGCCCTCTTGCACCAGGGGTTTGAAATAGGCCTGCACGGAATTACCGGCACCCTGGTTGTTGGTGGAAAGAACCGAAGCAGCCGTACCCGAAGCCGCCCGTTTCAATATATCGGTAAACGCAGACAGGAGCCTGGCTTCCATGGCGTAACCGTCGCTGGCTTCGAAATAGGTATCGGGAATCCCATCGCCGTTTTTATCCCATTCCAGACGATCTTCCGGTGGATCCGAATAGGTGCCATCCGGCAGGTTGTCGCCGTCCCGATCCAGGAAGCCACCATTGCGGGAGGCGTCCATCAGCAGTTGGCGCGCAACGGGATCCTCGGCAAAGGCGAAGATGGTATAGAGGTTAAGGTGCTGGTGGCCGTCCATATCGCTGCGCAGGTCAGTGGTGCGTGCAAAATACGCCACGTCATCCAGAAAATCGGTGCTGCAATCCGAGCATCCGGATGCATCGTTTCCATCCCCGTCTGCATCTTTCAAGCTGCTGGGGATTCTCGAATCGGCGGTGGAGCCGCCGTCTGTGAGCAGGATGACGAAACTCTTGGCGCACGGCACCATCTTACTGGCATCCTGGAAGTACCAGGGGTCATTGGCGCCGCCCACCGATACGGGACTCGGCAGGACACCGCTGGGATAGCCAAGACTGCCGGCTACATTCTCCTGTCTAAAGTACTGCGTGACCACATACATTGTTTCGGCCAGCGGTGTACTGGTCCGACAGCGCTCATTCTGAAGCGCCGATATCAAGGAACTGGCTGTGCCGCCGTCGATCGCGGTTTGTACGGTGCCGCCGCTATGGTTCCAACCGCCGGTGTTGAACCAGGTGTTGCCCCAGCGGGCTTTGTCACCGATGCGCTGCATGACGCCGACGAGTTCGCCGTGGGTATCAAAGTCTTCCGGTTCGATGACAGGCTCTTTTTGTACTCTGATGGTATAGGTGTCGCCGTCGACAATGAAAGTACCATTCTCGATAGAATAAGAAAAGCTGCCGTGATAGGGCCCGGTGGGCATCAAGCCCGACGAGTCAAAGTTTTTACTCCATGTTTCAAACCACACCGAGCTATCGGGATCTTCACCGTTAACGGTTTGTTTGCCGGCGTTCCCTCGTGTGTTGGACAAGCCGCCCACGAGCACTTTGCGCAATACATCCACCCGACGCATGCAGAGCCAGTTGAGCCAGTTGCCGTCCCACAGACCGCCGCCGGAAGTGATGTCCGAGCTGGTTAGAGTGGTCGTCGAGCCACTGAAGGTCTCGGTACCGGCGTTGAATTGACGGACCGTCCATTCGGTGCCGTTGTAGCCCTCTTTTTTATATTCCGGGATGAAAGTACCGCTGCTGTAGTTGTAAAAATAGTTCGGATTGAAGTAGCCGTAATATCTTTTCCCCTGGATACTGGCAACTTCGATATGCAGCTTTGGCATTTGGGTTGATGTGGTGTCCCGGGGGCGGGCATCTCGTTCACCGGTACCGGTAATACTGAATACCATGGCGTTGCCCTGGGACCAGCCGGCTCGGTTCACGATTTCCTGTACGACCGCAGTTAAATCCGGAGTCTGGTATACGCTGCCAGAGGTCCAACCACCCGCTTCACCGTCCCAGGCCACACTTTGAGTGGTGAGGGAGCGGCTTGTTATGGGACTTCCAGCGGAAAAGGGCGCCGCATTGTCATTTGCTTCGCCGCGAATGGTGAGACTTGTGACCGGACTGTCCGAGTCCGCCGCCACGAATTCGATGTAGGCGTTGGTGATGGTGGCGCCTTGGACTATGTTAATGCCCTGGAAGCGCAGTCCCACGGGATGCTCACCCATATCAAGATCATTGACGGCACCGTCTGGTGCGGTGTCGGGCGCTCCCGAGCCTTCCATGTCATCCAGTATGTTGACCACAGGATAGTCGCCGCTAGAATGGGGTGCTCCTTGGAAGTTATCCGTGTAGGCCGGTTCGTTCATACTACCGGAGTTGTCCAGAACA
>JAAUYD010152758.1_pt1 | contig 12534 bp, 7 predicted proteins | sample 7278101 | NCBI WGS metagenome assembly JAAUYD01 (sample SAMN14350128, study PRJNA611818) | marine sediment metagenome | isolation source: surface marine sediment (0.6m) | place: French Polynesia: Moorea | collected 2018-08 | reverse complement strand
GCAAGGGCTCTGCGTAGTATGGTGTTATACTCATGTACAACACTAATCAACCACTACGGCAAACCGGTAGACCGGTTCATCCTAGTAGCTGCGGACTGACCTGCACGGCGAGGCACCCATGACTGACCCCAAGCTGCACCGACTCCCCGAAGCGCCCCTCAACGATCGCACTCCGCGCCTGATTCCCCTGGCGTTGCTGCTCGGTTTCTCCCTCACCGCCCTGCTGGCCGGCTGCAGTGGTGGCCCCGATGCGCAGGCCGAGACCGCTGAGGCCGAGGCTGAAGAGGAGGAAGTGGCGATCCCGGTGGAGGTTGCCACCGTCCAGCGCGGTGACATCCTTGCCGTCTACTCCGCAACCGGCTCCCTGGAGGCGGAACGTGACGCCGAAGTGGTGGCCAAGGTGGAGGGCCAGATCCTCGAGATCCTGGTCGAGGAAGGCGACCGGGTGCAGGCAGGCGACGTGCTGGCCCGCCTCGACGGCGACCAGCTGCGCCTGGAGCTGGCCCGGGCACGAGCGTCGCTGGAGAAGCTCGAAGCCGAGTACCGCCGCAATGAGGCGCTGCACAGCAAGGGCCTGGTAACCAGGGAGGCCTACGACACGATTGCCTTCGATGTGCGCGCCAGCCGCGCCGACGCCGAGTTGTCCGCCCTGCGCCTCAGCTACACGGAGATTCGTGCGCCGATCGACGGTGTGGTCAGTGAGCGGATGGTCAAGGTGGGTAACACGATCACCGCCAACACGCCCACCTTCCGCGTCACCGATCTCGAGCCGCTGATCACCGAGCTGTTCGTACCGGAACGCGAGTACCGAAAGCTCGCCCCCGGCCAGCAGGCGCAGGTGAGGGTGGACGCACTGGGCGATGTGAGCTTTGCCGGGCGCATCGCCCGCATCGCTCCGGTGATCGATCCCGCCACCGCCACCTTCAAGGTCACGGTGGAGACCACGGATCCGGCGGCACGCCTCAGCCCGGGCATGTTCGCCCGCATCAACGTGGTGTACGACGTGCACGCCGATGCCCTGCAAGTGCCCCGCGATGCGCTGGTGGACGGCGTCGGTGACAAGGCCGTCTTCGTGGTCAGCGAGGAGGACACGGCTGAGCGACGCACGGTGACCACCGGTTTGTCCAACGGCGGAAGCATCGAGATTCTCGATGGCATCGAGCATGGCGAAGAAGTGGTGGTGGTGGGCCAGGCGAGCCTGCGTGACGGCGGCCGCGTGAACGTGGTTAACCGGCGACCGGAGCCTCTCTCCGACGCCCTCGCCGCAGATGTCTTCCAGCCCTGAGGCTGGCAGCGACTGAACGTCCCTGATCGGTGGCCCGAGCACGCGCGGGCCACGCCCTATCCGAGCGCCTAGTCTCCACGGGAGGATCCGCGCCATGACTCTCGCCGAACTCGCCACCAAGCGGCGCGTCACAGTCATCATGTTCACCACGGCCGTCATCCTGTTCGGCCTGGTGGCCCTGGGCAGGCTCAACGTCAACCTGCTGCCGGACATTGCCTACCCCACCTTGACGGTCCGCACGGAGCTCACGGGCGCCGCCCCACAGGAGATCGAGAACCTGCTGACCAAACCCATCGAGGAGTCGGTGGGCGTGATCAAGAACGTGCGCCAGGTGCGCTCCGTGTCACGGTCGGGTCAGTCCGACGTGATTCTGGAGTTCCTCTGGGGCACCAACATGGACCTTGCTGCCGTCGACGTGCGCGAGAAGCTCGACACGCTGCAGCTGCCGCTGGAGGCCAAGCGCCCCTTGCTGCTGCGCTTCGATCCCTCGTCCGAGCCGATCATTCGCCTGGCCCTGATGGATACCAGTGCCGAGAGCGCTGGCGAGGCAAGCGAGGCGCGCCTGAAGTGGCTGCGTCGCTTCGCCGAGGACAAGCTGAAGACTGACCTTGAGGGCGTCGAAGGCACTGCTGCCGTGAAGGTCAGCGGCGGCCTGGAGGATGAGATTCAGATCCTGGTGGACGAGGACAAGGTGGCTGCCCTCGGCTACTCCATCGATACAATTGCCCAACGCATCAAGGCGGAGAACGTCAACCTCTCGGGCGGTCGCCTGGAGCAGGGCTCACAGCGTTTTCTGGTGCGTACGCTGAACGAGTTCACCAGCGTTGACGACATCGCGCGCACGATCATCGCCACGCCGGACGGCCGCACCGTCTACCTCGACGACGTGGCCAGTGTTGTACGCGGCTATAAGGAACGTGAGGCCGTCACCCGCGTGGACGGGCGCGAGTCCGTCGAACTTGCCATTTACAAGGAAGGCGACGGCAACACGGTGCAGATCGCCGCGCGCCTGCAGTCGCGTCTTGAGACTCTGCGCGAGACACTTCCCGACGGTCTGGAGCTGCGCGGGCTCTACGACCAGTCCCGCTTCATCAATGCCGCTATCGGCCAGGTGCGCAATGCCGCCCTCTTCGGCGGGCTGCTGGCGATACTGGTGCTCTACTTCTTCCTGCGCGACCTGCGCTCGACCCTGATCATCGGGCTCACGATTCCGGTCTCCGTGGTTGGCACCTTCATCGCCATGTACGGCTTCGACCTGACGCTTAACATCATGTCCCTGGGCGGCATCGCCCTGGCCGTGGGCCTGCTGGTGGACAACTCCATCGTGGTCCTCGAGAGCATCTTCCGGCGACGCGAGCAAGGCGAAGACGTGGTCACCGCCGCCCAGCGCGGCACGGACGAGGTGGGCACGGCCATCACCGCCGCCACACTCACCACGATCGCCGTCTTCTTCCCCATGGTGTTCGTCTCCGGCATCGCCGGCCAGCTGTTCCGTGACCAGGCACTCACGGTCACCTTCGCCCTTGCCTTCTCGCTGCTGGTGGCCGTGACCCTGATCCCCATGCTGGCGTCCGTGGGCGGCGGTGAACGCTTCCAGGAGGCAAGCTCGGACGAACAGCCCGGAGCGTTCACGCGCGCCTTCTCCATCGTACTGCGCTGGATCGCCGGTGCAGTCGGTGGCGTCGTGTGGGTGATTTTCAACGTGTTGCTGCGGCCCTTTACCTGGCTGTTCCAGCGCGCTTACGACCTCATCGCCAGACTGTACGGGCCGATCCTCGCCGGCGCCCTGCGCCATCGCCTGCTGGTGGTGATGGCGGCCGTCGGCATCTTCGCCGGCGCCATGACCCTCATCCCTCGCCTGGGCACGGAGCTGATTCCGCAACTGAGCCAGGGTGAATTCAACGTGGACCTTCGCCTGGCACCAGGTGCGCCCCTCGCCAGCACCGATCGCGCCGCGCGCAAGGTGCAGGAGGCGGCCCAGCAGATCGAAGGCTACGAGCGCTCCTTCTCCGTTGCCGGCACGGGTAACCGCCTCGATGCAAGCCCCGTGGACGCGGGCGAGAACACCGCTCAGTTGAGCGTCAAGCTCGCCGCTGGCGCCAACCGAGCCTCCGAGGAGCGAGCCATGCGGGTGCTGCGCGAACACCTCGATCAGCAGCCCGGCGTGGAGTACGAGTTCAGTCGGCCATCTCTGTTCTCCTTCAGCACACCGCTGGAGGTGGTGGTCCGAGGCTATGACCTGGATAAGCTGCAGGCCACCAGCGAGTATATCGCTGAGCGCCTGCGCGGCTCCGAGCGCTTCGCCGACGTCCGCACGACCATGCAATCGGGCCAGCCCGAGATCCAGATTCTCTTCGACCACGAGCGTGCCGCCCGCCTGGGCCTTGCCGTGCGCGACATCGCCGATGAGGTGGTGGCCAAGGTTCGCGGCGAGCTGGCCACGCGCTATACGCTGCGCGACCGCAAGATCGATGTGCTGGTGCGTTCCCTGGACACGGAGCAGGCATCGGTGCAGGAAGTGCGCGAGCTCATCGTCAATCCCGAATCGGAGCGACCGGTCACGCTGGAGGCGGTGGCCGACATTCGCATCGCTGCGGGCCCGGCGGAGATTCGTCGCGCCAATCAGGAGCGCGTGGCCCTGGTGCAGGCCAACCTGGCCTACGGGGATCTCGGCGAAGCCGTCGTCGCCCTGGACGAGATGATCACGAGCACTGCCCTGCCCGCTGGTATCAGCGCCGAGGTGGGGGGCCAGAACGAGGAGATGGAAGCGTCCTTCACGTCCATGCGCTTTGCCCTGCTGATGGCTGTGTTCCTCGTCTACCTGGTCATGGCCTCGCAGTTCGAATCGCTGATCCACCCCTTCGTCATCCTGCTCACGGTGCCGCTGGCCCTGGTCGGCGCAGTGCTCGGCCTTGCGGTGACGGGCACCAGCATCAACGTGGTGGCGCTGATCGGCGTGATCATGCTGGTGGGCATCGTGGTCAACAACGCCATCGTCCTGGTTGACTACATCAACCAGGCACGGGCACGCGGCATGCAGCGCGAGCAGGCGATCCTCGAAGCAGGTCATGCGCGCCTGCGCCCGATTCTGATGACCACCGCCACCACGGCCCTGGGCTTGCTGCCCATGGCCCTTGGACTTGGTGAGGGTGCGGAGATACGTGCCCCCATGGCCATCACCGTGATCGGCGGCCTGCTGGTGGCCACGGTGCTGACCCTGGTGGTGATCCCGGTGGTGTACTCGCTGCTCGACCGCAAGCGCTACGTGGCCCCGGTGAGCAACCCTGCCCTCGCCACGGGCCAGGCCTGAGCCTCGAGGAGATCGAGCGATGAAGCACACGCGACTGGCCCTGACCCGCCCCGTCGGTACCGTCATGATCTTCCTGGCCCTGGGCCTGGTCGGTCTGATCGCCGCGCGCCAGCTGCCCCTGGAGTACATGCCGGATATCCAGTGGCCGGGCATCTTCGTGCAGATCCCCTACCCCGGCTCGACGCCGGAGGAGATCGAGGAACGGATCACCCGCCCCGTGGAGGAAGCGCTCGCCACACTCAGCGGCATCGAGCGCATGCAATCGACGACCACGCAGGAGCGGGCGGAGATCTTCGTCCAGTTCGACTGGGAAACCGATGCCTCCGCCAAGGGCATCGAGGCGCGCAGCAAGATCGATGCGATCCGCGACGAGTTGCCCGCCGACGTGCAGCGCATTCTCGTCTTCACGGGATCCCTGGGTGATCAGCCGATTCTGCAGCTGCGCATCTCCTCCGAACGTGATCTCTCCGATGCCTACACGATGCTCGAAAGGGAACTCAAGCGCCCGATTGAGCGCCTTCCGGGCGTCTCCAAGGTGGAACTGCAGGGCGTCGAGCCGCGTGAGGTGCGTATCCTGCTCGATGCGGATCGGGTCGCCGCCCACGGCATCAACCTGGCCGCCCTGGTGGATCTGCTGCGCAAGAGCAACTTCGCCGTGAATGCAGGACGCATCACCGACGCCGGCCAGCGGCTCAGCCTGCGCCCCCAGGGCGAGTTTCGCTCACTGGACGAGATTCGCAGCATTCCGGTGAACGGCGGTGTTCGCCTGGGCGATATCGCCGACATCAAGCTCACGGCCCCGGAGCGCGACTACGGCCGCCATCTCAACGGCGACTACGCCATCGGCCTCTCGGTGTTCAAGCAGACGGACGCCAACATGGTGGAAGTGGCTGATCGGGTGGCCGAGGAGATCGAGCTGATCAGCGAGAAACCGTTGATGCGCGGTATCTCCCTGTTCGAGCTGGAGAACCAGGCCGACGGGGTGAAGACCTCCCTGTCAGACGTGCTGCGCTCGGGGCTGATCGGCGCCCTGCTCGCCATCGCCGTGCTCTATCTGTTCCTGCGCCAACTCACTACGACGCTGATCGTCACCCTGTCCGTGCCCTTCTCCCTGCTCATCACTCTGGGCGCCATGTACTTCTTCGGCCTCACGCTGAACATCCTGACCATGATGGGCCTCATGCTGGCCGTTGGCATGCTGGTGGACAACGCCGTGGTGGTGACCGAGAGCGTGTTCCGCTACCGCCAGATGCACCCGGACGATCCCAAGGGTGCGACGCTGAAGGGCGTGCGTGAGGTGGGCATCGCCGTCCTCGCCGGCACCGCCACTTCCATCATCGTGTTCCTGCCGATCATGTTCGGTGTGAAGGCGGACATCACCATCTTCCTCTCACACGTGGCCATCACGATCGTCGTATCGTTGATTGCCTCGCTGCTCATCGCCCAGACCCTGGTGCCCATGCTGGCCGCGCGCGTGGCCCCACCGCCGGAGACCATCAACGGCGGCGCCATGAAGCGACTCACGGACGCCTATGTTGGCTTTCTGGATCTCTCCCTGCGTCGACCCTGGCTGTCCCTGCTGGCCATCCTGCTGATCATCGCCAGCGTGGCGATTCCCGCCAATTTCGTGAACTTCGATATGTGGCCGGAAGAAGGCCGTCGCCGCATGACCCTGAACTACCACCTCGACGGCACCTATCCCGTCGAGCGCACGGAGGCCCTGGTCAACACGGTCGAGGCCTACCTTGATGAGCACCGCGAAGAGTTCGAGATTCGTGACGTCTACAGCTACTTCGATACGCGCACGGTACAGTCGACCATCCTGCTCAGCCCGAAGGAGGAAGCGATCCTCTCCTCCGTCGAGATCAAGAAGAAGATCGAGGACGGACTACCGGAGCTGGCTATCGCCGATCCCAGCTTCGAATGGGAAAGCCAGGGTGGCAACGAAGGCTTCAGCCTGCAGTTGAGCGGCGACTCCATGGACGTGCTCGCGCCCCTGAGCGAAGAACTCGTGCGCATCCTGAGCACAATCGAGGGCATGCGTAACGTGCGATCAGACGCGCGCAGCGGCGATGAGGAGGTACAGATCGTCGTCGACCGCGAGCGTGCCATGAAGTACGGACTGTCGCCCCAGACCGTGGCCACCGCCGTCTCCACCGCCATGCGTGGCGAGAACCTTCGCGAGTTCCGCAGCAGTGATGGCGAGATCGACATGCGCCTGGCCTTCCGCGAAACCGACAAATCAGACCTGGACAGCCTGCGCCGATTACCCCTGTTCGGTAGCGACGGCAGCCAGATCGCCCTCGGTGCCGTCGCAGATCTGCAGATCGTGCGCGGGGCCCGACAGATCAAGCGCGTGGACCGGGCCACGGCGGCGATCATCACCGCAGACCTGGTGGATGTTTCCCTGGACGACGTTAAGCCCAGGATCGAATTGCTCATGGAGCAGTTCGAGCTGCCGCCCGGATACCACTGGAAGTTCGGTCGCGGCTTCGAGCAGAACGATGAAACCGGTCAGATCATGCTGGTGAACACGCTGCTCGGCATCGCCTCCATCTTCCTGGTGATGGCAGCCCTGTTCGAATCCACCCTGTTGCCCATGTCCATCATCACCTCGATCGTGTTCTCCATCATCGGCGTGTTCTGGTTCTTCATGCTCACGGGCACGGCCTTCTCCTTCATGGCCACGATCGGGATTCTGATCCTCATAGGTATCGTGGTGAACAACGGCATCGTGCTCGTTGACCACATCAATAATCTACGCGTGGAGGGAGTTCCCAGATCACAGGCGGTACTGGAAGCCGGCCGAGAGCGCTTGAGGCCGATCCTCATGACGGTTGCCACCACGGTGCTCGGGCTTCTGCCGCTTGCCGTCGGCGATACGCAGGTGGGAGGAAACGGCCCGCCCTACTTCCCCATGGCGCGCGCCATCATCGGCGGGCTGGTGTTCTCCACCGTGACCTCACTGCTGATCGTACCCCGCGTATACGTCTGGTTCGATCAGCTGGACAACTGGTGGAGAACCGTGATCCGAACGGCATTCAGCAGCCCGCGCCCCGCCTGAGCGGACCCGTGAGGCTGGCGATAGGGTCGCCTAAGAGAGCAGGACTTCCGTGAGATTCCAGTAGTCGTCTGCGAGAATGTTCACATCCACCTGCATGCCGGCCTGACCCTGGTGGAATTCCAGCGGGAAGGTCATCATGGAATCCGGCGTCGGCACGGTTGACGTGTCGCTTTCGAAGCGGGTCTTGAGCTTGAGGTGGCGCGCGCGCAGCTTCAGCTCGTCACCGTAACCACGCTTGCCGGCCATATCCGCCATCGAGCGCTCGATGATCTCCATCAAGGCTTCGCAGTCTCGCTGGGACCCGTAGCTTACCTCGTTGATCGCCGATTGGGTGGCGTCGCGGCTGAGAGAGGCCAGTGAGTTCGGGGCGAACTCCACGTACAGATACTGGGCAAAGGCCAACACGGCCAGATTCACCTTGCGCCGCGCCTCAGCGCTCAAGCCCTCGAACTCAGGCGGCGTGCGCTCGAGCTGCGCCTGGCGCTGCTGTCGCAGCTGCTCCAGGCGTGTACCAACGTCCGTCGCCAACTGCTCCTGGCGACTCATCTCCTCGCGGATGGCGCGGCGGCGAAAGTGATTCCAGAAGCCCTTGAGCTTATCCATGCGCGCCTGGTGATCCAGCACCGCCTGGCGCTCGCGTGCGAACTCCTGGGTGAGCAACTGAAGGCGATCCTCGAAGGACGTCAGGGAGCGCTGCTGCTCCGTGTGAAACGCCTCCTCGTGTTTACCACGCTCGCGCTCGAGGTGTTGCTCCTGCAACTGCTCGGAAAACTCGATCAGCTGGTTATGGCAGAAGCGCCACAGGCCCCGTAGCTGAAAGTAGACCAACGCGGGATAGGCGGTCTCGCGCTCGCTCAAGCGTTGCTCGAGGGCCGCCAGGCGCTGGTAACTCTGCGCTGGATCCGATTCCGCCTGGGCCAGGCGTTCGCGCAACTCGTCGCACTCCGCACGCAGTTCGGAGAACGCCTTCTTCAATTCGGCGCGGTTCTTGAACAGGGCGACCAGGCGGTCGTCCGTGTCCCCACTGCTGCTGTCCCGAGCGCTCGGTTCCTCGACGGGCGAGGACTCGCTCGGCGCCGTCGTGGCACGCTTCTTGGTCAACTTGGAAAGCAGATCCGGCATCACTGCGACAGGCCGCTGGGACATCGCTGCACCGAGAGGCAAAAACGAGATGGTAAGCGTTGGCGAGTGGTCGCTGCCGTACCCGGATCACACAACGGCCGGCGGTGAGGCCTTTCCTATGCCGGTGGTGCCGTTACCGTGAACCTGTGCCCACGGTCAGCACAGTACTCCAACCACTTGTTCAGCATGATGTTCCGAGTCCACCGCCGACGCAACTCCGCACCCGTGTGCGTATCGAAACCGGTCAGCACCGGATGGCAGCGTCGTCCGCCACAGGCCATGGCCTCCGCCAGGCGTGCATCGCGATACACGCGCACGCTCAGATCAGGGTCGGCGACCAGTTCGCCGTTCTCCTCGAAGCGGTAGGTGAGGTGCAGGGTGGTCGTGTAGGAGCTGACCTCCGTGGCGCTCAGGAACAGCGGGCAATCGTCGGGAGCATCCGAGCGATAGGTCACGCCGACCTTTCCGATCGCCTCGAGCTGATCAATGATCCAGGACAAGCGCAGGTAGTTACTCTCGTACAACGACATGAGCGCCGCGAAACTCTTCGGCGGCGCGAGTGTAGGCGTGAGTATGGCGCTGTCTGCGACCACGAATCGACGATCTCCTGGGACGCTTTCGCTGGACTATAGCATAGGGTTCGTGCGTCCCTGCCAGCGTCATGGAAGCACGACGAGAACCGGTTCACCAACAACGCAAACTGCACCCTGTCGACGTGCAGACCCTTGCCTGCGGCGGCAACTTCGTGTAGGGGTTTCGCATCCTGTGACGTACACTGGCACGCCGCCACCGCGCGCTGGCGGGGCGACCTCCTTCACCTGTTGACCGCTGCGCCAAAGGGCCCTACTTCATGGATTCGATCACCGTCGCCACCACTCCCTTCGACGATCAACGACCTGGTACCGCAGGCCTGCGTAAACGCGTCGAGGTCTTCACGCAGCCGCACTACCTGGAGAACTTCGTGCAGGCTACCTTCAATGCCTGCTTCCCCCGCAACAGCACCCTGGTGATCGGGGGTGATGGTCGCTTCTTCAACGACCGCGCCATTCAGACCATCATCCGCCTTGGCGCCGCTCACGGCATCTCGCGGATGATCATCGGCCAGCACGGATGGTTGTCGACACCGGCCGCTGCCAACCTGATCGCCCGCACCGACGCGGACGGCGGCCTGATCCTGACCGCCAGTCACAACCCCGGCGGCCCCAAGGGTGACTTCGGCATCAAGATCAACGTGCGCGGCGGCGGCCAGGCCAGCGCTACCGTCGCCGAGGAGATCTGGCAGCACACGACCAACCTGCAGAGCTACCGCAAGCTGGATGGCCCCGACCTCGACCTCGAGCAGGTTGGCGAGCGCGGCTTCCACGGCATGCGCGTGCAGATCGTCGAACCGGTGGACGACTACTGCGACATGATCGAACAGCTCTTCGACTTCGATCGCCTACGAGCGCTGATTACCAGTGGATTCCGCCTGCGCTTCGACGCCATGCATGCTATCACCGGCCCCTACGCGAAACGCCTGCTGGAGGACACGCTCGGCGCCCCGGCAGGCACGGTCCTCAACGCGAGGCCACAGGTGGATTTTGGTGGTGGCCATCCGGACCCGAATCCCGTAGATGCAGCTGCACTGGTGGAGTTCATGAACGGCGAGGACGCCGTCGACTTCGCCGCCGCATCGGACGGCGACGGCGACCGCAATATGATCCTCGGCCCGGGGCTCGTGGTCTCACCTGGCGACAGCCTGGCCCTCATCGCTGCCCACGCAACCACGGCTCCAGGCTATCGAGATGGTTTGGCCGGGGTTGCCCGCTCCATGCCCACGGCACGGGCCGTCGATCGCGTCGCCGACGACCTGGGGATCCCCTGTTACGAGACCCCCACGGGCTGGCGCTTCTTCGCCTCGCTGTTGCAGAGCGAGCGGATCAGCCTGTGCGGCGAGGAAAGCTTCGGTACTGGTTCGAGTCACGTGCGCGAGAAGGACGGTCTGTGGGCCGTGCTGTTCTGGCTCAACATCATCGCCGTCAGCGGCCGCTCCGTGAGCGAGCTGGTCCACGACCACTGGTCGCGCTACGGCCGTGACTTCTTCGCCCGCCATGACTATCACGTGGCCGAGCGCGAGCGAGCGGCCAGCCTGATGGCCGCGCTGGAGGCAAATCTGCCAACGCTGGGCGGCCAGCAGGCGGGCAAGCTGACCGTGGACCGAGCCCTGCGCTTTGACTACAACGACCCCGTCTCCGGCGAGGTCACCACCAACCAGGGACTGATCATCCACTTCACGGACGGTGCCCGCGCCGTCTATCGCCTGTCGGGCACGGGCACGGGGGGCGCCACGCTGCGCGTCTACCTGGATCGGCACGTGACGGATGCGCAGGACTTCGACCGGGACCGGCACGCGATGCTGGCCGACACGGCGCAAGCTGCGGTGCAGCTGGCCGAGTTGGAGCGACACACGGGCCTGTCTCAGCCGAGCGCCGTGATCTGACCGCCGGTGGGGTCTAGCAGGTCGTCTGCTAGTCGCGGGTGGCGCGCACCGGCAGGCGCATGCGGCTGACGATTCGGGCCGCCACCTCCTCGACCGAGGATTTCGTGGTGTTGGTGAAGGGCACCGCGTGGCGCTTGAACATGGCCTCGGCTTCGCGCACCTCGAAGCGGATCTGCTGCGGCGACGCGTAGCGACTGTTCGGCCGCCTGTCCTCCCGAATCTGCATCAGCATCTGCGGCTCGATGGTCAGGCCGTACAGCTTGCGCTGATAGGTCCGTATCGGTGCCGGCAGGCCCCGCCGATCGCGATCGAAGTGCTCCTCCGTGAGCGGGAAGTTGGCCGCGAACACGCCGTAATGCAGTGCAAGGTAGAGGGAGGTAGGCGTCTTACCAGAGCGAGAGACCCCCACCAGGATCACGTCGGCGTCCTCGTAGCTCTTGGCCGTCAGGCCGTCGTCGTGCGCAAGCGAGTAGTTGATGGCATCGATTCGAGCCCGGTAGACGGCGTCGTCGGCCTGGCCGTGGGCGCGACCGGTGGTGGCCGTCGAGGTCACCCCCAGCTCCTCCTCCAGGGGGCCGATGAGGGCATCGAAGAAATCCAGGAAGTAGGCATCGGCAGTGCGTAGCACCTCGCGGATTCGATCGTCCACGAAGGTGGCACACACCAATGGCCGCTCACCCTCCAGCTCCGCCGTGAGGTTGATTCGCCGTATGGCCTCCCGCGCTGCCTCGTCATCGGACACGAAAGGCATGGTGATCATCCGGAACTCGATGTTCTCGAATTGCGTGAGCAGGCTTCGTCCCATCGTCTCCGCGGTGATGCCCGTTTGATCAGAGACGAAGAACACCGTGCGCTTTTTCGCTGCTGCCGCCACCAGTTCACATTCCTGCGCTAAACTTGTCGTGTCGATTCTGCGTGGCATAGCGGAGAAAACCAAGCCGTGACCCAGTATGTGATCCCATTTAAGAAGTTGGGCCTCGACGACCTGCCCCAGGTCGGAGGAAAGAATTCATCCCTCGGCGAGATGATCGGCAGTCTGTCGAGCCTCGGTGTCAGCGTTCCCGATGGCTTTGCGACCACCGCCGACGCCTTCCGCGAGTTCCTGAGCCAGGACGGCCTCGACGCACGCATACACGAGGTGCTCGACAACCTGGACACCACAGATGTCGAGGCCCTGGCCGCAGCTGGTCGCCAAATCCGCGAGTGGATCGCCAGCACGCCCCTGCAGGCAGGCCTGCGCGATGCCGTCAAGGCTGCCTACCGCGACATGTGCG
>JAAUYD010033696.1_pt1 | contig 12534 bp, 9 predicted proteins | sample 7278101 | NCBI WGS metagenome assembly JAAUYD01 (sample SAMN14350128, study PRJNA611818) | marine sediment metagenome | isolation source: surface marine sediment (0.6m) | place: French Polynesia: Moorea | collected 2018-08 | reverse complement strand
GGTTGATGGACCAATCGAGGCGGTCCGCGCTCAAACCCGAGAGGTTATTCAGGCAGCAGCACCGGGTGGCGGTTTCCTGCTTTCGACCAGCAATTCGGTCCATCCCGGAGTAAAGCCGGAATTTTATCTGGCCATGCTGGAAACAGCCAGGGAGGCGGGAAAATATCCGATCCAACTTTAGAGGTCCGCAGATTACGCAGATTAGAGAGAGAAATCTGTGAAAATCCGTGTTAATCCGTGGCTTTTTTTAACAATTCTTTTTGTAAACTACTTAATTGCAATCGCTAAAAAGAGGTTTAATTGACACAACTAACAAGATTTCAAATAAGTGAAGCGACCAGCGCCTTTCTGGGGCGATCTCCCCACAAGCTGTTGATCAACGGCCGGTGGGTAGACGCCCAGGATCATCAAACCTATCGCAGCTACAGCCCCTCAGATGGATCCTCTCTGGCCGAGGTGGCCCTGGCCGGTGCGGCCGATGTTGATCGCGCCGTCAGGGCCGCCAGGGCCGCCCTGCATGGGGAATGGGGACAGATGACCCCGGCACAGCGCGAATCGATATTGCGCCGCTTTGCAGATCTTATTCGTACTCATCAGGCGGAATTGGCCGAGATTGAATCACTCGATGTCGGCAAACCGATCTCCGCCACAACGGCCATCGACGCACCTGTCGCCGCGCAAAACGTTTATGATTTTGCCGGATGGCCCACCAAAATCGCCGGGGCGGTTCCCGCCGTCTCGGTGCCCAATCATCTGGTCTATACCCGCCGCGAACCGGTTGGGGTGGTAGCGATTATCATTCCCTGGAACTATCCCCTGATCCACATGACTCAAAAAATCGCCCCGGCGCTCGCCTGCGGCAATACGGTGGTTTTTAAACCGGCCCAGATCGCCTCGCTGCCGGTCATACGGCTGGGTGAACTGCTTCAGGAAGCCGGTTTTCCACCCGGTGTGGTCAACATCGTCACCGGCCGGGGGTCGGTGATCGGTCAGGCGCTGGCCGAGCATCGGGATATCGATAAACTGGCCATCACCGGCTCAACGGCCGTCGGGCGCAGCGTCATTCAAGCTTCGGCCGGCAATATCAAGCGGCTGGCCCTCGAGCTGGGCAGCAAAGCACCCAATATTATTTTTGCGGATGCGGATTTGGATGCGGCCGTAAACGGCTCATTTGGCGCCGCCTTTCACAACAGTGGTCAAAGCTGCGTAGCCGGATCGCGTCTATACGTTCAGGCCTCAATTTTTGATGAGGTGGTCAACCGCCTCACCGCCATGGCCGGCAAAGCCAAAATCGGACATGCCCTCGATCCTGAGGTGGAATTGGGGCCGATTGCCAACGAGAGCCAATTCAACACGATTCAACAATATATCGATCGCGGTCTCGCCCAGGGAGGAAAGCTCCAGTCTGGAGGCAAGCGCCTCACCGGTGGAATTTACGACAAAGGATTTTATCTCCCTCCCACCCTATTTACCGGGCAGGGAGATGAGGCCGCTATCGCCTGCGAAGAAATTTTTGGGCCGGTGCTGCCCATTTTCCCGTTTGAAACCGAAGTAGAAGCGGTCGCCCGGGCCAACGATTCCGACTACGGGTTAGCGGCCGGGGTATGGACACGCGATACCGGCCGGGCCCTGCGCATGGGGGATGCCCTAAAGGCAGGGGTGGTCTGGGTTAATACGTACGGTTTATTTGATGGGGCTGCCCCCTTTGGCGGGTTTAAAGGCAGCGGTTACGGCCGGGACAACGGCCCTGATGTAATTGACGCTTTTACGGAGGTAAAAGCGATTTGGATATCGAAGGAGTAACGAAATACGAGATATGAAATCTGAGTTACGAAAGGCTGATCGTATGGGGATCTTTCCCACAATCTCGACTATTCGTATTTCGTATTTCGTATCCCGTCAATCAAATTGGTATGAGCATTTCTAACTACCCAAAAGAACAGCTGTTAACTTTTTACCGTCAAATGGTCAAGGTGCGTGAGTTTGAGCTGCGAGCGATCAATGAGCGACGTGCCGGTTTAATTCCTGGCTTCATTCACTCCTGCGTGGGGCAGGAGGCCACGGCCGTGGGGGCGTGCGCCGCCCTCAACCAGGATGACGTCATTACCAGCACCCACCGCGGTCACGGCCATCTGGTAGCCAAGGGGGGCGAACCCAGGTATATGATGGCTGAATTGGCCGCGCGACAAACCGGCTACTGTGGTGGCAAGGGCGGCAGCTTGCATATGACAGATTTTGAGCTGGGTATTCTGGGAGCCAACGGCATCGTCGCTGGCGGGATTCCCATGGCCGTTGGGGCGGCGCTGGCTTTTCAGATGCGCGGCGAACAGCGGGTCGCCCTCTCATTTTTTGGTGATGGGGCGGTCAACGAAGGGGCGTTTCACGAAGCGGCTAACTTGGCCGGTTTGTGGAAATTGCCCATGATTTTCTTCTGCGAAAATAATTTATACGGGGAAGGTACCCCTCAGGATAAACAGGCCCCCGTAAAAGATTTGTCGATTCGGGCGGCCGGGTACGCCTTCCCCGGCGTTATCGTGGACGGCAATGACGTGACCGCGGTTTATGAGGCCACTCAGGAAGCGGTAGCTCGAGCGCGGGCCGGTGAAGGCCCCACCTTTATTGAAGGCAAAACCTATCGCTATCGCGGACACTACGAGGGAGACCCCATGGTGTACCGGTCCCCGGAAGAGTTAGAGGCGTGGCAAGAACGCGACCCGATCGCCGCTTTTCGACAGCGTTTACTGGAGCACAAGTTCGCCTCCGAAAGTGAAATTACGGCCGTTGAGTCGGAAATCCAGAGTTTGCTCGATGAAGCGGTTGAATTTGCCGCTCAAAGCCCCCAGCCCACGCGCGAAAGTGCGCTCGATGGGGTGTATGGGGATACGCATGAAGGGAGAGTGTTTTGATTTACGAAATACGATGTACGAATGGTTGAGGTTATGTGAGGGCTCCCCGATCAACCAGCCATTCGTATTTCGTAATTCGTATTTCGTAAATCGTACATCGAATTATGGACAGAAAAATTACATTTAGTGAAGCAATAAACGAAGCGATGGCCGAAGAAATGCGTCGTGACGAAGCGGTCTTTCTTATCGGTGAAGATGTTGGGGTATTTGGCGGCGTGTTTGGTGTTTCCACCGGTTTGTTTGACGAATTTGGCGAAACCCGCGTGCGCGACACCCCGATTTCTGAAATCGCCATCGTTGGCGGCGGTTTGGGCGCGGCGCTGATGGGCATGCGCCCCATTGCCGAAATCATGTTTGCCGATTTTGTGGCCTGCGCCATGGATCAGGTGGTCAATCAGGTGGCCAAGGCCCGCTATATGAGCGGTGGCAAGGCCAGCGTGCCGCTCACGCTGCGCATCGTCAATGGGGCTCCCGGGTCTGCGGCAGCTCAACATTCGCAAAGCCCGGAAGCGTGGTTTATGAACGTGCCCGGCTTAAAGATCGCCATTCCGGCTACCCCATATGACGCCAAGGGATTGCTCAAATCGGCCGTGCGTGGGGAAGACCCGGTGCTCTTTTTTGAGCACAAGATGCTGTATGCTGAACCCGGCGAAGTGCCCGAAGATGATTACACCGTTCCCTTTGGAGAGGCGGTTGTGCGGCGGGCCGGAAAAGACATCACCATTTTGGCCATCGGTGGCGTTCTGCCGCGGGTTATGGCCGCGACCGAGCAGTTAGCGGCCGCTGGAATCGACGCCGAGGTGATCGACCCGCGCACCCTGGTGCCCTTTGACAAGGAAACGGTGATCAAGTCGGTGCAGAAAACCAACCGCGTGGTTATCGTTCACGAAGCCCATAAACGCGCTGGTCCCGGCGCTGAAATTGCGGCCATGCTGGCTGAAGAAGCGATAGGATATCTCGATGCCCCGATCGTGCGGGTGGCAACCAAGAACGTGCCGTTTCCTTATGCGCCGGATTTGGAGCAGTATATTTTGCCGACCGTAGAGGATATCACGGAGGCGGTTTCCGCGGTCGTGGCCTATCGTTTGTGAGAGTTGGGGTGGTTTGTAGAGGTGGGTGTCACTTCGAAGTGACACCCACCAGAAAAGGGGACATCAAATGAACCTAAATGGCAAGACAGCCCTGATTACCGGAGGCGCCCATCGCGTCGGCCGGGAGATTACTTTGGCTCTGGCGGCAGCCGGGGCAAACGTGGTCATCAACTACAATCGCTCGGCCGATGCGGCCGAAGAAACGGCCGATGCAGCCCGAGAAGTTGGGGTAGGGGCGCTGCCCATTCAGTGTGATGTGGCTGATGCCAAACAGGTCGGCATCATGGTGGCGGCCGCCAACGCTCAATTTGGAGGGGTAGATATTTTGATCAACAGCGCCTCCCTGTTTAAACCGACTCCCCTTCCTACAGCGGATTTCAGCGACTGGCATCGCGTATTTGATATCAGCGTCCACGGCGCCTGGTATTGCGCCAATGCGGTTGCCCCCTACATGTTGGAGCAAGGTGAAGGGGCCATCATTAACATTGTTGATGGGTCTGCCTGGCAACCATACCCGAATTTTGCCGCACATGGCGTTGGCAAAGCGGCCCTCATGGCTCTCACCCGCCAGCTGGCGCTGGAGCTGGCTCCGGCCGTGCGCGTCAATGCCGTGTCTCCGGGGCCGGTCCTGCCGCCCCCAGACTTCTCCGAAAAAGAAATCGCCGAAGTGGCGGCCGGAACCCTGCTCAAACGATGGGGCACACCAGCTGATGTGTCAGAGGCGGTCCTATTTTTGCTGCGAGCCAGCTATATCACTGCGGATGTCATCATGGTCGATGCCGGTGAACAATATGCACACAGGGGAAATTAGCATGAGCGTTAAAGTTGTTTTTACGACGGAACGAGGCACGCGGCATCAGGAAGATGCCTTGAAGGCCGCACCGGATGAACTGAGTGTGAATATGCTTCGCCAGCCGGATAGGGACGCGTTAAAAGCAGCGTTAAGCGACACCATTTATTTTATATCTGAGCGCACCGGATTAATTGACGCTGAGCTGATTGAGGCTGCTCCTCAACTCAAGCTGATTCAACGATTGGGATCGTTAACTCACGATATTGATCTCAAAGCGGCCCGAGCGGCCGGGGTGGCCGTGTGCTATTGGCCGGTGGACAGCGTAATTCGCGTGGCCGAACATCTGATTTTGCAAATGCTGGTTTTGGCCAAGAAGCTGCGCGAGGTCGAGGCGGTTGCGCTGGCGGCAGATTCAAAATGGGGGGATAGTCGGCGCACCGATGAAGACACTTTCGCCTACAATTGGTCGGGGCGATCCGGCGTCAAACAGCTGTGGCAGCAGAAAGTGGGCATCATGGGCTTTGGGGAAATCGGCGCCGAAGTAGCCCAACGATTGAGGGGATGGGAATGTCAGATTCTGTACCACAAGCGACGACGGCTGCCATCGAGGATGGAAAGCAATTTACGCCTGACTTACGTCTCGGCCGAAACCCTCTACGCCGAAAGTGATTATCTGATCAACCTGCTCCCCTACTTTCCCAGCACAGATCATCTTCTCAATGCGGATGTATTTACCCAAATGAAAGATGGGGCCTTTGTGGTCAGCTGTGGCAGCGGCAGTACGATTGATGAAGCGGCTCTAGCTGAGGCAATTGAAGGAGGTAAGCTCTCTGGGGCGGCTCTGGATACCTTTGAATGGGAACCTCTTCGCCGCGAAAATCCGCTGCTGGCCCTGGCCAAAAAAGGTTACAATGTATTACTAACGCCACACACAGCGGCCGGAACGGTTGATGAGGCGGATGTGACCCATTCCCGACAGCAAGATTACACCAACATCATGAATCATCTGGCCCAGCGACCGCTGCGATATCAGGTTGTTTGATTATAGACCACGGTAAAATCCGGTAGATCCCCGCCGTAGTTTAGTAGACGGGGGCCAGGATGACGGGCTAGATTTGGAAGTATGAAACGTTTCAAGAATTATGTTGTGATGGTTACCGGTGCCTCCAGCGGCATCGGAAGGGCATGTGCGCTGCGCTTCGCTGAAGAAGAGGCGTCAGTTGCCTGCCTCGATATCAACGATACGGCCAATGAAGCGACGGCCGCTTCCTGTCAGGCTCAGGGTGCAGAGGCGATGGCCATCACCTGTAACGTAGCAGAAAAAGCGGACGTCACGGCGGCTGTCAAACAGGTCATGGAAAATTGGGGGCGAATTGACGTGCTCATCACAGCGGCCGGTACTACGGCCAGTACGCCGCTAACCGAGGTCAAGCTGTCCAGCTGGCAACAGCTCCTGGCGGTCAATTTAACCGGCGTTTTTCTGTGCAACCAAGCGGTGGCTAACATCATGATGGCGCAAAAATCGGGCAGCATTATCAACCTCTCCTCGATGGCCGGAAAGACCAGCTGGCCGGCCACGGCCGAATATTCCGCAGCCAAAAGCGGGGTAATCGGATTAACCCGCTCGGTGGCGATGGAGCTGGCTCCCCATGGGGTGACCGTCAATGCGGTGTGCCCTGGTCACGTGCTCACCCCTATGCTGCGCCAAATAGCGGCCGAAGCCGGGCTGCGAGAAGGCATTACCGGTGAAGAATGGCTGGCCATGCGGGCGCAGGATTGTCCGCAGCAGCGGATGGCCGCCCCGTGGGAGATTGCCGGGGTGATCGCCTTTTTGGCGTCCAAAGACGCTCGGTACATCACGGGGCAGGCGATCGAAGCGGATGGCGGAATGGTAATGAGTTAGTTTGTCTGCCAATCGGAAGATCGTACGCTTTCGGAAGCGAAGTACTTGAAAAAATTACAAAAAAGGCCACGGATTAACGCGGATTATCACAGATTTCTCTCTCTCTAATCTGCGAACCTCCGGTTCACCCCTGCGGGGTCTGCGGACAGCTAATTTGTGAAAACTTTATGCTAATACATTGAAGATTTACAAATAAATGTGAATATGAACCGACTTACAAAACAGACTCGTCATCCCCGCGCAGGCGGGGATCCATCGGTGGCCATCCAGTGGATTCCCGCTTTCGCGGGAATGACGTTTCCCTATTGGTGTTTGTTTGTCAAAACTAATAATTCATCGGCTGTCGCAGAAAATCACTAGAAATAAGAAGTAAGAAATAGTTCTGTTACAGAGCACTAATTAATTTTAAAAAAGGAAATCGATATGAGTGATTTTAACGATTGGAATAAAAAGATCATTGCCGAATTTCGCGCCAATGAGGGCAAGGTTGGTGGCCGCTTTGAAGGTGCGGACCTGCTGCTTCTCCACACCGAAGGGGCGAAGAGCGGGCTGCCGCGCATCAATCCGGTGATGACCATGGCCGATGGCGATCGGTACGTCGTCATTGCTTCTAAAGGAGGGGCCCCATCCCATCCAGACTGGTATTACAACCTGGTAGCCAATTCCGAAGTGGGTGTAGAGGTCGGGACGGAACAGTTCCAGGCCAAGGCAACCGTGGCGGAAGAACCTGAGCGGACAGCCTTGTATGAAAAAATGGCCGCCAGATACTCATTTTTCGCCGATTATGCTCGTAACACCAAACGGGTAATCCCCGTCATCATTTTAACGCGTCAGCCAAATTAGATGAATCACAAAAAATCAGCCGCGGATTGCACAGATTAACCCGGACTTCTCTCTTGCTCCTGCGGAGCTCTGCGAACCTCTGGTTCTGCACTCCGTGCCCTGCAGCCAATTCTGAAAAGGTAACGGTACCCACTCTTTTTAACGACGGTTTTTTATGGAATACACTGGCTATCTCGATTTCTGGTTTACTGACCTCCCACTTGCTGAACGGGTTGAGCGGTTTGTTGCGCTGGGAGTCAAGCAGTTCAACATCTTTTTTTGGCGGCAGGCGCCAATCGCTGAAATTGTATCGGCCTGCCAGCAGCAAGGCGCCCAACTTTACTCCACGTTTGACGACGATATGGGCTCGCTGGCCGATCCGGGAGATAACGAAAAAACGTTCTCTTCCTGGGCTGAAAGTCTGGAAATGGCCGAACGATACAACATCCCGGTGTTGTACATCTTTTCCAATCAAATTGAAGTGGTTAACGGGGTAGAGGTTGTCCGACGGTTATCCGGCAATTATCCGGAAGGAAGGCAGTACGCCAATTTGCTCAATCAAACCGAAAAAATTATGCGGCTGGTGGAGCAAACGGCCGTTGAAGTGCGGGTTGAATGCCTCAATCGGCATGATTTCATCGGACATATCTTGGTTGATAATCCGCAGCTGGCAGCCGACTGGGTGCAGCGCATCGATCATCCTCAATTTCGACTCACCTTTGACACGTACCACCAGCAGCGCGGATCGGGAGAATTGCTGTCAACCCTGGAAAAATATTTTGCCTGGATCACGGCCGTACACATCGGCGATGTGCCCACCCGGCAGGAGCCAGGCACCGGTGAGATCAACTTTGTCAATATCCGGCGCAAGCTGCGCGATCTAGACTTTGATGGAGAAATCGGTCTTGAATTCGCCCCCTCAACCGATGAAGCGGTGGTGATGGAGCGAGTGAGAGAGATATTTCCGCTGGAATAGAGAAATACGAGATTTGAGTTGGGAAATACGATTTGTTGAATTTACTGGAAACCTTCCAAAACATATCGACCCTTCGTATTTCGTACATCGTATTTCGTATATCGTATCTCGTACATCGAACATGGAGTTATTTTGAACATTTTAATGCCCAAACTGGGCTTAACGATGACCGAAGGCACGCTCACCCAATGGCTTGTGCGTGAAGGACAGGCTGTTAAACAGGGAGAGATTCTTTTTGAATTTGAGAGTGACAAATCCACAATGGAGTACGAAGCGCCAACGGCCGGGTTTGTCGGTGAGCTGCTGGTGGCAGAGGGAAGTACAATCCCCTGCGGGACGGCGGTGATGACCCTCGGTTCTAAAGTACAGGTGGTCCCGGCCCAGCAAGGTGAGGTCACCGCAGCTGCAGACGTGGTAGCCACACCGGCTGCCAAGCGGCGAGCGCGTGAGCTGGGGGTAGAGGTAAAGGTTTTGTCAGGAAGAGGACCCAACGGCCGCGTTCACGTGATCGATGTCGAAGAAGCGGCAAAATTGGAGCCGATTGAAACTGAAAAAGCAGCCCCTCTCAAAATTTCCCCATTGGCCAAAAGAATGGCGGCCGATCTGGGGATCGATTTGGATGGCTTATCCGGCAGCGGACCCGGCGGCCGGATCACGCGCGATGATGTGCTGACCGCGGTGCGCCATCGGCCGGCGGCCGTGGAGGAGTCACCCGCCCACGAGCCGGGCGATGGTGATCCCCAATTTTGGGAGAAGCTGCCGCTGACCGGCGTGCGCCGAGTCATCGCTCAACACATGAGCAGCAGCGCCTTTACCGCGCCGCACGTGACCCTGCACACCGAGGTTGATGCCACCCGTCTGGTCGAGGCCCGCCGGGAGCTCAACGAAGATTTGGCCGGCCGCGGCAAAATTTCCTTTAACGCGTTGTTGATTGCGGTGGCGGCTAAAGCGTTAAGCGACTTTCCCCAAATGAACGCCTGCCTGATCGATGATGAAATTTGCCGCTACGCCGATATAAACGTCGGGTTGGCGGTTGACAGCGAACGCGGCCTGCTGGTGCCGGTGATCCGCGGGGCCGATCAGATGAGCATTCTGGCCATTCAGCAAATAGGTGATGCCCTGATTGAGCGGGCGCTGGCCGGCAAAAGTCTGCCCGATGATTTGGCGGGCGGAACGTTTACGGTAACCAATCTCGGCCCGTTTGGCGTTGATGCCTTTACCCCAATCATCAACCAGCCGCAGGCGGCGATTTTGGGTGTCGGCCGCATCATTAACAAACCGGTCGGAGTCAACGGGGAGATCGTGCTGCGTGATCAGCTCTCCCTGAGCCTCAGCTTCGATCATCGGCTGGTTGATGGTGGTCCGGCCGCGCGCTTCTTACAGCGGATCGGGCAGCTGATCGAGCGGCCGCTGGCCATGATGCTGTGACGCTACCCGTCCGGGCAGGCGTCTAGATGGAGATACTGCCGGCATTCTTCGGTCGTGAATGTGCGGGTCAGGCGATTTTGTGCCAGGGCCATGGTGTCCTCCAAATAAATCGCGTAAGCAACTATTTTGCCGTCTCCAGCCCCGCCGTAGAGAAAGCGACCGTCAGGGGTCATGACTACTTTAAAGCGACTGCTGCTGGCAATGGTTTTGATTTCCTCCCCGTTAGCGACGTCCCACACCCGTGTAAAATCACCGCCGCTCGTGATTAGTTGAGAGCCGTCCTCTGTAAAATTTACCGAACCCACGGTGGCATTATGGGAGGGTAGGGTAAAGATTTCTTCGCCTGTCTCTAAATCCCACAATTTAACAATCCCTCCCGACCCACTGGTGGCCAGAAGCCGGCTGTCTGGGCTAAAAGCGACTCCCCAGACCCGGTTTCCCTGATCCAGGATGTGTACCGTTTCACCGGACAATGCGTCCCACACGCGAGCCGTCCCGTCTCCACTATCAGATCCGGTTGCTATATATCTACCGTTGGGGCTAAAGTCAACCGTGTGGAGGCCCGCTGTGTGGCCTTCCAAAGAAATCAATTCATCACCAGTATTTGTATCCCATACCTTAGCGACACCATCAGCCCCGGCCGTGGTAATCCTCGTGCCTGTTGGATCATACGCAACATCGACAATGCCAAAAAAGTAACCGCCCGAGTTCCCTTCCCCATGAGCTGTCCACAAACGAAGCAGTTCACCAGTGGCCACATCCCAAATACGCACGGTATGATCCTCTCCGACGGTTACCACCTGAGTTCCCTCCGGATGGAATTTTGCCTGGTATACTGATCCATTTCCTTCAAAAACACGAATGATCTCCATCGTTTCTATGTCTAAAATTCCCCCGGCCCCTCTTGAGCTGCCAAAAGCTAACATCGTCCCATCCAGACTAAAATCGAGTCCCAAAACCCCAGTTTCATGGCCAAATGCTGCTAAATCCCCACCACGAACCAGTGAGGCGTCCCAAATTCGAACGGCACCATCTCTTCCGGCCGTGGCAATATATTGACTGCCTGGGCTGAAGGCGGCATCAACAACAATGTGATTGAGGGCACTAAACGAAAAAAGCGTCTCCCCTGAAACAGGATTAAGAACAATTATTTTTGAAAATTGGGTTCCAGGGCCTTCCTCATTGGCAACTGCTAAAAATCCCGATCCATCAACATCATAAAGATCATCAATTTGTGAAAAAACCTGCTGATTCTGAGGACCAGTGGGATTCAATGGCTCCCATATTTCAAGCGGTCGGCTATTATTTGAAACGTACACCAATCGACCTGAATGATCAAAAGAAACGTCAAATAAAGCCCCGTCTCCTGGTACCTGCCAGGCCGTTAACATCTGGCTTACCCCTGTTGCTAATGAGGCTTCCAGATCCCAGATAGAAATGTACCCATCAGGCCCCCCCAACGCCAGCTGTTGACCATCCTGACTGATTTCGACATCCCACACCCATTCGTCATGACCCTCGAACGTTAAAACCTTTTCTGCGGCGGTTATATCCCACAATTCAGCCGTGCCATTCTCCAGACCAACGATCAGATATTTCCAATCCGGCGTTAATTGTGCTTCCGTCCACTGCGGCAGGGTGATCGGGAGAACTTTTTCCTCTTCTAAATCGCCATTTATAACATTCCATCGGTAAATTTGAACCTGGTTATCCTGACCACGCTTTGTGACAGCAACAAACCTCTCTCCAACATCATCAAATTCAAAAAATCCAAAATATTCTGGCACCAATTCCTCCAATTCCCACATCCATATTGTTTGCCCCGTTTCAGCGTTCCAGATCTGCACGGTGTTGTCTGTACTGATCGAAGCGACCAGATTCTCTTGGGGGTGGAAAATGACATCGAAAACATCGTCGGAGTGACCCGTATAGGTCAGGAGGTTACGCGATTGCTGTAGTGCATCATGAAGGGCCAGTTCGGCTTCTTTTGTGTAGGCGGTTTCTAATGCCTGCATCGCCAGAAGCATACTCAGTTCGGGGTCAAAATCGAGGGTGTTGCCTGCGGCTTGAGATAGCTCCCGGGATACAGCCAGGCTGGTTTGTTCCTCGGCCGTTTGCCTCTCCTGCACCGCCACCGCCTCGGCCGTGGCCCGGGTGTTGGCCTCTGTCCGGGCCAGCTCCTGAGCAGCCACAGCTGCAGCCCGCTCCGCCTCGGCTTCCGCCTCGCGGGTCAGCGCCAGTGAGGCGCTGGCAAGCGCCTCCGCCTCCTGGGTGGCCGCCAGGTTAAAATTCTCCAGAGCCTCCATTTCACGCGTCAGAGCCAGGTCGGCATTGCTGTTGGAAGAGCGGGCGAAGCCAAAAGCCGCCGCGGCCAGTACAACTGCCAAAACCAGTGCCCCAGCCAGCATAAAAGCCCGCTGGCGGAGGGCTCCGGCCGCGGCCGTTTGCTCCTCCGCTCGTTGGGTCTGCTCCTCTGCCAGCCGCTGGGCGGTTTGCAGCTCCCGCTGCCGTCGGGCCATCTCGGCCGCCTGCCGCTCATCCCGCGCGGCGATGCTCTTCTGTAAGTAGGTTTTCTCCTCTGAGGTGAGGGCTACACCGGCCGTCTCCCGCCACGC
>JAAUYD010288167.1_pt1 | contig 12538 bp, 8 predicted proteins | sample 7278101 | NCBI WGS metagenome assembly JAAUYD01 (sample SAMN14350128, study PRJNA611818) | marine sediment metagenome | isolation source: surface marine sediment (0.6m) | place: French Polynesia: Moorea | collected 2018-08 | reverse complement strand
TCCCAAGGAACTTATCCCGTTTTCGGGGCTAGCAGTCAGCGTTAAAAATATACCTCATCACGCCCGCCTCTATACACCAAATTATCTCTACGCAGCTACCATACTCAGTTAGCTGATTTAAGTAGCTAATTTTCTTGAAACGAAATTCGAATATAAAAACAATTTTTTTCAGATAAAAGTAATATCAATCACTAACTATCGTGATGTGTGGGTCAACCTTGCTCTGAACTCGGAGAGTTCGAAGGAAAGGTTCCATTCAAATGGAGTAGCGACTTGACAATCGGGCAGGAGTAGAATACATCTCCTGCTCATTGGATCTAATTGTACAAAGTCACAAACTGAGTAATATGCTCTTGTACATATTATATTGATGATGGTCAGCAATACCGTATTCAATGATACAAATGGGGAGATATGTCACCATCCGCCGACTATAACATTCTGATGTACTCACATGACACCTATGGTCTGGGACATATCCGTAGAACCATGGCCATTGCCAGTCACCTTCAGAATGCCAATACCAATATCCTCATTCTTACCGGCTCACCCATAGTAGGTCGATTTACATTTCCGGAACAGGTTGATTTTGTCCGTATTCCCGGGATGATCAAAAAGACCAACAACGAATATCAGTCGCTCTCCATTCGCATCGAGGCAAATCAGGCCCTAAAAATCCGCACGGATATCATCAAGGCCACCGCCAAAACGTTCCAGCCAGACCTTTTTATCGTTGATAAAGAACCCCTAGGTCTAAGACGTGAAGTGCTGCCCACCCTAAAATGGCTTAAAAGAAATGCACCAAAAACCAGAAGCATATTGGGACTGCGCGATATCCTCGATGATAGTGGTGTTATTCGCCAAGACTGGAGCAAAAAAAGGGTCTATCACTACCTTAAAACCCTGTACGATGAGATTTGGGTCTACGGTGAGCGCGATATATATGATCCCATAATCCAATACAATCTTTCTGAAGAACTTTCCTCAAAAGTCATATTTACCGGTTATATCCCTCGTAAAAAGATTGACGAAAAAACTCCTGCAAAAATTCGCAAACAATTCAGAGTGTTCGATGATGACATTTTCATCGTGGTCACAACCGGTGGAGGTGGTGACGGGAGCGAGGTATTAGATCATTACATATCGCTGCACGATCAATATCCCGAGTCACTGCCGTTTAAAAGCGTCATGATCACCGGACCTTTTATGCCCAGATCAAAACGTGAGGAACTGCGCAAACGGGCCAGCAAATGCGGTATTAAGGTAATGCCCTTCCATCCCCGAATGGAAGAGCTGATCAAGGCTGCAGATCTCGTCGTTTCCATGGGAGGATACAACACTCTCTGCGAGATACTGACCCAACGAACTCCTGCTTTAATCATCCCGAGAGAATCGCCCCGTCGTGAGCAGCTTATCCGGGCTGAACGAATGCAGAGACGAGGACTTGTAGACTACATTCCCTGGACCGATGTCACCCCTGCCCTGTTCAGAGAGAAAATAATCTCGATGATTGCTCAATCCTCAATGTATAGCAAAGCCATGGAACGCTTCCCCCTTTCCGGACTGGAAAGCATACACCAGCGACTTGACGTTTTCAAAGAAGATAAGATTAACGGCAATCACTACTGATTTGCATGTTATCTCATGACCTTAATAAATGAACGCCAACAAGAAACCATCCCTCGGATACATCCTCAAAGGCTATCCGCGTATTTCAGAGACTTTTATTTCCAATGAAATTTTACGCCTGGAGCAGCAGGGACTGAGGCTTACCCTCTTTCCCATGCGCCTTCCCCGGGAAAACTTCACCCACGATTCAGTTAAACAGATTCAAGCCGAAGTCCATTATCTGCCAACCTATTTGGGCAGGCAATTTCTTAAATTGATAATTCCCAATTTGGCATTGGCCAGGAAAACTCCTCGCCAATATGCCAGAGTATTCGGTGTCGCCTTCAAACGGTTCACCCGTACTAAAAAGATAGCGACATTTAAACACCTTTTCCAGGCAGGCTTCATGGTCAATAACCACCTGCGAAAAGGGATACGTATCGACCATCTGCATGGCCACTTTGCTCATTCACCCACCTCGGTAACCATGTTCGCCGCTCTGTTGAGCAACATTCCATTTAGCTTTACCGCTCATGCCAAGGACATTTACACCTCCAACCAAGAGCAACTCCGTGAAAAAATCGACAATGCCGCCTTTGTGGTTACCTGTACCCGCTATAATGCCAGATACCTCGAGTCCATTGCCCCGGAAACAACCACTCCCATTCACTGCATTTATCACGGTATTGATACAAGCCTATTCTCATCTGCCGAGCCGAAAACCAGTTGCAAACCGCCCTACAGGCTGCTCACCGTGGCCCGGCTTACCGAAAAAAAAGGGCTGCCTATCCTCTACCGCGCCTTGGCTGAGCTAAAAAACAAGGATATACCTTTTCAGCACGTCCTTATTGGCGACGGAGACGATAGGGAAAAAATTCTTGGACTTATAAAGAAGCTTGATCTGGAAAAGTGCTGCAGCTGGCTCGGTACCAGGACGCATGCCGAAGTCCTCCAGCACTTTCGTAACAGCGACTTATTTATCCTGGGTTGTAGGATCGCCACCAATGGTGACCGTGACGGTATTCCCAATGTCCTCGTGGAAAGTCTGGCCATGGGTGTTCCCGCTCTGTCCACGGAAGTTTCAGCCATCCCGGAACTCATTATTGATGGCCAAACCGGTCGTACCGTACCACCGGAGGACATTTCCGCCATGGCCGAGGCAATATTGCAACTGCTGACCGATCAACCGTTCCGCGAACGGGTCAGCAAAGAGGGACAGAAGTATGTACGAGAAAATTTTGACAATCTCGGTTTAACCGCCAAGCTTGCCGAGATTTTTACCACTCATGCAGACAAGAGTAGCTAGGAGAATCGCTTCTAATAAGTATGGACGCACAGCCGATTAAAAACCATAAAATCCGCCGAGGTGAAACTCTTATCGGCCTGCTCCGCCATGGTATAACCTTGTGGAACGAGGAGAAGCGTATTCAGGGAACCATGGACTCCCCGCTTAGTGCGCATGGTCGGGCCAAAACTGCATCGTGGGTGAAACAGCTTCGTGAGTACAGGTGGGACAGGATAGTTGCCAGTGACTTGGGGAGAGTACAGGAAACGGTAGCCATCCTCAATGAAACACTCGGCTTACCAACCCATTTCGACAAACGATTGCGGGAGATTGACTGGGGCGATTGGGAAGGACTTACCATGAAAACAGTCAGTAGTGACTATGCCGAGCTACTTGACAAGTTGGTTATGGCAGGTTGGGCTTTCCGCGCACCGGGGGGCGAAAGCCGCAGGGAAGCATGGCAACGCGCCAATGATGCTTTGCTAGAGAGTATCTCGAGATGGGAGGGTGAGAGGATTCTTGTGGTCTGCCATATGGGCATCATAAAATGTTTAATCTGTGATATTACTGGTAGCTCTTTTCTGCCCAACGAAACCCCGGCTATTGGCAAGGAGTCATTACAAATTCTCAGCTACGCCGACAAAGCCTTAACCTGCCGGCAACTAAACGTCTCTTTTCCCTCTAATGGGTAACGTCCAAGCCATGAACATCGCTTATTACTGCCAACATGTCCTGGGCGTCGGTCACTTTCACAGAAGCCTGGAGATTTGTCGGGAACTGGCTCGAAAAAACAGGGTCGCCATGATCACCGGCGGCGCGCCTCTTGATTTCAATGAAAAAAATGTATCCTTTTTCCAGCTGCCAGGGCTAGTGATGGATAGTGATTTCAAAAACCTTTCCCCCTGGGACACCACATATTCTTTGGCAGAAACAAAGGAGATGCGCCTCACCAGATTGTGGAAATTTTTAACAACCTTCAAGCCCGATATCTTTCTGGTCGAGCTCTACCCCTTCGGTAGAAAAAGCTTTCGATTCGAACTTGATCCCATCCTGGAGGGCATCCGCAGGGGACAGTTCGGCAACTGTTACTCATTCTCCAGTGTTCGTGATATTCTGGTGGAGAGGCATAATAGAGAGAAGTTTGAGGATCGTGTTGTCACTACCTTGAACAGTCTTTTTGACGGAGTGCTCATTCATGGTGACGAAGAGTTCATACCCCTGGAAAAAACCTTTACTCGCCTGGCTGACATTACTATTCCCAAAGCATATACAGGGTATGTTACCCCGAGACCAGAACCATCGGATCGCTCCTATTTTCGCAAGAAGATACATGTCTTGCCGACAACTGATTTGATCGTTGCCAGTATAGGTGGGGGTGGTGTCGGCAGTGAACTCCTTTTCGCTCTAGTTGCGGCCATGGAACTGCTCGAAAACGAAAATATCAAGCTGCATATTTTTACCGGACCCTACACCAATGAGGATGTTTTTGAAAACCTAGCTGCCAGTACCGACAAACGTATAACCGTCAGCCGATTTGACAGCGATTTTCATCGCTGGTTGGCCGCCGCAGATGTATCGGTGTCCATGGCAGGATATAATACGACTATGAACGTTCTTGCCGTCGGTTGCCCTGCTCTATTCTATCCATTTCGGCAGAATCAGGAACAGCTGATGCGAGTTACCGAACTGGCAAAATCACTGCCCATCAAAGTACTCTCAGAGGATGATCTCAAACCCGAATTGCTCATTAAGCATCTTCAGTACCAACTTAGGCAGAAAAGCTTTCACTCACCCATCCGGCTTGACGGTGCAGAAAGGACCGCGGCCCAGGTGCGGCAATGGTGTGACATCCGAAAAAGCTGACATGAAGACCACTCCATCCCCACTTTATGCCCAATCGATTCCCAACCTCCTGGAGAAATTGGCTCAATCTATCCAGTCTGGTTGTGCTGAAGCGGAGAGCGATGTACGAGTATTTTTCCGGGCCGACGATATCGGTGTTCCTGGCAAGGCTTTTACCAGGATGGTAAAGTTATTCATCAGATTCAAGATACCACTCTGCCTCGCCGTTGTGCCAGGCTGGTTAAGCATAAAAAGATATGCAGCACTTAGAGAAGCAACCGACAACACCGGATTTTTTTGCTGGCACCAACACGGCTGGCTCCACAAGAACCACGAGCCTACCGGAAAAAAAGGTGAATTTGGCGCAAGTCGCCACAGAGAACAACTTCGCAACGACCTGCTTAAAGGGAAAAAAAGGCTTGCAGATATTTTAAAAGATGATCTTTACCCGGTATTTACCCCACCTTGGAACCGCTGCGACCAAAAGACCCTAGAACTTCTGCAAGAACTAAACTTTGCTGCCATTTCCAGAAGCTCAGGAGCATCACCATCAACCGTACCAGGTTTACCAGACTTTCAGGTCAATGTGGACCTCCATACCCGCAAAGAAAGCAATGCCGAAGAGTCGCTGATGATGCTTCTAAAAGAGCTGCATCAGGGTCTTGCCAGTGGTCGGGCCGGCATAATGCTGCATCATCAGCGCATGAACAATAACGGTTTTCGTTTACTTGAAGATCTGCTGCAAACATTAAAAAGTGCAGAAGGTATCAAGTTTATTGATTTTCGCAGACTTGTCTGATAATTGTCCATACTTTCTCTAATACTTCTCTAAACCCGGCTCCGCAGTTGCTCTTGGCATTTTCATTCTCCCCCTGTAATACCCACAACTGACGCATTCACCTCTGTTCATTAAAAAAATTTAATCCAAATAGTGACAAATACGCTGTCAACTGCAATAATGATTACTATTGTACATTGTATATCTTAAAGCGGAGCATTGATCAACTAAACCCAGATACCTATCAGACGGCTAAACGCATCAAGCAGTACTCTGTTTACGCAGCATTAGCATATGTGACATGGGGGAAGTTTAGCCATCTTTATCTTCACAACAGGGTAACTTTGGGAAAACTACTCAGAGCAAGCAGAATTAATAATTTCTTCTGCAAACGCTACAGCGACAGGTTTTCTGGGGACAAGACAACAATGGCCTGCAGATATATCTCAGGGGAGATAAAGCATGAAGCGCTTGGCTAAAATACCACTTAAAATATCGCTCAGCATCGCTTTAAAGAATATTAGCGTCCGCTTTTTCAGATCGATGATCACCACGCTCAGCTTGGTGCTTGCCGTTGCCTTTCTTGCCTTTACCCTTGTCAGCAATGACGTTGCTCAATCCCTGTTCGCCGTTGGTGATATCAACATAACAGGCAAGCTCTCCACGCTGGGCTACGATATTTCACCCGGAGCCGAGTCCATTAGTGCCTCAGCCAAACAGCGTTGGATAGTTGTTCTTTCCCTGCTAGTATGCGTGGTTGGCATAGTCAATGCTCAGATCATGTCCGTCTCCGAGCGTTTTCGTGAGATTGGTACAATGAAATGCCTTGGAGCCCTCGATGGACTTGTCGTCAAAATTTTTATTATCGAAGCCGGTATCCAGGGCATGACGGGGTCGCTGTTCGGCTCTCTGTTGGGTATGATATCGGCATTATTAATGGGAATGCTGCGTTTCGGTATGCTTTCTATATCGTCAATATCATGGGTTGCCGTATTGAACTCCATGGCAACCGGTATCCTCATCGGTACAATGCTCAGCTTGCTTGGCGCGCTCTATCCGGCATATATGGCTGCCAGGATGCAGCCGGTGGACGCCATGCGTGTTGAACAATAACCATAAATTACTAATAAATACGAAAACTATGGCCACTAAAGACGTCGTCAGGGTAGCGGAAGTAACCAAAGATTTTGATCTTGGCAAAATCGTGGTACATGTTCTCAAGGGCATCAATCTTGAAATACAGACCGGTCATTACATCTCCATAATGGGCCCCTCGGGGTCCGGAAAATCAACTCTGTTTAATATGATAGGAGGACTCGACAAACCGACCTCAGGCAAGGTTTTCATAGATGAAGTGGATATTGCCCAACTCGACGCTTATGAGCTGGCCTGGTTGCGTTGCCGAAAAATTGGATATATTTTTCAAACGTTTAACCTCATTCCGGTAATGACCGCCCTGGAAAACGTCACCCTTCCCATGACCTTCGCCGGCATACCCAATGACACCGCCAACGAAAAAGGCATGGACCTGCTCAACCTGGTTGGGCTCGACGGCCGACATGCTCACAAACCATCAGAACTTTCCGGTGGTCAGCAACAGCGGGTGGCTGTAGCCAGAGCCTTGGCCAATGACCCGGCCATCATTCTTGCCGACGAACCCACCGGCAATCTGGATCTCAACACGGGCGAAGATATTATTACGCTTTTAAAAAAACTCTCCAAAGAACGAAAGGTGACGGTGATTTCGGCAACGCACGATTATAAAATGCTCAACGTCTCAGACAAGGTCGTTTGGATACGTGACGGCAGAATAGATAAAATACAAAACCGTGATGAACTCAATATCCAGACAGGCGGCGTTGAAAAGACCACTGGCTGATAAGACATGATCAAGTCCTGAATAATATCCATGCTAATTCTCTGGCGACAATTACTCATCTGCTCCAGTTTAGTTTTCTTTTTTCTGCCATCTACTTTGGCGGCAGAAACCCACTCACACAGAGAACTCATTAAAATATTTAGCGATATTGGCGACCGGCATCCAGGCACAGAAGGTAACCGGCAGGCAGCACAGTTTATCACCAGGTACCTCAGTGAAATGGGATTCTCCCCGCAGTCGCACTCTTTTTCCTTACCTGTACGCCAGATTGACTATGCTCACCTGAAAAAAAATGGAGCCACTCATAAACTCCAGCCTTTCCTCTACAATGCCATTACCCCGCAAACCACCGAAAAACCGCTAAATGGTCCGCTCTACTATGTTGCGGACGGGTCGATGCAGAATCTTAAAGGAACTCCGATTAAAGGGAGTATAGTGGCCCTTGACCTTAATTCAGGAATTGCCTGGCAGACGCTGGCGGAACTCGGTGCCCTGGCAGCCATAATGGTGGATGATGGGACAACCCGGAGCAAACATTATTTCCTGGAGAAACAGGAATTGTCTCCACTCCACTTTCCCATGTATTGGATGGAAAAAGATGAAATAGAGAAGCTGTTCGGCCCTGTCTCGCTCGCCAAGAGAAAACTCTCCGAGTCAATTACTATTGAAGGTGCTACAACCTGGCGTGAAGTCACAACGGAAAATATATATTGCTTTATTCCCGGTAGCGATCCGGAGTTGGCTGAAGATCTTCTCGTCATCGAAGCATTTTATGACAATAGCTACTTCCTCCCCGGTAACGCCCCCGGCGCTGACCAAGCCACTTCGATCGTCACCCTTTTAAAAGCAGCAGAAAAGCTGCGCAACAGTCCGCCAGGCCGACCTGTCATGCTGCTGGCAACCAGCGGACAAAGTAATTCTCTAGCTGGCATGCGCGAAGTCATCTGGACCATGAAATCTGGGTCTCGTGAGATCAGATCCATTCGGCAACAGTTACGAAACGACATAAAAAGTGCCCAGGAAAATCTGGATGCCCTTAAGGCCATATCCTTTCCACTCTCTGAGGCTCCCCTGCAACATGAACAGATTACCGAGGCGATTAAAAATACCCTCAAGTCATCCATAGATTCAGTCTCGCGCCAATTGGTAACCCTTCGACTTCGTCAGGAAGCCTTGCAAAGCCGGGAAGAGATAGAACGACTGGTGGAGAAACGTTTCAACCTGCGCCAACTCAGCTGGAAAATTAGCTTCGACACACTTTCTGATCAGGAAACCGAGCTGTTTCGGGGACTCCTGCCACAAAGCATAGCCGAACACGAAGAGATCATCCGGCAGCGCAAAGCTCATCTTGAAGCCTTTGAGTCCACCAGGGAATTCCGCAAAGCAGTAAAAGAATATGACATCGCCGCCATTATCTCGCTGCACCTCAGCAGCCACGGCAACGGGGTAGGCGGCTTCCACGAAGGCTGGCTCTACAAGCTCAGGCCCCGCATAAACCGCACTGGCATATTCAGTGCCATTAGTGACGTATTAAGCAGCTCGGCAAATAATATTGATACGGTAACGCCCTATATTGACTCTCTGCGGCCTTCCCGCCTGCGTACGTGGGATACTTATTTTCTTGGCAAACCCTACCATGGCGGGGAAGTGAGTTCACTTGCCGGCTTTCTTGGGATAACCTTGGCAACGACCGGCGATGGTCGTCATAGCTGGGGCACACCTTGGGATAAGCCTGCAGATGTTGACTTGCAGCGGCTCATTGACCAGGAGAGGCTGGTCAGCCATCTGCTTTTCGAGCTCAGCCAGGCTGAGACCCTTTCCACTGGCAAAACTCCTAGAAACGGTTTTTCCACGGTCATTGGTCAAGCCAATCTTCTCCTCCAGGGTGAACTTTTCGCTGACTACCCGGCCCGCAAGTCTACACTCATTTCCTTTCAGGGAGAATCGCTGTTTTACAGCACCGTCGACCCGAGTGGCTTTTTCATGATCAAGGGCATCGCCGACAAGAAAAACGTCCAGGATAAGGTCATAATCGAAGGATACCGCTTCAATGATAAAACCGGCAGGGCGCAGTGGGCGATCGATAAAAAGGAAACCGGCAAGAATAATTATCGGATCAAGGTTCAGCGGAAAAACATGAAAACCGATCTGATCTTCTTTAGCGGTATCGGTACCACCATCTTCGGCAACCTGGAACCGCGCAATTTCATGTACATGACCAAGATCGATCTACTGGATGGCAGAAGGGATGCCCCTCCGTCGCATTACTGGTACAGCCGCATTGACACTCGTTCCTCGGTAATAACGACCATCTATACCGAACCGAATACCTGGCTCAAGTTGACTCTTTCCGAGACTGTACTGACCCGTAAATTTATTCTCAGTAACAGCACTGAAGAAAAACCGGTGGGTAACGGTTATCCTGTTGAAAATTGGGATACCATCCCCAACACTTCCTACCATGCCGCTAAGGATATGTGGGGCCTTCTGCAGCCGCGTATCACCAATCTTGAGAGACATGGCATCGTTGATCCACGCATCAACTCGTTGACCAAGCAGGGACTCACTGCCCTGGAGAAAAGTACATCCGCGCTTGAGGCTATGGATTACCTCACCTTTAAAGAATCAGCGCTGGAAGCTCTAAGCATTGCCGGCAAGGTCTATGTCAAGGTAGAGGAAACCCAGAAAGATGTCCTCTTTGGTGTATTGTTTTATATAGCTCTTTTTGTTCCTTTTGCCTTCTGTATGGAACGATTTCTGTTCAACTACGCCAATATCTATAAACGGATCAGTGCCTTCACCCTGCTGCTGATCGGGCTTATCGTCATTATCTATAATGTTCATCCAGCCTTTCAGCTGGCCTACAGCCCCACCGTCGTTATTCTCGCCTTTTTTATCATCGGCCTGTCGTTGCTGGTCTCGCTTATCATTTTCTTCCGCTTTGAAGAGGAGATGATTCTTCTGCAACGACATTCCAGCCATCAGCGCCCCTCGGAAATCAGTCGCTGGAAGGCGTTTGTCGCTGCTTTTTTTCTTGGGGTCTCCAATCTCCGTAAACGACGCCTGCGTACAATCCTGACCTGCCTGACCCTGATCATTCTCACCTTTACCATAATGAGCTTCACTACGGTAAAATCGAGTCATGAAGCCAACGCCATGCTCTATGAGGAAAGTGCTCCTTATAAAGGCCTGCTTTTGAAGACCATCAACTGGCAGGGGTTGCCACGGCAGGCGGAGATACCGCTTACCGCCGATCTCACCGGCAAAAGAACCACCGTCTCACGCATCTGGTATGAGGGATTGAGCCGAACCAGACCATTACAGGTACCTCTCTACGCCAACCGGCAGGGAGCAATACTTAAGGGTCTTGTCGGCATGGATCCAGCAGAACCAGAGATTACCGGAATAGATAGAATTCTTACAGCCGGCAGATGGTTTAATGCTGATGATCTGCACTCTATCATACTCGAGGAAAAAATAGCCGCCCAACTTGACCTGCGATTCAATGGAACTGCCCCTCAAACCATTGAACTCTGGGGCAAGGAATTTGAAGTTGTCGGTCTCTTTTCAGCCTCTGCCTTAGATAGTATGAATGATTTGGATGGAGAGCCACTCACTCCGGTCATCTTCCCCCAGGAAGCAGCTACTTGGATGACTGCGGCAGAGCAGGAGGCGATGGCTGCCCAGGATGAGGTTCGAACCATGCAAAGCCGCTACAGCCATCTAGACGCTAACGAAGTTGCCTTCATTCCAGGTGACACTTTGCTGGCCATGGGTGGGGATTTGCAAAGCGTTGCCATAAAACCAGGTCCCGACGAGAATATTGAAAATATTGGCAGACATCTCGTACAGCGGTTCAACCTTCCCGTTTTTGCTGGAGACGATGACGGTGTCTGGTTTTTCAGCCCGACCAGCACCTTGAGTTATAGTGGTGTTCCCAATATTCTCATCCCCCTGATCATCTCCGTATTTATCGTTCTCAATACCATGATCAGCTCCGTATACGAACGGAGAAACGAAATTGCCGTATATACATCCGTGGGACTGGCACCGACCCATGTTGCCTTTCTTTTCATTGCCGAAGCCATGGCCCTGGCCGTCATCTCAGTGGTACTTGGTTATCTGCTTGCTCAAGTTTCAACCGCTTTGTTTGCCTCAACCTCGTACTGGGAAGGTATTACCGTCAACTATTCCTCTCTGGCCGGGGTGGCGGCTATGATTCTGGTAATCATCGTTGTCCTCATTTCAGTAATATATCCATCCCGGGTGGCCGCCCAAATAGCCATTCCGGATGTAAAACGATCGTTTAAACTGCCATCTCCGGTAAACAATCGAATCGAGGTAATCCTGCCTTTCTTCATGAAGTTTGAGGAACATGAATCAATTGGAGGATATATTCACAGCTACCTTTCCGGCCATCAGGATATCTCGCACGGTACCTTTTCCACCGGACCGGTGGATATCATTTTTTCCTGCACAACAGTTGATGAGATAAAACAGATGGTGGTTCAGGCGGATGAGCCTTCAGCACTGAATTGTATGCATATCCGCACTAATGTATGGCTCGCCCCTTTTGATTTCGGCATCATGCAAAAGGTCGACATCCAATTCTGTCCAGCCAGGGACAACAGCAATTACCTGGAAATCAAGATATCTCTAAGGCGATTTTCAGGTGAGTTGGCCATGTGGAAGAGAATTAATAAGGTATTTATTCATGATATCCGCAAACAACTGCTGATCTGGCGTTCTCTGGAAGAGGCCGGACACAAGCACTATGAACGCCATTTACAACAAGTCGTCGCTGAGGAAGAGCAAGAGTCAGTGATACCTGAACCCGCAGGATTGCCGGCATGACACAAAAACGAGGTCAAACAGTTCGAATTCGTGCGGTGTTGACCGGTGTGGTGCTGGCGGTCATCATCTGTCTGCTCACCCCTTTCAATAACATTTATCGCCAGGCGACTCTGCTTGGCGGCGGCCACTTCCCGTTGGCGCCCTTTTTTGTATTTTTCTTTCTCACCCTATTGGTTGTGCTGATCAGTAAAATAACTCGGAGAGATACATTCTTCCGAGGTTCCGAGCTCATTGTCATCTGGATCCAGATGGCCATTGGCTCAGGTCTGGCTTATACCGGATTTGCCAGAAC
>JAAUYD010025633.1_pt1 | contig 12538 bp, 13 predicted proteins | sample 7278101 | NCBI WGS metagenome assembly JAAUYD01 (sample SAMN14350128, study PRJNA611818) | marine sediment metagenome | isolation source: surface marine sediment (0.6m) | place: French Polynesia: Moorea | collected 2018-08 | reverse complement strand
TGGGTGTATCAATATTCTAGTTAAGTTGAGTGTGGGAAGTGTGGGAGGGGTGGGGAGTGTGGGGAGAATTTGTATTTTGATCGTTAATCTATTGATCTGAAAACTGCTCTAGTGTTTTATTTTGATGTTAACACCTCGACTTCGCTCGGTGTTAGCCCTGAGCGAAGTTGAAGGGCTAACTTATTAAAAATTGATTGTTTTTTTATGGTTATTAAGTTTATTTGTTTTGGTGCAAGATGTCAGTTTTACATCAGGTTAATAAAATTGTTATCTTGGTAAAAGAGCAACATCTAGGGGATAATAGAATGAGTGAAAAAAAGCGGCAATCTTGGGATTTAGGACGTTTTATTAGTACACTAAATAACTTCGAGTTAATTCCTTTGGTGAGTAGTCTACAAAAACTGTTTAAGCCAAGCGACCCGCTACGCGGATCTCTTCGAGATTGCCTATCACCTAAACAACAAAATAGCACTATGGGTATTATATTAGTTACAGGAGCCACAGGAGGCGTAGGTAAGCGTGTGGTTCGTCGTTTATTATCACAGAATTATTACGTCCGTGCTTTAGTACGGGATAAAGAAGCGGCCAAAAATCTCTTTGATGAAAGGGTAGAACTGATTCAAGGGGATGTTACTCGTCCCGAAACCTTAACCCCAAGACTCTTGGAAAATGTTTCAGCAGTGATCTCTTGTGTGGGAACCCGTGTTCAACCGGTGGAAGGAGATACTCCTAACCGAGATAAATATTACCAAGGAACCAAGTTCTATATGCCTCAAGTGGTGGATAGTCCCCAACAAGTGGAATATCTAGGAATGCAAAATTTAGTTGAGGTGGTTAAAAAATATATTAGATCTGACACAAAATTATTATTTGATTTTACCCATCCTACAGAAGCAATAAAAGATACCTGGGGTGCAGTGGATGACGTGGTGATGGGAGGGGTGAGTGAAAGTAGTATTCGCTTAGAACAACATAAAGCAGTATTTTCTGGTAACGTTTCCACCGCTAATAATGGAGGATTTGCTTCCGTAAGAACCAAAAATTTTCCCTCACCCTTAGATTTATCTGATTATGAAGGCATAGAATTAAACGTACAAGGAGACGGCAAACGCTATAAATTTATCATTCGTTGTGAAGGAAAATGGGATGGTGTGGGATATAGTTATTCCTTTGATACCTTCTATAATATGCCCACAACAGTTCGTATTCCCTTCTCTGAGTTAATACCCGTGTTTCGCGCCAAAACCGTACCAGAAATGGGTCAGTTTGATCCCAGTTGCGTCTACTCTATGCAGTTAATGCAAACAAAATTCGAGTACGATGGTGCTTTAAACCCTAAATTTTCCCCTGGTTTATTTCGCCTAGAAGTCAGTTCCATTAAAGCTTATGGACGCAAAGTTAATACCCCACAATTTATTTTAATTAGTTCTGCGGGGGTCACTCGTCCAGGCCGTTCTGATATTAACCTAGAAGACCAACCTCCAGCAGTGAAAATGAACGATCAACTGGGTGGTATTCTCACCTGGAAATTAAAAGGGGAAGATGTGCTGCGTCAAAGTGGGTTAAACTATACCATTATTCGGCCTTGTGCCTTAACGGAGAACCCTGGAAATAAAGCCTTAATTGTTGAGCAAGGGGATAACTTAAAAGGTCAAGTCAGTCGAGAAGCGATCGCCGATCTTTGTTTACAACTGTTACGTTGGCCCGAAGCTTGTCAAAAAACCTTTGAAGTATGCGAAGATGGAAAGTTAGACCAAGGACAGACCAAACAAGCGATCGCTGCTTTACGAAAAGATTAACATGACAACTTTATTAATAGTTGGAACCGATACAGAAGTAGGTAAAACCGTAGTCACCTCCGCTTTAGCTGCTTATTGGCAAACCTATCACCCCACTAAGTCTTTAGGGGTGATCAAGTTACTGCAAACCGGTATAGGGGATGTTGAGGAGTATCAACAATTATTTCCCAATGTGGAGGTGGTGAACCCCTTACGGTATGATACCCCTGTTGCCCCTCCTGTGGCTGCTGAACGGGAGAACCGCCCAATTCCATTGGATCAGGTATGGCAAGGGTTAAATGACCTGCAACAGCGCAAAAACTTCGTGTTAGCAGAAGGACTGGGAGGGTTGGGATCTCCTGTCACCTGGGAGTTAACTGTGGCAGATCTCGCAGGCCAATGGCGTTTACCTACGGTTTTAGTGGTTCCAGTCAAGTTAGGGGCGATCGCTCAAACGGTTGCTAATGTGGCTTTAGCCGGTCAATATAAGGTTAATCTAAAAGGGATTATTTTTAGTTGCGCTAGTCCCGTTTCTGAGCAAGAAATGATTGATTTTATCCCGACTTCTCTCATACAGTCTTTAACACAAACCTCTGTTTTAGGTATCATCCCTTATTTAGAAAATACCCAAGATATTACTAAATTAGCCCATGTTGCTGCTAATTTAGACTTAGAATGGTTGTTTTAACAGCCCTTCGGGCGAGGCAGGAGGTTAAGATTGAAGTAATTATAGGAGTTCAGGAGTTCAGGAGTTCAGGAGTTCAGGAGTTCAGGAGTTCAGGAGTTCAGGAGTTCAGGAGTTGAATATTAGGTGTACTTCATGAGTCCAAGAAATGCTATAGCAATTCCCATACTTGTGAGGTACAAAGTTTTCTAGTTTTAGGAGTTCAGGAGTTGAATATTAGGTGTACCTCATGAGTCCAGGAAATGCTATATATATCAAAAATTAATGCTAACACCTCTAATAATTGATTTTTGACTATTAACTATTCCCCGTTCCCCGTTCCCTATTCCCGACTCTTCGCTAGATTTTGTTATCCTGAACTCAGGTTTATTAAGTTTATTTATTTTGGTGCAAGATGTCAGTTATATCGAACCAAGTTGTTTTGAATCACTAAAACCAGTTTTCTAAGTGTCCCAGAATACTCGCGCAAATCACCAATTAAGATACCATTGTATTTGAACTGAATTGAACTTACTAGAGATGATGCTCTGTAATCGATGTCAACAACAAAGTTCCTGCTTAGCTTATAAATTAGCTTCGGTGGATGGTCAAATTAAAGAGTCTTTAAAAAAGCTTAAATTTTGTACTCAACGATCATCCTCAAAACCCAAATAAATCTTATGGACAAAACAATGTGTCTTTTGTATTTCTTCCTGTTATGGGATTAGTTCCTGTTGCTATCTCACATAACTTTTTTTCCGTATCCAAACGAAGCAAAACATCGGTAAAATCTGCTCCATCAATAATTGCTCCGTTAAACAAGGTATTCGTGGCAAATGCTCCTTCTAAAATCGCATTGGTAAAGTTAACTCTAACTAATCTAGCTGACTCTAAATCAGCATATCTTAAGTCTGCTCCTTCAAAATTTGCTCCTTCTAAGTTGGAAGCAAAAAATCTTACCCCTTGTAAATTAGCATGGCTAAAATTACAACCCCGTAAGTTAGCGTGTTCAAAATCTGAGTCTCGTAAATCTTGACCCGAAAAATCTTGTTCAACTAAATTTTGTTTAGTATAGTTAACACCCCAAACAGGAGCAACGGGGCTGAAAAAATAAACGATAGTTGATAATAGTAAAACAAAGCAAACTGTCAAGATGGTTTGATGATTGTTTATCTTAGTCATAATCTATAAATTGATTGATCTGACAATAATTGTTATTTTACCGTAATTCGATGACTTCTATCGGCAAAATTGGTGAACAATTTGTAGCTCAATGGTTAATCTCCCAAGGTTGGCAGATTCTACAGGAGCGTTGGCGATCGCCTTGGGGAGAAATTGATATTATTGCTCACCATCATAACAGTAATACTATCATTTTTGTGGAAGTCAAAACTAGAAAAACTCAAAACTGGGATCACGATGGGATTTTAGCAGTAACCCCTCAAAAACAAGTAAAAATAAGACAAACAGCCAATTATTTTTTAGGAGAATATAACCAATTTTCAGACTTTTCTTGTCGTTTTGATGTGGCTTTAGTTCAGCATAGACCTTATCATCATCGTTTTTCTCAAGATTCCAATTTTGTTATTGAAATGGGAAAACCTCTGGAATGGCAAGGCTATCAACTGACTTTATTAGAGTATATTGAAGCTGCTTTTTAAAGATAGTTAAAGATTATTAAAATAATCAACGTTACTGGACATTTTCTAATCTAAAGACAAGAGGAATAAAAATCAAAGATTCTGTTCATAATAAAAGAGTAATAAAAAGTATGATAATATAAAAAAATAAGTAGTCTTTGGTTTTTCTAGCTTATTTTCACTCAATCAGATTTATTATGAATGATTCTTCATTAAATTATGTTTTACTTTTGGGTAAAGGCAGATCGGGAACAACCTGGTTAGCTAAAATTTTGGATAGTTATGAGTATTCTTGCTATAAAAATGAGCCTTTTCCTCCAAGTAAAAAATCTCCCTATTACCCTTGGCTAGAAAATTTAGAAGCTACGGATAGAAAAACACAACTTTTGTCTTTTGAACGAATTTGTCGTCATTGCTACATTACGGTCGATAATCAACCTCAAGGAAATAAGTATTTTCTTAATCAGAATAAACTGTTGTTGAAGATATTTAGAGGACTAGCCCGAAGAATACAATGGTTACAGTTTCTCTATGAATGGTATGGATATCTCCCACTAACTTCTAAGCATCCTGTGGTAATTAAGGATGTAACCCTTGGTACACCACCAGGCTATTTTTATTTACCACAATTGCTTGAAGTATTGCAACCACACCTAATTATAATTATTCGTAATCCTTTTGCAAATATCGCTTCGTTACTGAAAGGCCGATCTCTAGGGGTTTTTGGAACTTGGAGCCAACTTCAAGTCAAAAAATACCTTCAACAAATCATCGATAGTCCCATGGGTGATTCCTTTAAAAAATATCGTGACCACCTCGACGACTTAACAGTAACAGAATTTGAAGCTTTACGTTGGCTTATTGAGGCAGAAATTTTAACCGCCTACAGCCAAACTTATACACCTAGCTTAGTGGTTATCTACGAGGAACTATGTCTAAATCCTTTAGAAAAAACAGAAGAAATTTTTGAGTTTCTTGGTTGGGAACTTGGGCAAACAACTCAAGATTTTATAAAAGCTTCAACATCTGGACAATCAATTTTAGATCAATCTGTAAAATCACAATATTACAGTACATATCGTGACCCTAAGAATAGTTTATCAAAATGGCAAAAGCAATTGACTCCCCAACAAGTTCAAGAAATTTCCTCTATTATAGATGAATCTCCTCTAAAGTCGCTATGGCCTAATATATTTTCTAAGTCTTAAGATTCAGATTGGCTTTCTGGTTTCTTTTCTATGGTTTTGGGAACAGGACGAGGTTGATAGAATTTAAAGTGTTGATACACGGTTCTAGAAATGTCTTGAATGAGAGAACGTCCCGCCGGATCATCATAAGCTCTTTCCGCAAAAACGGCTCCAATATAACGCTTTCCTGTGGGCATATCAATAATACCAGCATCTCCAATAATTGTCCCGATATCCCCTGTTTTATGGGCAATATTAGCTTGTTTTTCTAATCCTTGAGGGAGTAACGTTCGGGTGCGTGTTTTTTCCATAATAGCAATGAGGCGATCGCGGGATCTTGCACTAATTAAATCTCCTCTTTCTACTCTTGCTAACAGTTTACTTAAGTCTTCTGAACTGGTTTTATTGGTTCCTTCTAAATCAGGTAAAATATTATTGATTTCAGTGTTTTTCATCCCCCATTCTTTGAAACGTTCGTTAAGAACTTCTTTGCCGCCCATCTGTTTAACTAACATTTCAGTCGCCGTATTATCACTAATCACAATCATTTTAGTGGCCACTTCAATGGCTGGAAATTTCTTACCAACCTCCATATATTGCATATTTCCTGAACCACTAACCATCAATTCTTTATCCATTGTTAGCATTTGATCAAGGTGAATATTTCCTGCATCAACTTCTTGAAAAAAAGCGACTAATACAGGGATTTTAATGGTACTAGCAGCAGGAACGGGTTGTGTGCCATTATAAGTAACATACGCCCCATTATCTAAATCAATAAACCAAGCTTGCGGTTTAACATTGGGGTATTTAGCATCAATTTTTCGTATTTTTTCTTTGAGTGCAGTTAATTCTTTACTGACAGGAACGCTTGCAGAACTTTTCGGGGTTACTTTTTCTGGTTTCTTTTCTTTCGTTTCTTCTAGGGACGGTTTAATTAATTGAGAAGCTTTGATGTAAGCTGCTAAGATATCTTGAGGATTAATAATAGTTAAGGTGGTTCCTGCGATCGCTCCAATACCAACCCCCATAATACCAATGCGTAAAATATACAAGAAAAGCCGAACTAAGAGGTTAGGAGAACGTTTTGACCCGTTGGGACGCAGTTTTCTCGACTGAGTGGTATTTGGATTCCTTGATAGTTCTACTTTACTATTTTTTCCTCTTTGTGAAACGAGATTAACTGATTTCTCATTATGGTTAATTCGACGAGGTGCAATTCTTTTTGGTTGACGAGAGGTTGGACGCGGCATAATTTTAGTAGGTTTATATGTCATTAGTCTCAGTTACCTTCTTGAGACGTAAAAAACCTCCTAGAGTTGCTTAAAGGAGTTAGGAGTTAGGAGACAGGAGTCAGGAGTCTCCGAGTCAGGAGAGAATGTTTATAGATATTCCAATTTAGGTTAAATCAATTTCAATCTCTTTGATGACTGTATCACCGTCAATAATTCCGATTGTATATCCTTCTTGTTTAGCGTCTTCAGCAATACCAAAGAGTGCGATACCATTTATAATAACGTTAGGAATATCTGTATCATTACTTTCGGCTAATTTTTCCAAAAGTGCGTAGAGTTCGGGAGAAATACTCAGATTTAGCTGTTTAGATGAGTCTGTATTATTTGTCATATTAGATATGGATAGGATTCAACAGGGAAATTGAAAAGGTAAAAAAAGCGAGTATGTTTTTGTAAAAAACAAGACTGTCTAACGGTAACGCTAGACAGTTTCATTTGTCAACTCACTTCTTGCACCAGTACAGCAAAACTTCAAGAAACAACCCAGAAAATTAATTCTCAAACAGTTACACTCAGGATAAATCTCTGTTTTTCTTCTATTGTTCTCTGTCTCCTCTCACCACAGCTAATTTTCAAGAAGGTGCAAGATATGAGTAAAAATTTACTTTTGGTTAAGTTGACTATCGCTGAGTTCAATAGTAAGTAATTGGAATTCTACCGTTCTATCAAATTCAATGTTAGGCACCGCGAGAGAAGCGATCGGTAAAACTCGTAAAAATACCGAAAGAGCAAAGATTACAAGATGGATTGTTTGAATTGACAGAGCTTTTTTTTGCAGTTCGATAGTTTGGTCTGTTGTTGATATTTGTTGTTTTTGCACGTTGTCATTATTTATGACTAAGTGTTCTTTAGTTGTGTCTAGGTTTTTGTCTCGATAATCTCGTGTAGATATTGTAGTCATCAGGAGTATGAGTTTGTAAGTATTGTCTGTCCTTACCTTAAGAGAAAATTATAAAAAACTGGTCAAAAAGTTATATTTATTGGATGATCGGTAATTACTTAGCAATTCTCATACCGAAACTATCTATTCCGTAATTATATTGACTTGAATTTGAGTCATTTTTATTAGTTACCAAAATATAAAAATATTCAAATTTTATATAAAATGGGAAATTATGTTAATTTTTGGGGTGTTTTGGGCATCATAAAAATAACTTAGATTATCATCCCTCATAGTTCAATCGTCTTATGGATACCACCAACAAAACTGGAAATAGAGTCCAATGTTATCTAAGTCCCTCTGTTTATGAAGCTTTTCGTGAATACTGTCAAAAGGAAAGATTAAACCAATCAAAAGCAATGGATAAAATACTTTCTACTTTTTTCTTTGAGAAAGGGAATATAGATTCTCTTGTATATAATAACCAAGATCAAATAAAACATTTAGAATCTAGACTGAGTGAACTAGAAGCTATTATTAAAACTAAGGATTATTTAGAGAAAGCAAAAATTGATAGTAATTCTATCAAAGTGACAAATCAAGATATGAAAAAATCATCAGTTATGTAACTTTTTGAATCGTAAAGTGATCATACAAAATCAACCATAATTAATCCATTAAAAAATACTAAAATCAACAAAAATTCATACAAACCATTGACTTGGTAAAGATAATTATTGATTTATAAGATCATTTCTCAAGAATCTGAAAAAAGACTTAAAAGATTGCACTATTCAGTAAGACTATTCCTAAACTTAAAGAACAAAACACAACAAAAATAAATGCTTAGCTATCTATCTTCATAATAGTTAATCATCTCACTTACTACACTCACACACTCAATGGAAATTATGGAAAAACTAAAGAAAAAAGAAAACAAAAATAGACAATTATTTTTTCAAAAAGTAAAAAATAAAATAAAGCCATTAAAACATATTTTTATTGGCTTATCTTTAGGAATAATAAGTTTAGAAACAGCCTTACCAACCTTAGCTAATTCCCGTGATGCTCAAGAAACCGTCAATTGTGATATGTTAATCGTGGGAGCCGGGTTAGCCGGTTCCGCAGCAGCTTATGAGGGTTTATTAGCAGGAAAAACTGTTTGTTTAACAGAAATTACCGATTGGGTTGGGGGACAAATATCCTCACAAGGAACCTCAGCGTTAGATGAAGGAAAACAACAGCGATCGCAACAACATTTCCCGAGAGGATACAATACATTAAGACAGAATATTGCTCGTCTGTACAATCGACAAAACCCTGGAGAGTGTTGGGTTAGTGAAAGTTGTTTTATTCCCTATCATGGTCATCAGTTATTGCATCAACAGTTAAAAGAAGCTGCACAATGGGGAAGAGGAACATTAAAATGGTTTCCTTCAACAGTGATTAAAGAAGTCGAATTAAGTGAAGATGGAAAATTAATTAAAAGTGCGATCGCTATTCAACACAGTCCCAAAAGTGGAACCTCTCACCTCAATAAAGAACCCCTTTCTAAAACCATTGAAGACGCTTATAGCTACGAAAACTCTCAACGGTTTAACAAAAAAATTATTCGCTTCGAATCTAAATCTAAACAAGGAAGTCCCACAGACTGGTTTGTCATAGAAGCAACAGAAACGGGGGAAATCATCGCTTTAGCGGACGTTCCTTACCGTTTAGGACTCGATCCCCGTGACCATCTTAACCCCTCGTCCCCCACGGAAAACGGCGATCCCTACTGTGTACAAGGGTTTACCTATCCGTTTGCGATGGAACGGACAGCAACCCCTCAACCGCAGACGAAACCCTCCTTTTATGAACAGTATGAACCCTACTACGGTTACGACAGCGATCGCAGACTGGCCTATTTTGACTTAGTATTTACCTATCGACGCATTTGGACTCCCCAACCAGGAAAATTAGTCAGAGTCGGACCGATGAAAGTACATCAACCCCAACCAGGGGACATTTCCATGCAAAACTGGTTATGGGGTAATGATTACCGACCTGGAACCTCTCAAGATAACCTGGTTTATAGTCGTAGACAACTCGAACAAACAGGACAACTCGAACCAGGAGGTTGGAAAGGGGGACTCCGAACAGAAACCCTACGCAAAGGGGAAGAAATTTCCAGGGGGTTTTATCATTGGTTAGTGTCCGGAACCACAGATTCCCGCTTAGGATATGGAATTAAACGGCCCAGTCCTAACCATCGTTTCTTACAAGGGTTAGATTCTCCCATGGGAACCAGTCACGGGTTATCTAAATACCCTTATATTCGAGAGGGAAGACGCATTATCGGTAGACCTTCTTACGATCATCCCGAAGGGTTTGCTATCAATGAGATCGATATCTCCACTAAAGATTATTGGCACGATTTTTATCGTACTTCCTTACCCCGTCCCATGTATCAATTGGTTTGGTCAACCATTGCTAACTTAGAATCCAAATTTGTCACTGCAAATGATCGTCCCTCCTATCTGGTAACACGACGCACCCATGCAACAGTTTATCCTGACTCAGTAGGGGTTGCACAATATATGATTGATTTTCATCCTTGTATGGTGTTATCTCCCCCTGAAAAACCTGGAAACCGCGAACGGAAAGAGGTGCGTGTTGCTCATGGTGGGGCCCATCCAGCACAAATACCGTTAAGGGCGTTAATTCCCCAAAAAGTGGATAATTTGATTGTATCAGGGAAGAGTATTGCCACCAGTCATATTGCTGCTGCTGCTTATCGGGTACACGGGTTTGAATGGTCTGTTGGTGCTGCGGCCGGAACGCTAGGGAGTTTTGCGATGGAACAAAAGATTTTACCCTATCAATTAGTGGATAATTTACCCCAACAAGAAGCTAAATTACAACAGTTACGTCGACGGTTAGAAAGTAATGGTAATCCGACTACCTTTCCCCGTGACATGATGTTTAGTCTGCGTCGTTAAGCCGTAGGGTGGGCAATGCCCACCTTATAATTAAATGAGGAGTTGAGAACGGTTTTCGGTTTATCAATCCTTATTCATAGGAAAGAACTTCAAAAATAATAAAGTAATCATAAATCCTGCTGCCACATTACCAAAGAAATCATCAATATTAAAGAAAATACTGAGCAAATCGTGAACCAATTGTCCTAATAAACCCCAGGATAAATCTTCGTCATCAGGCCGAGGGTATCTACTGTACCAATCTAATCGCTTTCCATAAGAATCTACAAAAATTATAGCAGATAAGCTAATACAAAATAATAAAACACCTTTAGCTTTTAAATAGTTCCAAAATAAAATAGAGTTTTCCCCTGACTTTGCATAATAATACAATTGAAAACCTCCGATAATTCCTAAACTCATGGGAAACAATTGATAGAATTTTATACAAAATAAACATGATTGAAAACGCTCCCAATATGATTGTTTTTCAATTAATTTATCTGGTGGATTTTTGATTTTTTCATCAACATTAATATTAATTGTTTTTCTTTCATTATCACCATAATCATATTGTCCAATTATCCATCCTGTTGTTATGATTGGTGGAAGAGGGCAATTCTCTTCTGGACTCATAATCGACATATCTTCTGTAGTTTCAGTTTTGTCTTCTCTATTTTCAGTTTTGGCTTTAGTTTCTCCATTTTCCTTTTCGGATGTAGTTTCAGCTTTAGTTTCGGTTTTGGTTTCTCCATTTTTGGTTTTAGTTTTAGTTGGATTTTTTTCATATATAATTTTCCTTTCTTTATATTCTTTTCCTCTGTCAATTATGTAGATTTTATACCATAGTTCATTATTGGGTATTCTTTTTAATTTTAGAATATGTATTTTTGTTCCTTTTTCTATTGCACAAATTTTTTTAGCTGGTTTATTATTACCCAAAAAATTTATATCATTATAACTCTCTCTTAAGAAAACTCCATTAGTTGAAGTGATTATAAATTCACTTATCTCCTTACCTCCATCCTGAGATATTGATATTACTTCTGTTTTCTTATTAGATATATATCTCTCTTGAGTAGAAACAGTTATAGGTGTAGATGTAGATGTTTTTTCATCTTGTCCTCCGATTAAAGAAATATCAGTATTATCCAAACACAAAATAAAAATTACGAATATTATTATTAATATACTAAAAAATCTAGGCAAATCATCAAGAATATAGTTTTTAATATTCCTTGAAACAATTAAAAAAAAGTTTTCATACCACTGTATAAGGATTTCTTTTTGACTATAACATAATTCTTATTTAACTCTATATCTGAAACGGGTATTATGTATTCTCTTCTATCCAACTCTATATCTGGGACTGGTATTATGTGTTCTCTCTCAACTTTTTTGATTTCTTTAATAATTTCCTCAAGAAGTTCCTCTTCAATTTTTATATCAGTAAAATTTTGTTGTATAAAAACTTTTTCTTCTTTTATACTAATTTTAATCAAAATATCGGGTAAGAATTGGTCTTTTATACTAAATAATCCTCTTTTTTTACAACAATAAGGTTATAATCAGTCCTTCCATTATGTACCATAATTTCAGTTTCTATCTTACATCTTTGCAAAATTTCCTGAGATAATTTATCTAACACAGTTTCAATAGAATTACGATATATTTCTAAATCAGCCATTTTTAATTACCCCTCTGTTCTGTATAGGATAACAGGGTCGAGAAAAGTTGTTAATTACCCTTCCACAAAATCTATTATATCAAAGCCTTCATTTGAGCATGAGGTTTTAAACACAAATTCTGGAAAATCTTTACATAATTTAAGAAATTGTTATTATTCTTTTCTTGAAAAGTTAATTGATACTATTAAGCTTGATTTAGAATAAATAGAAAAATTATCTACTGTAATTTTTAAATGACTATCTGCGGAAGTTGTAACGTAAGGAACACCTATTTTCCCCATCACTTTTATACCAAATTCTAAAGTAACTTTATCAATATTTGCGTTGTCAACTTGTTTAAACGCATTTAATGTATATTCTGTATAAGCTTTAATGGTATTAGCAATAGAAGGCAAGTTATGTTCTATTTGTTCTTCTGAAGAAACATCATTTTCTATAGGAGAAGT
>JAAUYD010265281.1_pt1 | contig 12540 bp, 10 predicted proteins | sample 7278101 | NCBI WGS metagenome assembly JAAUYD01 (sample SAMN14350128, study PRJNA611818) | marine sediment metagenome | isolation source: surface marine sediment (0.6m) | place: French Polynesia: Moorea | collected 2018-08 | reverse complement strand
GCCAGGTGCTCGACTCCGAGGGCGGCTTCGACCGCTTTGCCTAGACGGGCTTCCCGTCTTCCAGGATCCGGAACTGGCGGCTCTCGTCGTCCTGGGGCTCGGGGTCCGCTCCGTCGCGATAGGCGATGGCGCCGGCCGGGGCGAACTGCACGATGTACGCCTTGCGCACCGCGTCCGAGGTGTTGGGCCCGGTGCGGTGGGGCGTGAGCGACGAGAAGACCACGATGCTCCCGGCGCGTGCCGGGACGGCGACCGCGCCGTCGGGCTCCTCGAGGCAACAGAAGCCGGCGTCGGTGCTCCAATGGCGCAGCGTGCCGTGGTGATGGAGGCCCGGGACGACCCACGGGCAGCCGTTCTCGACGGTGGCGTCGGTGAGGGCGACCCAGCAGGTCAGGTACTGCTGGGGCTCGATGTACGTGTAGCCGTTGTCCTGGTGCCAGGGGAAGACGCCCGGCTTGGCGGGCTTCTTGTACACGGCCTGATCCCAGTACAGACGCACGTCGGGGCCGAGCAGGTCCGACGCCAGGTCCTGGAACACCGGGTGGTGGCAGAACGCGCGCGCCTCGGGCAGGCGCTGGACCAGGTGGGTGGTGAAGGTGATGTTGCCGGCCTCGGCGATCAGGAGCTTTCCGTCGGGGCGGGTCTCGAGGAAGTCCGCCACCTGCTGCTCGACCGGATCGATCGCCGCGATCAAGGGCCCGAGGGTCTCGGCGTCGAAGGCGTCCTCGAGCACGAAGAAGCCGTCCCGACTCCAGGCCTCGGCCTGCGTCGCGTCGATCCGGCGATGGGGCGGAGGCGGCGGGGCCCAGGTGAAGCCCCGGTTTCGCTCGTGGGTCTCGATCTGCATGGGTCCGGTCTATCCCGTCCGGCTCCGCGTCGCAAATCCGGCCGGCGCGGCGCGTCGATGGGGGCCGGCGCGGCACCGGGATGGGGTAGGCTCCCGGCCGTGATCGAACCGAGAGCCGCACGCGTCCTGCTCCTTCTGACCCTGCTCCTTCTGGCGTTCGGGTCGGCGCCCGGGTGCTCGAGCTTGGGCTCCGGCGACCCGACGGTCGAGGAGCCGCGGCCCCTCGCCGCACCGCCTCCGCCGGCACCCATCCCGGGAGACTCCCTCGACGCGGTGCTGGCGACCATCGAGGTGCCGAGCGAGGGAGCGAAGCTCGACCTGCACGAGCTGCAGCTGCTGCGCGTCGACGTGGACCCCTGGGAGCGCGTTTCGCCCGACGAGGCGCCCGGGGACGTCGTGATGATGGCGGTCCGCCGCTGCAACCACCGCGAAGGGCTGTTCAGCGACGAGGCCGTCCGCGCGTCGTGGTACGTGTTCGAGTCGGGACGCTTGCGCGTGTTCGACCACTCCTCCTTCGACGGCCATTGCGGGGTGCGCCGCATCTTCACCCTGAGCCCGCCGGAGCGGCCCGAGCCCGAGCGGACGCTCGTGCGCTGGGTGTCCCAGCGGCACCCCGACGACCTCGCCGACTCCGCGGACAAGCTCCGGCTCGGCATCGCGCTCGTGGAGGCCGGCCGCCTCGACGAGGCCGAGCGCTGGCTCGAATCGGGCAGCCGCGAGGTCGAGCGGCTCGAGAGCCGGACGCGCATCGAGGGCGACGACGACGAGATCGAGAAGGACCGGCGGCTGGACGAGCTCCGGCCGCTGCGCGCGACCCTCACCCGCGAGCTGCGCGACGCGCGAAAGGCCCTCGAGGCGGCCTCGGCCGAAGCCGATCAGTCGCTTCCGTAGCGCTTGCGCACGCCGTCGGCGTCGAGGCCCGTCACCCGACCGATCGCGGCCACGGTGTCCTCGCTCTCGAAGTCCGCGGGCTCCATGCGCACCTGGAGCGCGAACGCGCTCTGGTGCGACTGGGTCGAGGTGTCGACCATGCGGATGCGCGTCTTCCCGGTCGCTTCGTCGAGCATCTCGTCGAAGGGGATCGGGACGATCTGGCTGCCCTGGCGCGTGATCATCACGCCGCTCGTGCCGTCGAGGAGCGTGCGCACCGCCCCGGCACCGAGGTCGCGGGTGTAGTCGAGGTCGAAGGCGTTGGGCTGTGCGCAGCGAAGCTCGTAGCCGATGTCCTTCTCGACCACCGCCATCTTGATGCCGAGCTCGCCCAGCGACTTGCGCAGCTCCTTGCGAAGCACGGTGCCGAGGGGCACCTCCTGGAGCCGGACGTGGCCGTGCTCGTCCCGCTCGGCGTCGCTCAGCCCCTCGAGGTCCTCCGGGTCGAGGAGCTCGCCGATCCCCTCGGCCAGCACGGCGACGCCGTGTCCCCGACCCATGGAGAGGCGCTTCACCACGGCCCCTTCCAGCTGACCCACCACCCGCGCGAGCCGCAGCTTCTCGGGCCCCATGTCCTCGGGAATCAGGCAGACGGTGGCGCCGGCGGCCTTGGCGGCGCCCAGGGCCAGGTGGCCGGCCTTGCGGCCCATCACGACCGCGAGATACCAGCGCTGGGTCGTGCGGGCGTCCTCCATCAGGTGCGAGATCAGCCTCGTCGCGTGCTCGCGCGCCGTCTCGAAGCCGAAGGTGGGGATCTCGCCCGGGAGCGGCAGGTCGTTGTCGATGGTCTTGGGGACATGGGCGACGCGGATGCGCCCCTCGGCCGTCTCGGCCACGCGCCGCGCGGAGAATGCGGTGTCGTCGCCCCCGATGGTGATCAGGTGGTCGATGCCGAGCTTCTCGAGGCTCTCGACCACGCGCTCGAGATCGCCCGGCTGCTTGGTCGGGTTGGCGCGCGACGTCTGCAGGATCGAGCCGCCGAGCAGATGCACGCGCGACACCATGCCGATGCGCAGGTCGAGGGTGTGATCGACGTTCCCCTCCATCAGCCAGCGGAATCCCTCGACGATCCCGACGACCTTCGCACCTTCGCGCCTCGCGAGAATCGTCGCCGCGCCGATCACGCCGTTGATGCCGGGCGCCGGCCCGCCTCCGACCACGATTCCGAACGTCGCCATCCGCACCTCCAGGGCCCGACCCGCGAGCGGGCCCGGCGTTCGTCAGGATCGCGTGCCGAGGCCTCGCAACAGCACGCTCTTCAGGGCGCCGCCCAGGGACGGGACGGCGGGAGCCTCTGCAACCGGATCCGCCCCTCGCAGCGAACCGCTCTCGCCCACGGACGAGGGGCCGAGATCGAGCAGCTTGGCCACCTCTTCCGCGAGCTCGCGCATCTGGGTGTGCACCCCGGTGCCGCGCGCGTGGTGCAGGATCGAGCCGGGCGCGCCGCCTGCCGAGATCATCGACTCGACGCGTGGGCTGCGCGAGATGGTCGTGGTGAAGTGGGGCCAGCCTCGCTCCTCGACGGCGTCGACCAGGCGCTCGTGGAGGTCGCGGCCCGAGGCGTCGACCCGGGTGCGGCGATCCACGAGGGTGAACAGCACGCGGCCGATGCTCTGCCCGCCGTGGAGCCGGCGCAGCCACTCGAACGACTTCTCGGCCTCCTCGAGGGAGGTGAGATCGGACACGGGCAGGATGGCGAGGTCGGCGGCGGCGAAGGCCGAGAGCGTGAGGGCCTCGAGGTCGCTCTTGGTATCCAGGATCACGAGGCCCTCGAAGCCGGTGCGCTCGAGGATCGTTCGCAGCAGGAGCGGATCCTCGGCACGCGTCTTGAGGGCAGCGGTGTCGGGAGGCGTGGGCACGTAGTGCACGCCGTACTGCCCCAGCTGGATCACGTGCTCGAAGCTGCGCTCGGCCCAGCCGTGCTTCAGGTTGCGCTCACTGTGTCGCGGGGCGCCTCCCAGTCGGAACATCCGATCGATCACCGACTGGTCGTCGAGGCCGACGACGAGGACGGGCAGGTCCTCGTAGAGCGCGCGCAGATAGACCGCGAGGTTGGTGGCCACGGTGGTCTTGCCGACGCCACCCTTGTTGGAGGCCACGGTCAGGACGGCGCGGGGAGACTGCAGGGGGGCAGACACGGCAACCAGGTTACCCTTCGGCTAGTGTCCCTTCCATGACCGCCGTGGGCGTGATTCCGGCCCGCTTCCGGGCCAGCCGCTTCCCCGGCAAGCCGTTGGCCGAGATCGCCGGCCGCCCCATGATCGAGTGGGTCGTAGAAGGCGCACGACAGGCCCGCTCGCTCCGCGAGGTGTGGGTCGCGACCGACGACGAGCGCATCGTCAAGGTCTGCGAGGCCTTCGGCGCCCCGGTGGTGATGACGTCTCCCGACCATCCGACCGGTACGGATCGCCTGGCCGAGGTGGCGCGCGGCCTCTCCGACGAGATCGTGGTCAACATCCAGGGCGACGAGCCGCTGATCGAGGGCCGCGTGATCGACGCCGCCGTCGATGCGCTCCTTGCGGCACCGGACGCCTCGATGTCGACCCTGGTCCATCCGGCCGACGAGAGCGCGCTCGCGGATCCCAACCGGGTGAAGGCCGTGCTGGACCGGGAGGGCAATGCGCTCTGGTTCTCGCGCCTGCCGATCCCCTTCGCTCGGGAGGGCGCCCCGAAGCCCCGGGTCTGGCAGCACGTCGGGCTCTACGCCTATCGCCGCGACTTCCTGGTCGAGTTCGTCGACCTCGAGCCCGGCGAGGCCGAGCAGGCCGAGGCCCTGGAGCAGCTGCGCGCCCTCGAGCACGGGCACCGGATCCGCGCGGCCGTGATCACGGGATGGCACGGCATTCCCGTGGATCGGCCGGAGGACGTGGCCCGGGTGGAGGCTGCGCTCGCCGCCCGGGGTGACCCGGCCCGCCCGAGCGCTTGAGCGAGGCGGGCGACAGAGGCGGCTCCGCGCTGCGATTCGCGGCCCTGCTCGCCGGGATCGGAATCGGCGCCCTGGTGATCGAGACCATCTGGATGCGCTGGCTGCGGCTGCACCTGGGAGCCACCGCCCCCGCCGTCTCGGCCACCCTGGTGGCGACCTTCCTGGGCCAGGGCCTGGGCGCCCTGGTCGGCGCGCGGCTCTCGGCCCGCCCGGGCGACCCCCTGCGACGTCTGGCCCGGGCCAGCGGGGTCGCGGTGGCCCTGGCCGCCTGTGTCCCCCTGCTCCTCGCCGCCGGCTGGCGCGGCCTCGAGGCCGTCTACGATGCCGCGCGCGAGCTTCCGGCCCTGCTGGTCGGCCTGCGTCTCGTTCTCGCCCTGCTGGCCACCCTGCCCGCCGCGGCGGCCCTGGGGGTGCTCTTGCCCCTGGTCTTCCAGGCGGGCGTCCCGGCCAGCGCGCTCGGATCTCGGGGCGGCGCCTTCTACGGGATCGAGGTCCTGGCCGCCGCTCTGGGCGTCGCGCTCGCGACCTTCGTCCTGCCCGACCTCGTCGGCATTCGCGCCGCCTACGCCGTGGGCGTGCTCTGCATCGGCGGCGTCGGGCTGACCGCGGCGCTCGGTGGCCGGTCCGCGCGGGAGCGGGAGCCCGGCTCCGCGCCTCCCGCCGGCGCGTCTCCGTTTCCCGTGCGCCTGCTGATCCTCGCCGGGCTGTCGGGGTTCGGGAGCTTCGCCGCCCAGGTCCTCGCCGTGCAGGCGTTCGCCCTGGTCCACAACCAGAGCGCCCATGCGTTCGGAAGCGTGCTGATCGTCGTGCTGTGCGGCCTCGGCGTCGCGGCTCTCGGGGTGAGCCGGCTGGCCCGCGTCGGGCTCGACTCGTCGCGCCTGCTGACCCTCGCGCTCGGCGCGGCGGCCCTCGGCACCGCGGCCTTCCCCTGGCTCTTCGTGTTCGTGACCGGCGGCCTCGCCTATCTCCAGGCGGATGCGCCGTGGCCGGGCTACCTGCTTCGCGCCCTGGCCCTCGCCGGAGCGGCAGCGGGGCCGCTCGCCCTGTGCGCCGGGGGCGTGCTGCCGGCGCTCCTCGCCCACGCGGAGCGGTCGGGCGGAGATCTCCCGGCGGGCGCCCGGTTCGGCCGGCTGCTCGCCGCCAACACCCTCGGTGCCGTGCTCGGCGCGCTGTGTGGCCCCTGGCTGCTGCTGCCCCTGTTCGGGCCCTGGGGCGGCTTCCTCGCGATCGCATTCGTCTACGCCGTGGCGTTCGTCGTCACTGCGGCGGGCAAGGCGCCCGCGCTCGCGAGAGCGGCCGTCGCGGCGGCGGCCGTGGCGGCGATCGCCCTGGCGGGCGGGCCCGGCGCACTCCCCCTGGTTCCCGTTCGCGCCGACGAAGAGCTGCTGCACGTGGAGCCGACGGCGGACGGGCTCGTCGCGGTGGTCGCGCGCGACGGGCAGCGGCGCATCCAGATCGACAACCACTACATGCTCGGCGGCGCGGCGGACCGCGTGCACCAGGAACGCCAGGGACACGTCCCCCTGCTGCTGCGCCCCGGCGCAGAGCGGGTCGCCTTCCTCGGAGCAGCGACCGGAAGCAGCGCATCGGCTGCACTGGCCCACCGCCCCGAGACCCTCGCCGTCGTCGAGCTCGTTCCCGCCGTGGCGAGGCTGGCCCGCGACTGGCTCGAGGCCGACGGAGGGGCCGTCTACGGGGCCCCCATGGCCGACGTGGTGCTGGACGACGCGCGCAACTTCATGCGTGCCACCTCCGAGCGCTACGACGTGGTGGTCGCCGACCTCTTCCTCCCCTGGCGCGCCGGAGCCGGCGCGCTCTACGCGGCCGAGCACTATCGCGCCGTCCGCGAGCGCCTGCGGCCGGGCGGCCTGTTCTGCCAGTGGCTTCCGCTCTACCAGCTCTCGGAAGCGGAGTTCCTCCTGATCGCCGCGACCTTCAGCGACGCGTTCCCGAACGGCGCGCTCTTCCGCGGAGACTTCTACGGACGCTTCCCCATCGTGGCCCTGGTCGGCTACCGCGACGTCCCCGCCAGCGCGGCCTCCGTCGCGACGGCCGCCGCCGAGGCGGCGCGTGCCGGCGTCCGCGATCGCTGGGTCATCCACCCCGACGCCTTCTTCTCGCTCTACGTCGGCCCCCTCGGATCCCTGGCCGGGTCGCTGCGGGATCATCCGCGGAACACCGACGATCGCCCGCGCCTCGAGATGGGCGGCGCGCGCGCTCACGCGGGCCGCAAGCAGCGTCCCTTCGTCGGACGGGCCTTCGCGTCGTTCGCCGAGCAGGTGGCCGGACGGCGCGGGGATGCAGACCCGATCTTCCCCGATCTGTGGCCCGCTGCCCGTCGCGCCCGGGAGGGTGGGCTGCAGCTCCAGGCTGCTGGTGCCCTCTTCGTGGAGGGACGCCACACCGAGGCCTCGCGCACCCTCGGGCGTGCGGCAGATCTCTTGCCCCGCGCCGTCCTCGCCGACGCCCCGCCCGACCCGACGGCGGCGGAGCTCTGGTGGGCGGAGCCGTGAAGGCGCGGTGATCGCGGCCTTCGCGCATCGACACCGTCGTGCGTAGCTTTTGCCCGCACCGGGTTGTCGCTAGGCTGCCGCCATGAAAATCGCCAAGATCAAGCCCCAGCCGGACTCGCGCATCACCTTCCTGCGCGGCTTCCTCCGCAACCCCCAGCAGGTGGGATCGGTGATTCCGAGCTCACGTTTCCTGGAGCGACGCCTCGTGCGCCGCATGGATCTCGCGTCGGCACGGGTCGTCGTCGAGCTCGGCCCCGGAACCGGCGGTGTGACGCGGGCCATGTTGCGAGAGCTCGGCCCCGACGCCCGGCTGCTCGCGATCGAACGCGACCCGAGCTTCGTGCGCGTGCTGGGGGAGCACGCCGACCCGCGCCTGATCCCCCACCTGGGGAGCGCCGAGGACATCCGCCTCGCCCTTGCGAAGCACGGCCTCGACGCGCCCGACGTGGTGATCTCGGGCATCCCCTTCTCGACCATGCCGAAGCCCGTCGGCCGGCGCATCCTCGAGGAGGTTCGCAGCAGTCTCGCGCCGGGCGGCTGCTTCGTGGCTTACCAGTTCCGCGACCGCGTCGCGGTGCTCGGGCGCGAGGTCTTCGGACGACCGCAGGTGGCCATGGAGATGCGCAACATCCCGCCGATGCGCGTGTACTCCTGGCGCAAGCCAGAGAGCCAGGCGGCCTAGTCAGATCCCATCCGCGGCGCGGGCCAGCGCGACGTAGAAGTCGATCAAGAGGCCCTCGAAGTTCGAGACCGAGATCCGCTCGTCCACGCCGTGGATGCGCGAGAGGTCGCCGGCCCCCAGCAGGAAGGGCGTGAAGCGGAAGCTGTCGTCGGCGACCTTCGCGTAGTGCTTGCTGTCGGTGCCCCCGACCACGAGGCCGGGAATCACCGGTGCCTCCGGCACCAGCTCACCCAGCGTCGAGACCAGCAGGCGGTAGCCCGGCGACTCGACGTCCGCGACGGGAGAGGCCTCGGTGCCCCGGTCCACGCGGATCTCGACCTCGGGATCCTCGATCACCCGCCGCACGTGGGTCACGACGTCGTCGACGGTGTCTCCGGGTGCGATCCGGAAGTTCACCGTGGCCGTCGCCTCCGACGGCAGCACGTTCTCCTTCACGCCGCCTCTCACCATCGTCACGGCCGTGGTCGTCCGGATCATCGCGCTCATCGCGCGGTCCTCGGAGAAGCGGGACTCGAGCATCCCTCCGGTGAGCCAGCGGTTGCTGAGCGCGAGACGCGGCACCAGGGACAGGTGGGGTGCGATGGCGTCGAGCGTGCTGCCGACCACCCCGTCCATGCGTGCGGGCATCGGGTTCGCCTCGAGCCGACGCACCGCCTCGGCCAGTCGGCCGATCGCCGTGCTGCGGGGCGGCGTGCTCGAGTGGCCGCCGGCCGCGTGGGCGACGAGCTCGAGGGTCAGGTAGCCCTTCTCCGCGATCCCGATCAGGGCGACCGGGCCGTCGATCCCGGGCAGCGCTCCGTCGACGATCGCGAAGCCCTCGTCGAGGGAGAAGAGCAGCTGCACGCCTCGCTCCTGCAGCCAGGCGGCGGTGGCGCCCGCGCCGGCTGCGCCGCCGATCTCCTCGTCGTGACCGAAGGCGAGATACAGGGTGCGCCTCGGCTGGAAGCCCTCGGCCAGGAGCCGCTCGGCGGCCTCGAGCATGCCGATCACGCCGGCCTTGTCGTCGAGGGTCCCGCGTCCCCAGACGTAGCCGTCGGCGATCACGCCCTCGTAGGGCGGGTGGGTCCAGGCCGACGGGTCGATCACGGGCACGACGTCGAAGTGCGCGGTCCAGAGGATCGGGGCGAGCTCCGGCTCGCGGCCCTCAAAGACGTAGAGGAGGCTCCAGTCGCCGATCACGTGACGTGTGAGGCCCGCGTGGACCTTCGGATAGGTGCGCTCGAGGAAGGCGTGGAAGCCGGCGAACGCCTCGGCGTCGAGGGCGGCCGGATCCTGATGGGACAAGGTGCGGAAGCGCACGGCCTCGGCGAGGCGCTCGGCGGGGCCGGCCTGGGCGATGGCGGGCACGATCCCGACGATCCAGACGACGGCCCACGCGAAACGGGTCAGGCGGCGCTTCATGATTCCCTCCCTGCTGGACCCAAGCCGGGCCTGAGAAGACCCGGAGCCTCGTAGCGGAGGATGAAGTGCGTCGCCGGTCGGGCGCAACCCGGGTCGGCGCACCGGGGCCTAGGTGGCACTCTCGGCGTCAGGACGAGAAAATCCCCGAGAGCGGCTCCTGGAATCGTCCGACCTGGGTCCGATCCGAAGATCGGGTCCGAGGATCGGTTCGGCTTCGAGGGGCCCGATGGCGGCTACGGCGTCCGCGCTCTCGGGGACGGTGGCCTGGGACTGGCGTCCCCAACCAACCGAGAAGAAATCGGCGATGCTGGCGTTACGACGCCGCCACCTCACTCGCCGTAGGTTGACATTGGTCCAACTTTTCACCTCCTTCTCGGCGTGGTTCGTTCCTGCGAAGCCCAGTGCTCGCATCAGTCCCTGGGATGAGGCAGTCGCCGGACCCACCGTCCCGGGTCGCCCCCCAGAGCCCGAACCGGAGATTCACGAGGATCCCCCGGAGCCGGCCTGCGAGACTCGGGAAGGAGTGAGCTTCCCTGACCCCGGAGCCTATCCAAAGCTGCCGAGCTTGCACAAGGAGTTCCCGGGGCGGCACGATGGCCTCCGCGATCGCCCCCGGGCACGCAGCGGGCGGTCCGGGGGCGCTCAGCCGGTGGCGAACTCCTGGACGGCCCAGCGCGCGATCTCCTCGCCCCACTCCTGCACGAAGTGGCCGCCCCCGGCGATCTCGAGGGGCGGTGGGCAGCCGTTCAGGGTCTGACGCAGCTCCTCCATGACGGGCGGTCCGAGCACCGGGTCCGCCATGCCCACGGCCATCCGCACCGGTCCCTGCCACTGCGTGCTCAGGAACTCGCGCGCCGCGCGGCACTCCTCGACGCCCTCCATCCCGGGCTCCACCGGAACCAGCTGGGGGAAGCGCCGGACGCCGGCCTTGTAGCGCTGGTCCGGGAAGGGCGCGCCGTACGCGCTCAGGTCCGGAGGGTTGAGCACGCCGGGCGAAGAGAGCGCCAGCAGGCCGGCCACGGGAAGGTCGGGGTCCGACGCCGCGTACGCCTTCCAGCCGGCGAACCCCGGACTGACCGCTTCGCCGATCGGGAGCGCCGTGTTCATCACGAGCAGCCGCGCGAAGCGCTCGGGTGCCTCCATCGGCAGGGTGAGGCCGAGGATGCCGCCCCAGTCCTGGCACACGAGGGTCACGTTGCGCAGGTCGAGAGCCTCGAGCAGGCGCAGCAAGGAGCCGCGATGGAAGCCGAAGGTGTAGACCGGATCGTCGACCGGCTTGTCCGAGCGGCCGAACCCGAAGAGGTCGGGCGCGACCACGCGGGCCCCCGTCTCGAGGAAGACGGGCATCATCTTCCGATAGAGATAGGACCAGCTCGGCTCGCCGTGGAGACACAGGAAGGTGTGCTCGGCGTCCTCGGGGCCTTCGTCGAGGAAGTGCATGCGCAGCCCCTCGTAGCCCGGGAGGTCCTCCACGTAGTGAGGGCCGTAGTTCAGGAAGAGCAGGCGCTCGAATCGCTCGTCGGGGGTGCGGAGTACGTCCAAGGGTTCCTCGCTGTCGGGCCTTCGGGGCGGACGGAGCCCCGGTACGCTAGCAGCGCCCGCGGCGGGGCGTCCCTCGGGTGCCCTGGCTAGAATCCGCGGCCATGTCTGAGACCGGAGACACCGCCGTCCTGCTCGTGACCTGCCCCGACGCACGGGGCATCGTGGCCGCCCTGGCGCAGACCCTGGCCGGCCACGGCGCCAACATCCTCGACGCCGACCAGCACACCGACCCGGAGGCGGGATCCTTCTTCCAGCGGATCCGCTTCGACATGCGCGAGCTCCACACGGATCGCGCCACCCTGGAGCGCGCCGTCGGCGAGGTGGCGGAACGCTTCTCCATGGACCTGCGGCTCGCGGGCGAAGCGGTGCCCAAGCGCGTGGCGCTCATGGTCTCGAAGTTCGACCACTGCCTCTGGGATCTCCTGCTGCGACACCGCGCCGGCGAGCTGCGCTGCGAGATCCCTCTGATCATCAGCAACCACCCGGACCTGCGCTTCGTCGCCGAGCAGTTCGAGGTGCCCTACCACGTGCTGCCGATCACCAAGGCCACGAAGGCCGAGCAGGAGGCCAAGGAGATCGAGCTGCTCCAGTCGAACGGCATCGACCTCGTCGTGCTCGCGCGGTACATGCAGGTGCTGACGGGCGACTTCATCTCCCACTTCCCCCAGCGCATCATCAACATCCACCACTCCTTCCTCCCGGCCTTCATGGGCGGCCGCCCCTACCACCAGGCTCGCGAGCGGGGCGTCAAGCTGATCGGGGCGACGGCGCACTACGCCACGACCGACCTCGACGAGGGCCCGATCATCGAGCAGTCGGTGATCCGCACCAGCCACCGCGACACGGTGGGTGACCTGGTGCGCAAGGGCCGCGACGTCGAGCGCGACGTGCTGGCCCGCGCGGTGCGCTGGCACCTCGAGGACCGGATCGTGGTGTACGGAAACAAGACGGTGGTGTTCGAGTGAACCGGCTCATCCTGCTCGGCATCCTGGCCCTCGTGGTCGTGCTCATGTGGGTGATGTCGTTCGCGTCGAAGCGCATGGAGCACGTCGCCGCGGGCATCGCCGCCCTGCCCGAAGCGAGCTTCGAGCTCCCGACCCTCGTCACGCTGGGAACCGGCGGCACCTTCGAGAATCCCTGGCGGCTCGGCCCCGCGGTCGCGGTCGCGAGCGGGTCGGAGCTTCTGCTCTTCGACGCCGGGCGCGGGGTGGCCGAGGCCCTGCGCCGCGCGGAGATCCCGGCCTGGCAGCCCACCCACGTCTTCCTCACCAGCCTGCTGCCGGAGAACACCGTCGGCCTCGACGATCTGCTGACCACGGGATGGCACGGCCCCCGGGAGGCGCCCCTCGTCGTGCACGGCCCGAAGGGCACGCGCGAGCTGGTGGAACGCCTCGCATCGGCCCACGCAGAGGGCCTGGCCGCCCTCGCCGCCGACTGGGAGCTTCCCGAGGCCGGTGGGCGCATCGAGGCCGTCGAGCTCGGGACGGGCCAACGCATCCAGCACGGAGCGTTCGAGATCGAGGCGACGCTGCTCGAGGGGAACGCGCTCCCGAGCCTCGCCTATCGCGTGGAGGCGGGGCTCGGGAGCGCGTTCCCCTCGAGCAGCGCCGCCTCGATTTCGAACGCTCCGTGCTGGATGCGTTGGCCCGTCCCGAGCTCGACGGCCTCGATGCGCCCCCCGGCCTCGGGAAGCTCCCAG
>JAAUYD010025039.1_pt1 | contig 12540 bp, 13 predicted proteins | sample 7278101 | NCBI WGS metagenome assembly JAAUYD01 (sample SAMN14350128, study PRJNA611818) | marine sediment metagenome | isolation source: surface marine sediment (0.6m) | place: French Polynesia: Moorea | collected 2018-08 | reverse complement strand
CGGGAAAAAGATCAACCCTTGTCCCTCCGACCTTGCTCCCCACCGGGGTTTACCGAGCCAACACCTCTCGATGTTGCTGGTGCGCTCTTACCGCACCTTTGCACCCTTACCCTCTTCAGTTATCAGTTACCAGCGAGCAGTTTTCGATCACTGTTTACTGTTTACTGATTAATGAATAAGGCGGTATTTTTCTGTGGCACTATCCTCACAGTCACCTGCACTGGGCGTTATCCAGCAAGTTCGATCTTTCGGGAGTCCGGACTTTCCTCAGTCTTTGCAACCTAAGTAACAAAGAATGCAACCACCTCGCCTACTCACTCTATCTATAGTTTATTTTAGTATAAGAGCTAAACAAAAATTGGAGCATTGGGGTCTTCCCAATGGTATAAAGCTAATGACTAGAGATTCGGAACTTACTTCTTTTTCTCCTCTATCGCCAAAGGTAAAGCAGGTTTCTTCCACTTTGACTATTTTGGGCAATATTGGGTTTTGGATGCAGTTAGTTTTGGGTATTGTCTCTTTGATGCTGCTATTTTTTGCCAGTCCCCTTTTAGGCAGTCAGAATGATCCTAATCAAAGTAGAAACTTAGCTCTTTTTTGCGCCACTGTGGGAGTCCTCACTTTGGCAATGAGTATCTTTTTCTTTTTCCGTCGTTATATTTCTATTGGACAATCCTTACAGCAATCTGATTCTCGCGCATCGCGAACTAGAGATGTTCGAGATCGCCCAAATCGGAAATATACTATCAGGTTAATTAAATTAGGACTAATTACTAATCTTGTAGGAATGTTTATCTCGATTATCGGAGCAGAAGCTTTTGCTGGACTATTATACAGTAAAGCTTCTCAAATACCTCCTGGTGCTGCGGTTTATAACACTAATCAACTTATTGAACCAGTAGAAATCATGGCTTTAATTGCCAATGTTCACACAATTTTTTCTCATTTTGTTGGGATTTTAATGGGTCTTATTTTGTTAGATAGACTTAGTAAATAACCTATATTAATCAACAAAATATAGCAGTAAAATTGATATTGAGTTGAAGAAAAACTAATAGCTAATAGCCAATAGCTAATATCTAGTTTAAGATCGACAAAGTTAATCCACATCAGATGTAATTTATCAATATGCAACGAACTCGTCTGAACAATCTAGCTACTATGGCAGGGGAAAAACTAGACTTACTATTTAGTAATTCTTGGCGGAGAATTGCCTTGAGTTTTATTAGCATACTGATGGGTTTTTTTATGGGGTCAGCAATTGTTACCACCGCAGGACAAGACTCAGCTTGGGATGTTACTGGGGCTGCTACGCTATTCTTTTTTACAGAAATAGTGAGTAAATTGGTCTATGGTCGTCAGCAATCAAATAATCGTCGGCAATCAAATTCTACTAGGGCTGGAGAATTCTTATTAGTTACCGTTTTAAATTTGTTTAAAATTGGTATGACTTATAGTCTGTTCCTAGAAGCATTTAAGTTAGGTTCTTAAGCATCATGCGTAAACTAGATAAAACTACAATCAAGATTTTACAGAATTGGACTCAAGGCAAAAAACCAACAGAAGTAGAACAAGAAGAATTAGTAGCTAGAGAACTAGCAGACGTTGCTCAGTCTAATGCTTTTGAGATTAATAAAGACAATTGCGAAAAACTAATCGAAGCGCGATCGCAGCTTTTTTGTTCTGTTTATAAAGATGTTTCTGAGTGGTGTCATAGTCAGGCAATTCAAGATGAAACAGAGATTTTAACCTTACTATGGAATTTGTGGCTACCTTTAGCAGTAAATCTAGCAGAAACTCGTCAACAACTGGGGAGAACTCCCATACAAGGTATATTGGGAGGACAGGGAACAGGTAAAACTACTTTAGCTCTTATTTTACGATTACTTTTAAGTCATCTTGGTTACACCACCGCTAATATTTCTCTAGATGACCTTTATAAAACCTACGCAGAACGATATAAACTCAAAAAAAACGACCCGAGATTGATTTGGCGTGGTCCCCCTGGTACTCATGATGTTTATTTAGGAATTAAGGTTTTAGAACAGTGTCTTCAAGGGAAATCTGATGAGCAAATTCTCATTCCTCGGTTTGATAAATCCCTTTTTAATGGGGCTGGCGATCGCGTTAAACCAGAGCCAATACCAAAAGCAGATATAGTGTTATTTGAAGGTTGGTTTGTAGGAGTGCGCCCGATAAATAATAATGCGTTCGATACTCCCATTCCACCAATAGAGACAATTGAAGATATCCAGTTTGCCAAAGACAATAATGAAAGACTTAAAACCTATCTTCCTCTGTGGGAGAAATTAGACCGTCTTTTGGTGCTGTATCCCAAAGATTATCGCTACAGCAAACAGTGGCGCAAAGAAGCAGAACACAAGATGATCGCACTAGGGAAAACAGGGATGAGCGATCATAAAATAGAAGAGTTCGTGGATTATTTTTGGCGTTCTCTCCATCCAGAATTATTCATTAGTCCTCTGATCCAAAATCCTGACTTAGTAGATTTAGTGATTGAAATTAAAGGCGATCGCACTTATGGGGACATTTATAAGCCAGGGAGTGACAACTCCACACACTGACTTTTAACAAGAGAGCGTGTGGGCTTGCTTTTACTAGAAGCCTTTGTCATTAGCTTTAGTTCTATTATTGCTTTTAGAACTACTTAATTTTGTGCAGACATTGAGACTGTTGTAATTCCCTGATGTTGGCATTTCCTGTGCAAAACAGCACAATTCTGATTTCTGCTAACAACAACTGCACCAATTCTTCTAAAGCTTCAGGAGATTGGGATGCTGCTTGGAGAAAGGGGAAAGCCAAGCCAGCCAAGTCTGCACCCAAAGCAATAGTTTTAGCTACTTCTAAACCATTCCGCAAGCCCCCAGAAGCAATTAAAGGCAAGTCAGGATAGACATCCCTAATCCCTGTAATGCATTCTGCGGTAGGAATACCCCAATCAGCAAAAGTTTGACCCAACCTTCTTTGTATAATGTTTTCTGCCCTCTCACCTTCGACTTTTGCCCAAGAAGTACCACCAGCACCAGCCACATCTATAGCTGTTACCCCTGCTGCAATTAGTTTGCGAGCCATACTAGCAGAAATACCATTGCCAACTTCTTTAGCAATTACAGGAACAGACAGCTTATTACATAAATCATTGATCTTATCCAACAAGCCTTTAAATTTAATATCCCCTCTGGGTTGGATAGCTTCTTGTAAAGGATTGAGATGCAAAATTAAAGCATCAGCTTCTAAGATTTCTACTGCTTTTAAACATTGCTTTGCACCGTAAGTATAATTTAATTGGATTGCTCCGATATTGGCAAATAATAAAGCATCAGGAGCAATATCCCTAATGGCAAAACTGTAAGCTGTCTCAGGTTTTTCAATAGCGATGCGTTGTGAACCCACACCCATTGCCAAACGATGATTTTGAGCAACTTCTGCTAGACGATAGTTAATTTGTTTTGCCTGTTCTGTTCCCCCAGTCATGGAGGAAATCAAGAGGGGTGCATTTAGTTTTTTCCCCAGAAAACTAGTACTTAGATCCACTGACTCTAAATCTAATTCTGGTAAACAGCAATGAGTAAAACGATATTTGTCTAACCCATTAGTCAAGTTACGAAACTGCACATCCTCTTCCAGACATATACGCAAGTGATCCGCTTTGCGTGTCTGGGTGTTAACCATGAGTTTCTCTACCTAATGAACAATAAAACTCATTATCAATTATCGATTGTTAATTATCAATCACTTTTTCCATCCACTGTATCACCTGCTTACCCAAACTAACCTGGTTCAAGCGGTCAATTTCCCTGATTCCTGTAGGACTGGTAACATTAACTTCTGTGAGATAGCCACCAATAACATCTATCCCAACGAAGTATAAACCGTCTTCAAGTAGTTTCGGAGCTACAGTTTTACATATTTCTTGTTCTCGCTCTGTAATTTCTACTTGAGCTACTCTACCCCCTACTGCCATATTGCCACGAAATTCATTACCAGTAGGAATTCTATTAAGCGCACCAATAGGTTCACCATCTAACAGAATAATCCGCTTATCTCCTTCTTTGGCTGCTGGTAAATACTCTTGTACCATTACAGGCTCTTTACCTTGTCTAGTGCTGATTTCAATCAAAGAATTAAAATTGCGATCGCCAGCCCTTAAAAATAAAATTCCTTCTCCTCCTTTCCCTCCCAAGGGTTTGAGTACCGCAGACTGTTTTTTTGTCAGAAAATCCCCAATTACAACTTTATCCTGACTAACTATAGTTTCAGGAATTACCGAAGTAAATTGTAAAACATACATCTTCTCGTTAGCATTTCTCAATCCTTGGGGAGAATTAACTACTAGAGTTTGTTTGGGGTCGATTAAATCTAAAATATAGGTAGCATAGAGATAGGGAACATCTACAGGTGGATCGATCCGCATCCACACTGCATCCATCTCTTCCAAACAGGTTAAGACTCCCTGAGAAACTTCGTACCAATTAGCATCAGCTTTCCAGATACCATCAACTAATTCTACAGGCTTTAGTTTAACCTCTTGCAAAACCCCCCAAGCTTTCCCATCAATCACACTTAACTGATTAGCTTCAGTAATCCACACCTGATGTCCTAGAATCTGGGCAGATTCCATTATTGCTACACTAGTATCGTGTCCAGGATCGAGTTGTGCAATCGGATCGATAATAAATGCTAATTTCATAAAGTAATTACTGATATTTACTTGATACCTAGGATCGAGTCTAATTCTCCTTGGCGTTCTAAGCTATAAATATCATCACATCCTCCCAGATGGCGATCGCTAACAAAGATTTGAGGCAAACTCCTTTTTCCATTAGCTCTCTCTGCCATTTTTTCTCTGGCTACTTCATCCCCATCAATAGCATACTCAATATATTCTACCCCTTTCTTATCTAGTAAAGCTTTAGCACGAATACAAAAAGGGCAATATTCCCAGGTGTAAATTTCTACTGTTGCTGACATAAATCTCGGAAATGTTAACTATTGTTACCAATATTCAGTTTATCTTGAAATAGCCTCAAGAAAAACCAAACGATTCTAGGGATTGGGGGACTTGGGGATTGGGGAATAGGGATTGGGAGAAATTGATTCAAAGTTTATTTTTGCAACAAGTATCTTAAAAAATTTACAACAATTGCAAATAATTTTAACTAGTGATCCTGGGTAGCTCCCCATAGTAATAACCAGTTTTTTCTCAAGCTAAAACCAGGCAAATTCAACAACTGAGATATTTTTGTATGAGTCCAATATCTCATTTTAAGAGTAAAAGAAACACAAAATCTTTCTTTAGTTTATTGAGAATAATTTTTAATTAGTTTAAGTTAGAAAATATCTCAATTCAATTTTGCTGTTGATTATGGCGATCGCATCTAACCTCACCACAACTACTGCTACTGCACCACGAAAGGGTAAAAAACTACCTTTATGGTATCGTCCGACCTTAGCTCCAGAACATGGAGTTTTCTTAGTATTATTAGGGTCTTTTGTCACTGGTGCAGCCTTAGCACAACATTGGACAAACGAGACCACTATTGCTTTAGTGGCTGCTTTTTTTACCTTGCAAGTTGAGCATCCTTATGTAGTTCAAATTAAATTGCGAAAAAACTGGAAACCTCGGTTTCTGCTTTGGGGAGGGGTCTATAGTGCGATCGCTATTTACCTAGCAATCTTGCTTTGGCTTCAGTCTCCAGTCTTAATCTGGATTTATGCTTTAGTGATAATTGGTTTTATTGCGGATGGAATTGCGGTGTTACAAAGAAGGCACAAGTCAATTGCTAACGAAATTGTGAGTTTTGCAGTTATCTGTTTGGCTACACCCCTAGCTTATGGTGCAACTACAGGGAGTCTTTCACCAGAAGCAATGGCAATGTGGATTTTAAATACTTTGTTTTTTAGCAGTGCTATATTTACGATTAAGCTCAGAAGAAAAAGAACTCGCTCTTTGCAACTAGGGTTAATTTATCACGGAATTGCGACTCTGATGGTTTTTGGACTCTACAGCCTTAAGTTTTTATCACTAGTTACAGCCTTGTCTTTTGCTGTAGTTTTAGTCAAGTTTGGTGTTATTACTTGTGTCTTAGATTGGTATCGCAAAACCAGATTTCAATTTGTGGCTATTTTTGAGACGCGCTTTGCCCTACTGTATATTGCGATCGCATCTGTAAGTGTTCTCCCTGCTCACTTACCGCCTCAATAAGTTAGGAGACGGTACAGTGATTTTGGGTTTTGGCGATCGCTTTTAACTTCTTGTCCAAAGAAGTCCCTCGATTTATCGACGGGATGAATTTGGACGCAGGGTTTATGGGTTCAAGGGTTGTATAATGACTCTTAAGATAGAGCGAGAAATTAAGAGATGTAGCCGTAGTCAGCGAACTCTCCGCCGTATAAATTCTAGAGACTACTATCCTAAATATAGGGATAATCAAGACTCGCAAGGTGAGTACTGTAGCCTTGCAGTGGTAAAAGCAAGAGTCTTGTAACTAAAAAGATATACTCCTTGGGAAGCAGGGAGTCTGCCTGGGTAGCAGCTAGACTGCTACGAGAGTACAGGGCTTTCTTCGGAATAGCCAAACCTCTGGACGCTGAGTAAGACCAAAACTAACCTTGTATTAGTAGAGGCATCGGCGAGAAACAGGAAGCCCTCGATTTATCGATGGGTACTTCACTAATAGCACCCTGTAAAAACCGACTCTGCTGCTCCTGTCATATAGACTCTATTATCCCTTTGTGACCATTCAATCTCTAAACAACCTCCTGGTAATTCTACAGTGCAACTGCGATCGCATTTTCCATTAAGCACACCAGCTACCACCGAAGCACAAGCCCCTGTACCACAAGCTAGAGTAATTCCCGCCCCTCTTTCCCAGACTCGCATCTTGATATAATCTGGCTTCACTACTTGGATAAATTCTGTATTAGTACGTTGGGGAAAAACAGGATGATGTTCAAATAAGGAACCAATTTGTTGTAAGGCAATTGCATCTGCATCATCTACAAAAGTAATACAGTGGGGATTTCCCATACTCACACAAGTAACTAACCAAGTCTTGTCTGCTACTTCTAAAGGTTGTGCAATGACTTTATCTTCTCCATCAGTTAAGGTAGTGGGTATTTCTTGGGCTGTTAACTGGGGTTGTCCCATATCTACTCTTACTTTGCCATCACCTTGTAATTGAGGGGTAATAACTCCTGCTAGAGTCTGAATTCTGTAAGTTTTGTTAACTTCTCCAATTCCTTCAAGATCGGCGATAAACTTGGCTAGACAGCGAATACCATTACCACACATCTCTGGTTCTGAACCATCAGAGTTGTATATTCTCATGGTGTAGTCGGTATCTTCCTCCCCAGGAAGGGCGAAAATAACGCCATCAGCACCAATGCCGAAATGGCGATCGCACATAGCTATGGCTTGTTCGGGAGTAATTATTGGTTGGCTGGTATGACGATTATCAATCAAAATAAAATCATTACCTAATCCTTGATATTTGCGAAACTCAATCCCCATTTTTAATCTTTTTCCTTACCAAACATCGTTTTATTTTGACACTCCCCATAGATAGCGTTCATTTAGAACGCGAACCGAATCTAGGGGATTCTTAAGAGACAAAAATCCTTAAAGGGTTAGCCAAAAACCCGCTATGCACTCGCTCTCTATCGAGTCTGTGTTTACTTTTAATCAAAATATTGGCACTGCCGTTTATATCTGCCGAAACTAGATGTTTATCTTTTGTCCGATTGTCCCCTTATCAACCCCTTATTATTATGACTGAATTTGATACTGGTTTACCTAGCATTAAACAAATTCAAGCTTATATCAAAGACAAGCAGGAAGTAGAACTTAAGCTAGTTACTGACGATTTATTAGTTGGTAAGATTATGTGGCAAGACTCTCAATGTGTTTGTCTCTTAGACCACTATGACCAACCTACAATAGTGTGGCGACAAGCTATAGTTTATCTCAAGACCAAAGCTTGATTGAAGTTTGTATTAGTGGGAGCGTGGTTCACTATTCCTGTTTCCCAAGGATGAAGGATGAAGGATGAAGGATGAGGAATAAAGGATGAGGAAGTAATAAGTAGGGCGCAAGGCTTGCACCCGTACATAAGTAATAAGTAATAAGTATTACTTCCCTCCTCTCCCTCCTCTCCCTATCCCCTTTAATAAAATTAATTATCTTCAGGAAAGCGAATAATATCATCATCCCCCAGATATTCACCATTCTGGACTTCAATCATCACTAAAGGAATAACTCCAGGGTTTTCTACTCGATGGGAAGTATTCATCGGAACATAAGTAGATTGTTTCTGGTGTAATAAAGTTTCTTTACCATCAATAATTAGCTTTGCTGTTCCTGAGACTACTATCCAATGTTCACTACGATGGTAGTGCATTTGGGTACTAATGTGATGTCCTGGTTTAACTTCAATACGATTGATTTGATACCGTTCTGCTTTTTCTAAAACGATAACTTGTCCCCAAGGAGGTGTACGAGTAACTTCTGATGTTTCGTGTTGGGGACTTGCTACTAATTTGGAATTACTAGTCGATTCGCTCATGAATCAAAAAAAGAAATAACTGAATCCTACTCTAGTTTACGTTGAACCTCCCATCACTCTTTGGTGAAGGATTCCCATATAGACTCTTAACTAGGCATATGCCCCCGTCAGACCGCCATTACTGGGCTGTTTCTTGAACGAACAGCGAGTGGGGGAAACCCGAGGGGCTGTCTCTTGAATTCATTTCAAGAGCTTGTAAGCCCCGTCCAAGACCGCGCTCGTCCGCTTGTTTAACGTTCACGGGCGGCACCGACCGCAAACGGATCTGAATTCTATTTTATTGATTTTGATTTGACTTTGCATTATCACTGCTAAACCTAATAACCAGTCGCGTCACCATTACTCTTTCCAGGGCGATAGAAAGTCCCGACAACTGAGGTAAGGGAGGTCAGTCCCCAATATTTATGCTGCGCATTGTTAGGGGTCGAACCAGAGGTCGCCCTCTGATACTCCCATTCAAAACGCATCATGCGACTTTCACCGCAATGCGCTCCTCCTGACTTTTCAGTACTCTGTTTTTACTCTATAAACCACAGTAAAATGGCATTTTACAAGATGTTAACCAAGGGGTGTGTGGGTGGAAAATAGGAAACCATAATCCCCACCTTTATATATGGAACTACTATTTTATTACCTGTTAATAAGTTGTGCCGATAATCTGTATTGGTCATTAAGAGTTACTTATTTCCTTACTCGGATTCAGGGCTGTACGTGGGCGTATCTCGGACATTACATCCATCCCTTTACGGCATTACTCGTTGTTTCGAGTTAAGCATTGGCTTCTTACAGCATCCTACTCCCATAATTCTTACGCTTCACATCTGACTTGTCTTTTTGACAGAATCATGGGGTTATCTCGTTCCCTAGTATTATTTCACATTGTCCTTAGTCCCCAAACTATACTCCGAGAGGTATGATGAGATATATCAAGAAGCGATAATCCTGATATCATTTTGAGTTGAAGATATATTTCAACTCAATCCTCTATTGCCATTTTGGCGGTAGTGTAAAAAGCCATTTCACTACTTTTTCCTAACGAAGCTTACGAATGGTTAGACTTAACCTTGTAGTTAAGCTCAAAACACCCCAGAAAATTCTGAGTTAAACTGTTTTGACCATGTTGGACATAGACAATTTCCCTTGCGGAGTTACCAATTTTGGCTATTAGCTATCCGTTTTTCTCCTAGCTTCCCACCACTGTGATGTTACTCAGCAGCAGGTAGGAGATGGATTCAAACTTCTCATTAGTCGGCAAGAATTTAACCTGCATAATTACTAGAGTTATTGTATTTTCAAGGTTCTTTGAAAAATACCTTGAGTGTTCCGCTCATTGTTACCAATGATAGTTAGCTGAAACGAGTCGCACATCGCTTTGGAAATTATACTACAGTTTAAGACACCCGCAACCGTCACTCGCTCTCTCACCGCAGGTGCGCGGAGCGACCCCTTCACTCTAAGTGAGGGTCTTCCCGCTCGTATGATAAAAACCACATTCTGCTAATAAAGCTTTTTTGATATCAAGCCAGTATATATCCTCTAAAACCCCTAGCTTATTCTTAATTCTTTTAATTGAAACTGACCTTATTTTACTCAAGTTCAAACCTCTTTCTCGATCTAAACCATTAGCTGATGTTGGTTTCACGTTAACAATAAAGGGGTAATCCCCGGGAGCAAGAAAAGGAACAACAACAGTAGTGTCGCCGAACCTATTGCCAATATCATTTTGTAGAATCAAGCAAGGTCTAGTCTTAGCTGTTTCCGAACCTACTACTGGATTAAGGTTAACGAAATAGATTTCTCCTCTCCTAATCTGCATCCGCGTCCTCTGCTAGACCATCTCCTAATGTAACTTCCCACAAAAGATCTTCTTCTTTCATTTCAGGACTTTGGGATTGAGCGATATATCCTGCTCGCATACTTGCTTCCAGCTTACTTACACGATCTTTCTCAATTAATTCATTAATGTACTTGCTGCGATTATCAAGAGAGTTTAAGTATTCAAGATTTGCGTCGTTGACGGTAATACTTATATTTTTACTCATAATACTAAAATATATTAAAATTTCATAATATAATAATATAATATTGTTCAGTATTATTGACAGCTTAGTTCAACTTGCATAATATCTATGGCGATCGCTACTACGGGTAATTTAGCCAAGGTAAACTGCTTGAGCTTATGGAAGTAGAGGAAGCAGGAGAGGCGGAGGAAGTAATAAATCAAAGAAATAATTAGCAGAAAGCCTCTATATTCTTCAAGATTACTAATCCTTAACGGAAATTTCAGAATATCTGCCATAAACTTAATTTGAGGTTAGCAGAACCAGGAGACATTCCTATATCTATGTATACGAAATGATTTACATTTAGTCCTTGCAATAGCCATTGAACCCGAACTTGGCATTGTTTCAAAAACCACCAAATCGATCAGCGAACTCTAATTAAAGATCAGATTTAAGCTCCAATTTAAGGTTTTACACATCTAAGTATTAATTAAGAGAAGAGAGTATGAAGATGAAGCCCGAAGATTTACTAAAACTGGTTGACATAATTAAAAATTTAATATCAGAAATGTTTTTTCAAGGAAAAGAACTACCTGTTTGGCTAATTTTAACTATTAATATTATTTTACTTGCTATATTTGTTCTATTAGCAATTTGGGTAGTGCTGTTTGTATTAAGCAAAATTAAAAATTCGTTCATAGAAGAATTTTGGCCTTTATTTTATAACCAAGAACAAAGAAGACACCGTCTCAAAATTCTCAAAAGACAGCAATTTGCAGATTATATAGAGTCTGAGATCCGCAATCTCAACAGTCGCGAAGAATGGAAAGATTATCGATTTACTGAATTAGAGGCAGAGATCGAAGCAGAAGGAAGGCGAAAAGGATTGAGCCTAATTCCATTTTTTTATTCAACACAGAGAGGACTACGTCGTGAACAATCTCTTTCTAAAGCTCTAGAATTGAGTAGTGAAAGACTCATTTTAGTCGAGGGAGATCCTGGTTCTGGTAAAAGTGTTGCGCTCCGACACGTCGCCAGAAAATTAGCTAAAAGTGCGATGAAAAGTAGAAGGGTTAAGAGTGTTATTCCTTTATATATCAACCTTAAAAAACTGGAACGTTCCTCCGAAGAACCAATTGACAGAAATTTAATAGAGTCTTTTGTAAAAAAAGAATTGAATCGGATTAATGATCGTGATATTGAAGAATTTTTAGACAACGAATTTGACATTGGTCTTAAGCAAAAAACTTGGTTATTTCTCTTCGATTCTTTTGATGAACTACCTGAAGTATTAAGTTCTGTTGAGGCGGATGAATTTACCCGAAGTTATGCCGAAGCAATTGACGATTTTTTGGGTGGCTTTAATAAATGTCAAGGGATTATAGCTTCTCGTCAATTTCGTGGCCCCAAGCATTTAGGATGGCCTAGATTTCGCATTCTTCCCTTAGAGGATCGTCGTCAGGAATTAATTCGTAAAGCACAACTCGATCTTCCAATAGAAAAAGAACTAATTAGTCAATTAAGAAATGCTTCTCAGGAAATTCACGAGATGACTAAGAATCCAATGTTCTTAGGCATTCTATGTGAAAATATGCGAGATGGAAGTCCTTTTCCTCAAAATACTCATAGTATTTTTGAAAGCTATTTAGAAAAGCGACTAACTCGCGATCAAGATAGGCTCAAAAAGCGTTTCAATCTTGAACCTTCTGCGGTACGAACAATGGCAGAAAAGGTTGCTTTTTGTATGTCATTAGACCCAAACTTGGGACTTAGCCCTACCCGTGCGGAAATTCGGAATGCTATGAGTAATCTTGAGTTTAGAGTTCCAGGCAATTTTGATCAATTTCTGAATGCTTTAGAGTATCTCAAACTAGCACGTTCTGAAGATGAAACAATAGCAGGTGACTCCCCACTATTTACATTTTCTCACCGTCGTTTTCAGGAATATTTTG
>JAAUYD010010429.1_pt1 | contig 12543 bp, 10 predicted proteins | sample 7278101 | NCBI WGS metagenome assembly JAAUYD01 (sample SAMN14350128, study PRJNA611818) | marine sediment metagenome | isolation source: surface marine sediment (0.6m) | place: French Polynesia: Moorea | collected 2018-08 | reverse complement strand
GCCGAGATCAAGGCTTGCGAATCCCGAGGAATGAGGAGTACTTATGGGTACTTCGCAGTGACGAGGGATGAAGCGTAACGCAGATATCGGACTTTTTACGGAACCATCAACCTTGAACCCCGAACCCCAAACCAGGACCCCCACACCATGAACACCAACAGGCACACCCACAACCCCGAAGGCAAACACCGCGTCATCGTCACCAAAAACCTGCCCGGCAGTCGCTGGATCGACATCCTGACCGCCGCCGATTGTCGCATCGAGGTTTGCCAGGAAGCGTCGGTGCTGGATGTCGCCACCATCCGGGCCGCCATGGACGACCGCTGCGACGCGGCCATCGGCCAGCTCACGGAGCCGTGGGGAGAAACGCTTTTCAGCGCCCTGAAGGCGGCCGGGGGCAGGGCATACAGCAATTACGCCGTCGGGTACAACAATGTGGATCTGGAAGCGGCCACCGGAGTCGGTATCCCGGTTGGCAACACACCGGGGGTACTGACCGACACCACCGCCGAGATGGCCGTGGCGCTCACCTTTGCCGCCGCCCGGCGCTTGGGTGAAGCCGAGCGTTTCATGCGGGCCGGCCGCTACCGGGGCTGGCTTCCGGATCTGTTTCTGGGGACCCTGCTGAACGGCAAGACCCTGGGCATCATCGGCGCCGGCAGGATCGGGGCTGCCTATGCCCGTATGATGGTTCTGGGGCACGGCATGTCGGTGATCTATCATGACCTTACGGACAACCGCGAATTGGAGGCATTCGTGGACGCGGTCGATCGTTTTCGATCGGACCGGCAACTGGCCCCTGTTACCTGCCGCCGGGCAGACAGTCTGGCATCCCTTCTCGCTGAATCGGATTGCGTGAGCATCCACACGATCCTGGACGAGAGCACCCGTCATCTCATCGACGCGCGCCGATTGGCCATGATGAAAACCGATGCCCTGCTGATCAACACCAGCCGTGGCCCGGTGATCGACGAGGCCGCCCTGGTGGACCATTGTCGCAGCCACCCCGATTTTCGCGCCGGACTGGACGTCTTCGAGCATGAGCCGGCCATGGCGCCGGGCCTGGCCGAACTGGACAATGTGATCCTCGTCCCCCACATCGCTTCGGCCACCCGCTGGACCCGGGAGGGCATGGCCATCCTGGCAGCCTGCAACATCGCCGGTGTGTTGCGCGGCGACCCCCTGTGGGAACAAGACGACACCCTTCCCTTCCTGGACGACAATCCGCCCCGGGCGATTCCCAGCATCGTCAATGCCAAAGAATTGGGCCTGTAGCGCCTTCAGTTCGCCAGCAAAGGGTCCGTCTGCCTCGCCACCGCTACCCCACTGCGGTCCGGCCGGACGATGGCGGTATCCAGGTGCATGGGTTGAAGGTCTGTGGTTTTATCGCGTTGGGGGATGACCGCGTCAAGCCCGCACATCTCGGATGCGAACACAAAGGTGCCATCCATACCGCCGATCACTCCTGGTCGCAGTTTCTTGCGGTCCTGAACCATGAACAGGGTCAGATCCGGCAGGCAACCGATCACGCAATTGGGCCCGTCGATAATCAGATTGCGGCAAGTATATTTAAGGTGGGTAAGAAAAGCGGCGTCCGGATGCTGCCGGATGGCTTCGTCGTTAAGCGGGGTGATGCCGTGCTTGTAGCACGCCAATTCCAGCCCCAGGTAGTCGATCAAATAGTGCAGGCTGTGGGTAAACACCTCGGAATCCGACATATAGCCCCGATAGCCTATAAAATTCCGTGACATGAGAAATTCACGGTTTTGGATAAAGGCCGTATTCTCTCCATTGGTCATGGTTGAATATCCCTGGAGAAAAAAGGGATGGCAGGCGTACAGATCGATCTCATGATTGGTATTTTGCCGTCCCTGCAGCAGAATCAGGCGCGCCGTGAGGTCATCGCGGCCCAGGCGCAGGTAGTCGGCCACCGCGACGGGATCGCCAACCTCTTTGATCATAATCGTGTCCGGCCAGAAGGAGAAGACCACCATGTCCCGGTCGGCATCGCCCATCTCTCTGAGCTTGAGACGGATGGGCATCAGGCGCTGCAGTAAGGCTTCCGGTGGATCGCCTTCCCAGTCCGTCGGATAGTCGTAGGCCCTGACCAGGTAGACGTCTCGCCTGGGCACGCCGGCCGGCAGTGATCCGTTGGTTTTAAAGGTGGTCTTGTACTTGGTGGTGAACCCCAGATCCATCATGAAGCGATCCAGGCGCTTGAGTCCTGAAGCGGAAAAGATCCCGGACAGGATCGGGATATCTTTAAGGCCCGCGAAAGGTCCGCCGAGATCCCGCAACAAAAGCCCCACCCCTGATCCGTCATAGCCCTCGCGCATGGCGGCCAAGCCGTTGATGGCCGTCTGCGCGGAGACATAGTCGTTACTCGTGATGGCAAGCAGCCGACACATGCGATCCTCCGATGGGTGGCAACCGATTCAGACTGAACTAAAATGAATGCTATTCAATTAATTTTTACTAAATTTAATGTCAAGAATAATATCCATACTTAATATTTTGATGAACAAATCTTGAAAATTATTCCGGGTCGGGGTAGCCTCTCGGCATGGAAAAACGGGACCAGCAAACCTACGACGGCTACATCAAAGCATTGACGGACATCAGCCGGGCGATTACATCGGATCTGTTCCTGGAAGACCTGCTCAAACTCATCGTCATGGTCACCGCCAAGGTCACCGAAGTCGACATTTGCTCCCTGTGGCTCATCGACGAGAATGCCAAACCACCCAAGATCAGACTGAAAGCCACGCAATCCATCGATCCCGATTATGTCAAGGACCGTTCGTTGGATCTGGATGAAGGCGTGGTGGGTTTTGTGGTTACCAACAAGCGTCCCATCGCCATCAGCGATGTACTGCGCAACCCCCGTTTCAAGGAAAAGGAGATGGCTCGCAAGCTGCGCTTGGTCGCCATGGTAGGCGTGCCCCTCCAGCTTAAGGACGAGAAGATTATCGGCGTACTCAACTGCTTCACGTCCACCCCTCACGCCTTTTCCAACACCGAGATCAACCTGTTCACCGCCGTGGCCCACCAAGCGGCGGTGGCCATTCTCAACACCGAGCTGATGGTAAAAACCAGGGTCATCCAGGAAGAACTGGAAACCCGTAAAATGGTGGAGCGCGCCAAGGAGATTCTCATGCACCGCCGACAAATCAAAGGCGATGAAGCCTTCCGCTGGATTCAAAAGCGCAGCATGGATTCGCGCAAACCCCTGCGGCACATTGCAGAGGCCATCATCCTGGCCGAAGATATCGCCCTCGACAACTGACCGCTGACCGGCACCCCTTCCTACCAATACCATCAGGCCTTCATTTTCACTTGACTTTTAAATTTAGCAAAACTAATCTTTTTGCCTGATATTCATAGTCACTTTTTTGGATCTACAACCGAATCAGACTTAATCCGGCCGCCGTGCACAACGGCGTGAGCGGCGACCGGTTCGATGGAGACAACGGCGTCTGGCACCCACTGCGTGCAGACGTCGTTTTGCGTTTAATCCCCTCGGCTACGGCTGATTCCATTCCACCGGCACAAAAAGGAGGCACAACCATGACATTGAGATTCACGAAGAACAACGATGCGCTGGGCACGGTCAACCGCGGCAACCCCACCGAATCCAGCCTGTGCACGCTTTGCCGGGCCGACTGCAAAGGCAAGTGCGAGACCTGGCTCTCCAGCCTGGTGGGCCGCAAATTGCTCTACCCCCGCAGCTTCGGAATCGTCACCTCCGGCGCCGACAACACCACGCATGTGGGGGTGGCCTACAACTCGCTGCGCATCCAGGGATATGCCTATGGCGCTCAGGGGTTGCCCGGCGGTCTGACCGACAACCCCGATGACTGCATCTTTCCCAACGTCACCCTGGAGACGGAATTCGGCAACACCGTCAAGACGAAGGCCCGCATTCCCCTGATGACCGGTGCCCTGGGATCGACCTTCGTGGCTCAGAAATATTGGGACTCTTTTGCCATCGGCGGTGCCTTGGTGGGCATTCCCGTGGTGATCGGCGAAAATGTAGTCGGTGTAGACCGGGAGTCGGAAATCGGAACAGGGCCGGAGCGAAAAGGAAAGATCAAAAAGGCGCCGGAGTTGGAGCGGCGCATCGATAGCTATTTTCGCTACTACAACGGCTACGGCGCCATCATTGTCCAGCTGAATGTCGAGGACACCCGCAACGGCGTGGCTGAGTTCGTGGCCGACAGGTACGGCGACAAGGTGATCATCGAACTCAAGTGGGGTCAAGGGGCCAAGGACATCGGCGGTGAAATCCAGGTGACCAGCCTCGACTACGCGGTCTTTTTGAAAGAACGCGGCTATGTGGTCGATCCCGATCCGTCCATTCCCGAAGTGCAGGAGGCCTTTGAAAACGGATCCATCAAGTCCTTCGCCCGTCACAGCCGGTTGGGCGCCACCAACCTGAGTTCCGTGCAGCAGGTCAGAGAAGATTTCATGAGCAGTGTGGAATACCTGCGGAGCCTGGGCTTTACCCGCATCACCCTAAAAACCGGCTCCTACGGCATGGAAGAGTTGGCCATGGCCATCAAGTTCTCCACCGATGCCGGCCTGGATCTGCTCACCATCGATGGATCCGGCGGCGGTACGGGCATGAGCCCCTGGAACATGATGCAAAGCTGGGGGGTGCCCTCGATCACGCTGCATTCCAAGGCCTACGAATACGCCAGCATTCTGGCCGCCAAGGGGCTCAAAGTGGTAGACATGTCCTTTGCCGGCGGGTTCGCTCTGGAAGACAGCATCTTCAAGGGATTGGCCCTGGGGGCCCCATTCACCAAACTGATCTGCATGGGGCGCGGCATCATGATCCCCGGGTTTGTGGGCTCCAACATCGAAGGGGCGCTCTTCGAAGAGAGGCGGGCCGAGGTCAACGGCCACTGGAACGAACTGCCCAAAACGGTGCTGCAGGTGGGATCGTCGGCCAAGGAGATCTTTGCCTGTTATCATGATGTGGAGAAGATCGTCGGCAAAGACGAGATGAAGAACGTCCCCTACGGCGCCATCGCCTTCTACACCCTGGCCGACAAGCTCTACTGCGGCATGCAGCAACTGCTGGCCGGTGCCCGCAAGTTCTCCGTCAAACAGCTGACTCGCGACGACATCTTCGCCGGCAACCGCGAAACGGCCCGCGAAACCGGCATCCGCCACATGGCCGATGCCAACGATGAGAGTGCTCGAAAAATTCTCAACTCATAGCACCGATTGCCTTCCCAGCCAGATACGATCCAATGCCCCTTGCCGGTTGGCAAGGGGCATTGGCATCAATGCGGTCTCACGCATTTATCCAACCCCGGGAGCACGGCTCAACGGTCCGCAAAACAATAATAGGCTCATGCCAGTACGCCCGCCAGGCGATCACGGATGATCGCCGTCGCTTCGGACATGATGCGATCGATGAGTTCCTGACAGGTGGGGATGTCATCGATCAGCCCGGCGACCATGCCGCAGGACCAAACACCGGCATCGACCTCGCCGTCCATCATGACCTTCGGATAAACCCCGACCACCTCGTCAATCACGTCTTCGAAGGTGATGTTGCTGCCCAAAAGCGCCTCTTTCTGCAGCAACCGTTCGGTGGCGGCGCTGTTCAAGACCCGCTCGGTGTTGCGCAGCGGCCGCATCACCAGGCGGGTATCCAGCTCGGTTGCCGCCACAATAGCCTGCTTCACCTTTGCATGCACCGGTGCCTCCTGAGTGGCGATGAAGCGGGTGCCCATGTTGATGCCGTCCGCGCCCAAAGAGAGGGAGGCCACCAAACTGCGGCCATCGGCCATACCGCCCGAGGCCACAAAGGGAATGCGTAAAGCGTCTGCCGCCCGGGGCAGCAGGATCATGTTGGGAATGTCATCTTCACCCGGATGGCCCCCGCATTCGAAGCCATCCACCGATGCGGCATCGCAACCGATCGCCTCGGCTTTGAGGGCGTGGCGCACCGAGGTGCATTTGTGGATGATCTTCACGCCGGCATCCTTGAGTTTGGGCAGATAGGCCTGGGGATTGCGCCCGGCGGTCTCCACGATGGTTACCTTGCCATCGATGATGGCGTCGATGCAGCCCGGGTAATCCGGGGAAGCGACCGTCGGCAGGAAGGTCAGGTTGACGCCGAAGGGTTTATCCGTCATGCGGCGGCAGCGCTCTATTTCCCGGTACAGGTCCGACGGCGTCTTCTGCGTCAGGCCGGTGATGATGCCCAGACCGCCCGCATTGGAGACGGCCGACGCCAATTCTGCGAATCCGACATAGTGCATGCCGCCTTGAATGATTGGATGCTGAATGCCGAAGAGCTCGGTAATCCGTGTTTTCATCTTTTTCTCCTTCACCTGGCTACAACAGCCTACTGATAGGGCTCATCTCAAAAATATTCTAAGTGCCCATGACTGCGTTATACAAAGCCAAAAAATGCTCACATATTGACCATATGCTCCGCTTTTTCGTCCTCGCAAGCCTTGTCATGAACCCTGATCATTATTTTTGAGATAAGCTCTTGTATGGTTATGGAAACTTGGCAGCATTCAACCGCAGTCCCTTTCCCGGTAGCACCATCAGCGTAGAGGTGCCGTGGGCAATCAGGTCATCGTTTTCATCAACCACCTTGGCTTCTGAGTAGCAGATGGCCTTGCCGGCTCTCAGGCAGGCACCTGCGGCAGTCAATCGACCGGACGTCACCGGTCGGAGGTAATTGAGTTTTAAATCCACATTCACCAGCCCTGCATCTTCCGGCAACCTGAGAAACGCCGCCCAGAACGTGGCCGTGTCGATCATGGTGGCCACGACGCCCCCATGCACGATGCCGAACGGCTGCAAATGGCACTGTGCCAGGGTGAGAACAATCGTCGCACGGTCCATCTCAATGCTGTCCAGCACCATATTCATGTGCCTGGGATAAGGGCTTTGCTTGACGATGGTCTTCAGCTCTTCGACATAATCGGGATTGACAGATAGCATGACATCCTCAACGGTAATGGTCGTGTTTGGCATCGGATGATCGCCCCTTTCAGCCCATCCAGTTTGAAACACAAGCCAACGCCGGCATCGCGGGTCAACCGGGGGGCCGCGTGCGCCGGACGACCGCATCGTAGACGGCTCGGGTGCGTTCAAAAACACTGGACCAGGTGTACGCCTCAGCGATGTTGTCGGCGTGGGGGTCGTCAATATCCGGGGATTGTTTCACGACGGCCAACATTTCCAGAATATGACGGCACAAGACGGCTTCAAGCCGGGCTTCGTCTTCTCGATACGGACGATCGATGGTTTCAAGAGGCGGCAATGGAATCAGACGGATCGTGTCCCCGTGTGCACCTCCTAAGATTTCATCGAAACCGGACAGGTTGGTGGTGATGATTCGGCAACCGGACGCCAGCCCCTCAAAAAGCACGAGCGGCAGGCCTTCGAAAAAAGAGGGCAGCACCTGAACATGGGCCTTCCTCATGAGTTCAGCCAACCGCCGGTGGTTCACATAACCGTGATTGGTCACCTTGCGGCCCAACTGCGCCATCAGGGCCATGCAGGTATCGCGTTCAGGGCCGCTGCCACTGCCGGCCATATGCAGGTGCCAGTCTTGATCCTGAATGCGCATGAGGGATTTGAGCAGCCAGGGCACGCCTTTGCTGCGGTTGTATTTGCCAGCGTAAAGCAGTTGAACGGCGCCGACTGGCGACTTGGGCGCGCGGGTGAACAGCGAATCATCGTATCCGCCGCCGACGACGACGATGCGATCCGACGGGATGCCGTACAGCCGGCTGATATCGCTTTTCTGATCGGCCGTCAGGGCAATGATCCGATCCAGTTTTCGGCAATGGCGTTTTACAAAGGTTCTCAGGTGCGGACAGTTGTAATACTGTCTCAGGTCCGTACCATGGCAGGTGGTCACCACGGGGATATCCGCAAACAGTTTACGGGTCAATGCGCTGAGCAGAAAAAGGTGGTTGGTATGGATGATGTCCGGATCGAATCGTTCCACGGCCCTGCGCAGCACCTGGGTGAAGGCCGCTTTGTAGGCGTTCAGGCGCCTGCCCTTCAGCTCCCTGAACAGCGTGCTTGGATAGGGCATCACATCCGACATGCCGGGCACCGCAAAATCAAGCGCTGCCGATTCGAAATAGACAAAGGCACCCTCTTCATTGGCCGTGTCGGCAGCCGGCGCGGTTGAACCGGCCGGAACGCCGGCCACGCGATAGGTGGCCAGGCCGCGCTTGCGGCTCTCTTTGATGAGCGCCTGCAGATAGATGCCGCTTCCGGTCATCTCCGGCCGTTGGCCGATCACATGCAAAACCCTAAGCGCTGTCATCTCGCTGGCCTCTATTCTCCATGTCATCCACAGAGCATTGAACGCCGGTTGGCCTCATCGGCCACCTTGCCTGCCGCTCCCGTTCGAAACGGCGGTAGGCCCGCCGCCAGGTGGCAGACTGCTTGATCCGCCGGGTCGGCCACTGGAAGCCGAAGTGACCGCATAACCGGCAAAAGGCGCCCATCTGGTCCGCCAGCCCATCGGCCTCCTGCGGGATGGTTTGCCTGCCCAGATGATACCCAAAAATCCGGTCGATGCCGCCGGCAACGGCGCACATGTAGTACCCCATCGGCGTAACGCCCAGGCCACACTCCCGGATGATGCGACAGCCGCAGCGATAATCTGAAAAGCGGTTGAAGGCCGTGTCGGCGGGAGCCACATTGAACGGTCTGAACAGGTTCACCCGTGACCGCTTCAAGGTACTTTTTATCTGGATGCTGCCGGGCAGTTCGGCCAGCAACCGTTTGACGCGAGGTCCATTGAAATTGGTGCCCACAACCAGTTTCACCCCGGGATTGTGGTCACGCCGATAGCGAATCAGCAGATCGATGATGTCAAGGATTCGGCTGTGCAGGGTCGGTTCACCACCCAGAATGCGGATGCGTTTCCACAGGATCGCACGTTCAATGCTGGCTTCGATGAAAGCCGCGATGTCGGCCACCGACATTTCCAGATCGCTGGGGGCCTGAGTACACGACCGATTGCAGTTGATGCATTTCAGGTTGCATTTGTAGGTGATGTCGATTTCAGCATACTCGAAGCTTGGCCGAAACTGCCGGCCCAAGCGGTCAACCACGAATGACTGCGCCCTCAGGAACTGGTAGGCATCCAGGCACAGGCGCTTCACGGTGATGTTGCGATGACGATGGGGTATGTCCACGGTCGCTGCACCTCGAATGATCGATCGTCGACCGATCGTGTCAACATGGTCATCGACGGCACTGACCATTATTTCTTCAGCTCCAGAACGGTTTCGATGGTCCGCACGTGGATATCGACAACATCCTGAATCGCGGGGGCGTAGCCGCCGGCCATGGTCACCGCCGCCGGCAGGCCGGCACGCTTGAGGTGATCCACAACCAGGCGGTCCCTGAGGGCCAGCCCGTGTTTTGTCACGCCAAGCCGTCCATAACGATCTTGACGGTATGGGTCGGCACCGGCCAGGTAGATGGCTAGATCCGCCTCGAAGGCATCCATGGAGGTCTTCAGGCCAGCCTGAAGGGCGGTCAGATAGGCCTGGTCATCGGCGTCGTCTTCCAGTTCAACATCCAGGTCACTGCGCTCCTTGCGATAGGGAAAGTTGTTCCTACCATGGATGGAGAAGGCGAAGATGGTGGGATCAGCCTTGACCAAGGCGGCCACGCCGTCGCCCTGATGGACATCGCAGTCGATGATCAGGATGCGTGCGGCACGGCCCTCGGCCTGCATGGCACGGGCGGCAATGACGCTGTCGTTCAACCAGCAGAACCCCTGTCCCCTATCGAAGAAGGCGTGATGGGTGCCCCCGCCGAGATTGACGGCAACGCCGTCGGTACATGCCGCCCGGCAAGCGGCGACGGTGGCACCGACGGAGTAGCGGGTTCGCTTTACGAGCGGTTGCGACCAGGGCAGGCCCACCCGCCGGATCTCCTGGCGGGTGAAATCCCCCTCGACAAAGCGTCGCAGATACTCGGCGCTGTGGGCCCTGAGAATGGCTTCATCGGAGACCGGCTCGGGAACCTGCAGATCGATGCGGTCACCCAGACGCGCTACAACGCGCTCACGCAGCAGACCGTACTTGTCCTGGGGAAAACTATGGTTTTCCGGCAAAGGGATGGTAAATGGGTCAGTGTAGTAGATCTTCACCCTGGGATGCCTGTCGCCGGGCAGTTCAACAGGTCGGCCGGACATTCGTTTAGCCTCCCATACCGACCCCGCAGGCGACCATCTGGTTTCGGTGCAATGGTTGCAGGCCGGCTTGGAAAGCGCCCTTGTTACGCTGTCTGATCGGCCGTTTCCGTTCGATAGACGGTCATGCCGCGGGCTCGATAGTTGTTCAGGGCGCCGGGATGGTCGAGGGTGCAGGTATGAACCCAGACGCGCCTGGTGCCCTTCCACGCCCAGGCCGAGGTGATGGCGTGAGACAGCAGGTAGCCGCCGAAGCCCTTGCCGATGAATCCGGGCGCCAGTCCGAAGTAGGCGATCTCCACGTTGCCGTCGTCCTGCCGCTGGAGTTCATAGTAGCCGGCCGGCGATCCCCGGTAGAGGGCCAGCCAAGTTCTCAGATTGTCGGCCTCAGCGAAACGTCGCCACTGGTCATCCGACCATGAGAGCTTGTCGATCCATTGCCAGTCGGCGCCGACCAACTGGTAGAGAAACCGATTGAGCTGGAACTGTTTGATTTCAGCTTCGACGACAACCAGTCCGTTGGCCTTGGTACTGGGATTCAACTGGTCAAGGGATCGCATCTCCAGATAGGTGGTGGTCACCGGGTCCATGGGTTGCCTCTCTACCGATTGCTCAAGGTCCTGAATCCCTGCACTGCGCCAGTAACGTCCACGTCCGGTGCTGCCGGCGTCCCGGATGACGTCTGCACGGGATCTGGCCGAATACCATAGCTCAAGCGATGACCGATCGTCAATTGTTCAACGGGCGGTCGTGGCAAGATGGTCATGCGCGCATCCGAAGGGCGGCCGTCGACTATCCAGGCGGCGGTTGCATTGAGGGGACTGGCACGTCGGCCCGTCAGGGGAGCAGTACCAGCTCCTTGAGCACCTTTCCCAGATCTTCGGCAGTGAAGGGCTTGTGCAAAATCGCATTGACGCCGGCGGCGTGAGCCGCCTCGTTGTCTTGGGTTTCGTTCTGGGTGGTGACCATCACCACCGGCAGCCGCTGCTTGTCGAACTGGCTGCGCACCTCGCGGATCAGGTCGATGCCGTTGATGTGGGGCATGTTCAGATCGGTGAAAATAAAATCCGGCGGATCGCTTTTGACCGCCTGGAGGGCCTCAGCAGGGAATTCGAAGAGGGTCGATTCGCAGCCCAGGCTGTGCAGGATACCCCGGTAGATGTTGAGGATCATCTTGGAGTCGTCCACGGCGAACACCTTCAGCGCCGGTGTGCCATCACTGCAGGCCTGCTCACTGACCCTGGCCGCCAGGCTCTCGTGGCCGTTGGCTGTCATGACATCGACGAAACGGGTGCGCACATCGGGATGGGCATTCGTGCATAAAATATCCAGGGCGCAGAACTGAAAGCGTTCCTCCTCCAAAAGGTCTAAAAATATGGTTTCGCAACCGGCATTGAGCACCGTCTCGGCCACCTGCCGGGTCTCCGCATCACCGCACCGCATCAGGTTCTTCAGGCCCGCGGCCAGCATGGTGTTGTAGTTGCGGTCGATGGCTCCGGCGGCAGCGGCACGCACGTTTTCCACCGGATCGGACAACCCCTGGGCCAGGGCGAAAGCACCCTTTTCCACCGGAAGCAGCCCCAGCGCTTCGTAGGCGGCAAAGCGCACATTGGGATCCTTGGGTTCATGGTGCAGCAGTTTGCGGATCGGCACGATGGCGCTCTCATCACCGGTTTCGCCCAGCACGTTGAGGGTGTGGATGAGCAGGTCCGGGTCATCGTGAAGCAGGTTGGCGATCAAAACGGGCACGGCTTTGCCGCCCATGTCCCGCAGGCGCTGCTTGGCGGCATTGCGCAAATGGGCGTAGTGCGAAGAGAGCCCTTCGTTGAGCCGTTCAATGGCCTCGGGGCTCTGATCGGCAGCGAAGACATCCAGAATCATGATGTCCAGGTCGGGGTCGTCACCCAGTTTCTCGGCCAAGCGCTGAAATGCGGTCGGGGTGGCCAGCTGCCCCAGGGCGTAAATGGCGGCGATGGTCAGTTCCAGGCTGCCGGAGTATAGATATTCAGATATGGCCGTGGTGGCCGCGGTCTCACCGATCAACCCCAGGGCACCGATCACCGCCTTGATGACCGACTCCTCCTCGTCTTGGTTGAGAATCCCGATGAGTTGGGAGGCCGCCCCCTCCAATCGGATTTCACCGGCCACTTCCACCAGCACGACGCGGTTTTGGCGTTTGTTCTCGCGGGTGAGCATGGACAGCAGCAAATCCGGATGATAAAGGGCTTTGGCGTAGAGGATCTCCTTGATCTGGGGATAGGTCCGGGCCAGCTCGCGGTGATCGGCGATCAGGTTGACGATCAGAGGGATGGCGAAGGTATCATCGGCCCGGTTGATCT